>ENA-UEOM01000278-UEOM01000278.1-human-gut-metagenome-genome-assembly--contig:-NODE-278-length-23127-cov-4.519132_pt1 | contig 23127 bp, 19 predicted proteins | sample MGYA00242993_ERZ507994 | MGnify/ENA primary metagenome ERZ507994 (study PRJEB26167, sample SAMN06115536) | human gut metagenome | host: Homo sapiens | place: China:Neimenggu | collected 2014-11-07... | reverse complement strand
CCTTCGGGGATCTCCCAGTCCGCGGTTTCACGCGCGAGCTGTTCGGAATAGATCTCGATCTTGCCGCTCGGAGTCTTCAGCGGGTGCTTCATCGGGTCCTTCCGGAACGCTTCAAGCGCGATCGGGTCCTTGCGGTAGCCCCAGACCTTCGCCATACCGTCCTTCCAGAAGGTCGCGAAGTCAGGGAGCTGCGGGACCTTCTTCCGCGTTTCCTCGTAGCACCACTTCACCCAGCCCATCTGAGAGCGGCCTTCGGTGAATTTCTCCTCGAGCCCTGCAGATCTCAAAGGACGACTTCTGGTCATACATCGGCTTCACGGCTTCCTGGATCGCGAGCATGCAGGCCACGTCGCCGTGCGAGCCGCCCTGGCACGCCGCGTCGTTCGTTTCGGGGCCGAGCGTATCGGGGAGCAGGATATCCGCGTAGCGGGCGGACGGCGTCATCATGTTGTCGCAGACGAGGATAAATTCGCACTTCGACGTGTCGCGGAGCACCTTATCCGTCCAGTTGCAGTCGCCGTGCTGATTGATCATCGTGTTGCCGCCCGAATTCACGATCATCTTGATTCCGGTGCGGAGTTTCTCTGCGCCGTGAAGCGCTGAGTTGCGGCGTGTCATTTCAGGTCCGCGGAGAATCGCGTCCGTCCACATGTAGACCGGGATCGTGGCCTTTACCGGGTTCTTTCCAATCGGGAGATAGACCGCGGGGAAGGAGGTGTTTCCTTCGTGAGCGCCGGTGTTCGTGCCGGGGAGACCGACCTGGCCGAGCAGAATCGGCACCATGGCGATCGCGCGGCAGGTGGCTTCGCCGTTAGCCTGACGCTGCGGGCCCCAGCCCTGGGAAACAAAGAGGGGCTTTGTCATCGCCATTTCGCGCGCGAGGCTCCGGATCACATCCACCGGAATGCCGGTGATGGGGGCCGCCCATTCCGGGGTCTTTGCCGTACCGTCGGGACCCGCGCCGAGGATATAGGACTTGTAGTCCGACTTCGCGGGGGCGGATTTCGGAAGCGTCTTCTCATCGAACCCCACGCAGTAGCGGTCAAGGAACGCCTGATCGATCCAGCCATTCGTAATGAATTCGTAGGCGAGAGCCGAGATGAGGGCAGCGTCTGTCCCCGGGCGGATCGGGATCCACTGATCGGCGCGTGCCGTGCAGGTATCCGTGAACGCCGGGTCGATCACGATGATTTTCTTCGGGCGGTGACGCGTAAGCGCGGCGTCAATCTGGAAGCCCTTGCCGCCGCCGGACGGCCGCGTGACAGACGGATTGTTGCCGAAAAGCACGTAGAGCTCGGCGTTCGCGATTTCACTCGGGAGGGAACTCGGGCGGCCGCCGTAGGTCTTCGGGAAGGCCGCGGCCCCTTGAGCGTTTGAGTAGGAGCCGTAGTACTGCAGGTACCCGCCCATCAGGTTCATCAGGCGCTGCCAGGCGCGGCGCGAGCTGACGAGCGACTGCTGCCCCGAGCAGTACTGCCAATAGATCGAATCGTTCCCATACTGGTTTTTGATCCGGGTCCATTCCTTCGCGATCGTGTCGAGCGCCTCGTCCCACGAGATGCGCTCAAACTTACCTTCGCCGCGTTCCCCCACACGCTTCATCGGGAAGCGGAGTCGGTCAGGCGAATAAATCCGTTCGCGCATGGAGCGGCCGCGCTGGCAGGCCCGGAGCTGACGGGGACCGAGCGTATCGGGCTGCGTGTTATCCGTTTCAATCCGGATCACCTGTCCGTTATGCGAAAAGACACGGAGCGCGCAGCGCTGTCCGCAGTTGATCACGCACGCGCACCAGGTGCACGCGTCCTTGCTGTTCACCGCTTCGGCAACCGCGCGGGCAACAGGCATCATCGGGAGTCCGGCAGCCATAAAAGCCTTTAAGAGGGACCTCCGGGATACGGGGTGAAAAATCATCTTGCTTCTCCTATTTGCTTCTGGTCTCAGAGAAGCCGTACAGACGCCTGAAGCGGAACACCCGGGGAATCGCTCCCCCGTCTCTCGGTTCATTCAGGCAAAGGCTTCTCAGAGACCGCCGGGATTCAGGAGTAATTATTTTTATATGTAATACAAAAAAGACGTTTTTCTTCCGATCTTTGCCGGAGTTGACAGGTGACGTCTAAGCCAAAAGAGGTATCTGAATCCACCGAAGAGTTTACCCGTGAAAATGGGCTTTGACAATGGTATACCGGGTAAAAAAAGCGAAATTCCGGTAAATAGCTGATAATCCGAAATATCTAGTTGAGACTGATTTCTGTTTATATACAGAAATTCACAACCGGGAAGAAAAAACCGGCCCGGGGAGGTATCCCGGGCCGGTTTGTCAGGCCTTAACAGGAGATCTGAAGCCTAGTCATCATCCTGGAACGCCACTTCGCGTTTCTTCCGGATGGAAGGCGCGAGAACGAGGATGAGAAGGATCGCCGCGGCAATGAGGAGACCGCAGGAGATAGGGCGCGTGACGAAGACCGAGGGGTCGCCGCGCGAGAGCAGCAGCGCGCGTCTCAGATTCTCTTCCATCATCGGCCCGAGAATGAAGCCGAGAATGAAAGGCGCTGCCTCGCATCCAAGCTTGATAAAGAGGTAGCCGAGAAGCCCGAAGACAATCGACACCCAGATATCGAAGACGTTGTTATTGATCGAATACGTGCCGATCACGCAGAACGCGATGATCGCGGGGAAGAGCCAGCGGTACGGCACCTTGAGGAGCTTCACCCAGATATTGATCATCGGAAGATTCAGGATGATCAGCATCAGGTTGCCGATCCACATGGAGACAATGAGCCCCCAGAAGAGGCCCGGGTCTGAGCTCATCACAAGCGGCCCCGGCTGGATATCGTGAATCATCATGGCGCCGATCATGAGCGCCATCACGGCGTTGCTCGGAATACCAAGCGTCAGCATCGGGATGAAGGAGGTCTGGGCACCGGCGTTATTCGCGGTTTCCGGTCCCGCGACGCCGCGGATATTGCCTTCGCCGAACGCGGGGTCCGCGTTCTTTCCGGCGATCTTCTTTTCAACCGTGTAGGAGGCAAAGGAAGAGAGCAGGGCGCCGCCGCCCGGCAGCACGCCGAGGATCGAACCGATCGCGGTGCCGCGGACAATCGGGCCGAAGCAGTTCTTGATATCGGCCCAGGAGGGGAGAACCTTGCCGACGGAACCCGTATTGAAGTTCCGGGTCTGGCGCGCTTCGAGGTTATTCATGATCTCGGCGTACCCGAAGATACCCATTGAGATCGCGACGAAGTTAAGCCCGTCCTGGAGATCCTCAAGACCAAACGTAAAGCGGAGCGCCCCAGAATTGATGTCGGTGCCGATGAGGCCGACGAGAAGCCCGAGGAGCGTCATGCAGAACGCCTTGATGAGCGAACCATTCGCGAGAACGATCGCGCCGACGAGGCCGAGCACCATGAGGCTGAAGTACTCGGCCGGCTGGAACTTGAACGCGACCTGAATCAGCGGCGGCGCGAAGGCGGCGATCACGAGGGTCGCGACGCAGCCCGCGAAGAAGGAGCCGAGCGCCGCGATACCGAGCGCCGCGCCGGCGCGCCCCTTTGTCGCCATCTTGTGGCCATCGAGACACGTGATCACGGCTGACGCGTCACCCGGAATATTCACGAGAATCGCGGTGGTGGAGCCGCCGTACTGAGCGCCGTAGTAAATACCGGCAAGCATGATGAGGGCAGCGGAGGGATCAAGCGTATAGGTGATCGGGAGCAGCATCGCGATCGTCGCGACCGGGCCGATGCCCGGCAGCACGCCGATCAGCGTACCGACCGTCACGCCGATAAAGCAGTAGATGAGGTTCGTGAGAGACAGCGCGTTCTCAAACCCCAGAAGCAGATTCGAAACGAGATCCATCGCTTATTCCCCCACCATAAACTCAGGAAACACCGGGATCGTCATGCCGAGGAGGTAAACGAAGATCACCCAGCAGAGCCCGCAGAGCACCACGATAAGCGCGATCACTTCCTTCGCCCGGAATTCACCGCTTGCGAGCGAGCAGACGGCGATCATCACCGCCATGGCGGCGACAAAGCCCGCAAACGGAAGCAGCACGCAGAAAAGCGCGATCGCCCCGAGAATGAGGATCATGAGGCCGAAGTGGAAGCGCCCGACACGGCCGCCATCCTGGGCGCCGCCCGTGGAGAAAAGTCCCTTCACGGAACAGAAGAGGCCGAGCGCCGTGAGACAGCCGGCGAGGAGCGTCGGGAAATAGGCGGGGCCCATACGGGCCGCGGACCCAAGCTCGTTCTCCTGGGCTGTGATGATGAAGAAGAGACCGCAGGCGGCGAAGAGTATGCCCGCCCAGAAATCTCTCTCGTTTTTGATGCGCAAAATAAAACTCGCTTTTTAAGAGAAAGCCAATCAGTCAGTGACTGCCGAAAGGATCAGAAGGTCCCGCACTTGAAGGCAAGAACGGGCAGAGCCGGAAACCAGCTCTGCCCAGATCCATTTCCGGCAGATTGAAGCGAAAAAGAAACCGTCCGGAGAAGAGCGGGGTGACGGGAATCACCCCGGCTTTTCCGGGTTATCAGTCGACGTGAGCGCCGGAGATCTTCACGATCTTCGCGTACTTCGGGATTTCCTCGCGGATGAGAGCCGCGAACTGAGCGGACGTGGTCGGAGCGGCTTCGCCGCCGAGCTTATCAAGACGCGCGTCCACTTCCTTCGACCGGAGCGCCTTCGTGAAGGCGGCGTTCAGCTTATCCACGGTGGCCTTCGGAGTCTTCGCCGGAACGAAGAGACCGTACCAGGTGGAAATGTTGAAGCCTTTCAGACCGCATTCCTCAAGCGTCGGGACCTTCGGGAGCGCCTTCGCGCGCTTCGCGGTCGTCACGGCGAGCGGAATGAATTTTCCGGCCTCAATATTCGCGGTGGCGGAGGCGAGGTTATCGAAAATGAGCTGCGTCTGGCCGCTCATCACGGAGAGCTTCGCGGGGCCTGCGCCCTGGAACGGGACGTGGACGATGTTGACACCGGTGTCAGCCTTGAAGAGCTCACCGGCGAGGTGGCCCGCGGAGCCATTGCCGCCCGAGGCGTAATTCAGCTTTCCGGGGTTCTTCTTCGCGTAGGCGATCAGATCCTTCACGGTGCGGATACCGGTCTTCTTCTGGAAGGCGGGCGTGATCACAAGCACGTTCGGCACGTGAGCGATCAGGGTGACCGGGGTGAAGTCCTTCACCGGGTCATAAGGAAGGTGGCGGAAGAGCGAGGGGTTGATCGCGTGAGTCGCGACGGCGCCAACGACGAGCGTACGGCCATCCGGTTTCTCACGGGCAACGGAACTCACGCCGCGCGTGCCGCCGGCACCCGGCCGGTTCTCGACGATCACGGTGCCGAGGTCGCCCTTAACCGCGTCCGCGAGAATGCGGGCAGAGACATCCAGGGGACCGCCCGCGGGCCACGGCACCACGATCGTAATCGGGCGCTCGCCGAAAGCGAGAGCAGCCTGGGGAATGGATGACAGCAGTGCCGCGGAAGCGGCGGCGCCGAATAGGGCGCGACGGTTAACGTTGACCACGATGACCTTCCTTTGAATTTAGGTTTTTCCGTGCCCGCAAAGTGACTCAGGGCATCGGATTGTTGTTTTCTCTAAAAATTAGGGAATCGGGTTAATTAGACCTGTTAAACCTGCGGTCTGCAACTGGATTACGATAGATGAAGGGTTTACCCTCGTTATTAATCAGGAGAGTTCCTTAGGGGTTCACAATAAATCCATAGGAACTTTCCGATGAAAGGAGGAAAGATGGATTTCGAGAAGCTATATATCGACGGAGCCTGGGTGCCGTCGGCGTCCGATAAATGGATCGAAGTGGAGAATCCGGCAAGCCGCAGCGTGATCGCCCGGGTGCCGGCCGGAAACGCTGAGGATGTCGATCGGGCGGCGAAAGCCGCCTCCGCAGCGTTCCCCGCGTGGCGTGATACGCCGCTCGCGGACCGCATCGCGCTGATGGAGAAATTCCTCACTGAATTCCGCGCCCGTGAAGAGGATCTCGTCCGGATCACCGTGGAGGAGCTCGGGAGCCCGGTTGGGTTTACGCGCTCAAGCCAGGTCGAGTACCAGTACACAAGAACCCGTTCCTATATCGATCTCGCTCCTACGGTGCCGCTCGTTGAAAAGATGGGCGCCTCCACCACGTACCGCGAGCCGGTCGGTGTGGTTGGCTGCATCACCCCCTGGAACTATCCGCTCGGACAGGTGATTCAGAAGATCGTCCCGGCGCTCCTCATGGGGAACACCGTAATTCTGAAGCCGAGCCAGCATACGCCGCTCTCCGCCTATTACCTCACGGAAGCGATCGAGGCGGCCGGTTTCCCGAAGGGCGTCTTTAACCTCATTACGGGCCGCGGCGGCGAAATCGGAAATTCCCTCTCCACGCATCCGCTCGTCAATATGGTGTCCTTCACCGGGTCGACCAAGGGCGGCGTCACCGTGGCGCAGCACGCGCTGGAATCCGTGAAGCGCGTGAGTCTCGAGCTCGGCGGGAAGTCCCCGTACGTCATGCTCCCGGGAATCGCGGATTACGATGAGCCGATTCATATCCTCTTCAACTCGATCTTCCTCAATTCCGGACAGACCTGCACCGCGTTCAGCCGCCTCCTGATTCCGGAGGCTGAAGCGCCGGCGATCGAAGCGAAGCTGAAGGAAATCGCCCGCGAGTACACGGTCGGGAATCCGCAGGATAAGAAGGTGAAGCTCGGCCCCGTCGCTTCCGAAGCCCAGTTTAAGAAGATCTCGGGCTATATCGCGAAGGGCGTCGAGGAAGGCGCGAAGCTCCTGATCGGCGAAGTGCCGACGGAAGGGAAGGGCCTCTACATCCATCCGACGATCTTCACGAATGTGAAGAACAGCATGACGATCGCGCAGGATGAGATCTTCGGGCCGGTGCTCTGCGTTCTCACCTACCGCACGGTGGATGAGGCGGTCGCGATCGCGAATGACACGCGCTATGGTCTTAACGCCGGTGTCTTCGGGCCGAAGGATGAGGCGCTTGCTGTGGCGCACCGGATCGAAGCCGGGAATGTTTACGTGAATTCGAGCCCGCGCGACACGGCGGCGCCGTTTGGCGGCTATAAAGAGTCCGGCATCGGGCGCGAGGGCGGTGTCTACGGCATGATCGAATTTACGCAGCAGAAGGCGCTTTTCGATACGAAGCTCTGAAGCGCGTAGAAAGCACTGACACCAGACCGGACGGCTCGGGGCTGCAGCCCCGCCGCCCGGTTTTTCTTTCCCTTAAAGGAGACCGCTTCCTCTTCGTTTTACAATCGGGACTCAGCCGGTTCCGCTCCCTCTGGTCGGTTTCATTCGCGGAACCGCGCGCACATAAAAAAGAAGAAGGGAGAGGTTTTTCTGATGTCCTGGCTCACAGCGCTCTTCACCGATACGCAGTCACCCGCGCACGCGGCTTTGATCTACTCGCTGGTCATCGCGGCCGGCATGGCGCTTGGGCGGATCCGGATCCGGGGCGTGTCACTCGGGGTGACGTTTGTTCTCTTCACGGGCCTTGTGGCATCGGCGCTCGGCGCCCGGGTGGATCCGGCGGTGCTCGCTTTTATCCGGGACTTCGGTCTCGTGCTCTTCGTTTTCTTTATCGGGCTTCAGGTCGGACCGTCCTTCTTCAATTCATTCCGCACGCATAACGGCCGGACACTCAATCTCCTCACGATCGGAATCATCCTCGCGGGGCTCTTCCTCACGCTGCTCTTCGCCGCGGTTCTTCCCGGGCTTGTGTCACTTCCTCAGATGCTCGGTATCCACTTCGGCGCGGTGACGAACACCCCAGGGCTGGGCGCCGCGCGGGATATGCTTTCTGAACTCGGTTATTCGGGCGAAGACATCACGATCGGCTACGCCTCCGCGTATCCGCTCGGTGTGATCGGCGCAGTGCTCACCGTGCGGTTCCTGAGGCGCCTTTTCAGGATTGATCTCGCGAAGGAAGAAGCGGCGTGGGACGCGACGGAAGGGGCGAAGGATAAGCCGGTCTTCTTTCACGTTGAGCTGACCAATAAGGCACTCTCCGGCCGCACGATCCGGGAGATCGCGGAAATCATCGGGAAGCCTTTTATCTGCAGCCGGATTCTTCATGACGGCACTCTGCTGAGCCCCGGAGCGGACACCGTGGTGGAGGCGGGAGACACGCTCCGCATTGTGTCCAACCCGGATCACCGCCAGACGATCATCGCGTTTTTTGGTTCCGAGGCGGAGGATTTCGCCTCGGATATCGAGCATTCCCCGGTGACCAGCCGCATCATCCGCGTGACCCGTCCCTCGGTGAACGGGCTTCAGATGGCGGATCTCCACCTCAGCCGGCTTGATGGAGTGAATATCACGCGGGTGTTCCGCTCAGGCCTCCAGCTTTTTCCCTATCACAATCTCACGCTGCAGCTCGGTGACCGTGTTTACTGCGTGGGCCCCGAAAATTCCGTGAAGCGTCTCGCGGAACGCCTGGGCGACGAGGAGCAGAAGCTTAATCACCCGAATATGCTTTCACTCTTTATCGGCATCGCGCTCGGGATTCTCGTCGGGGCCGTTCCGATTACCTTTCCCGGGATGCCGGTTCCGGTGAAGCTCGGTGTCGCGGGAGGTCCGCTCGTGATCGCGATTCTTCTCGGCTCCTGGGGGCCGAGGCTCCGCCTGATCACCTATATGACGCCGTCCGCGAATCTGATGCTGCGGGAGTTCGGGATGGTGTTTTTCCTCGCGAGCATCGGGCTTGCGGCAGGGGATGGTTTTGCTGAGGCTCTGATGAATGGCCGCGTGTTTCTGTACGCGGCGCTCGGCGCAGTGATCACGGTGGTGCCGGCGCTGATCGCCGGGATTATCGCGCTCCGCGTCTATCACCTGAATTTCCATTCGGCCGCGGGCCTCATCGCGGGCGCAATGACGGATACCCCGGCGCTCGCCTATATCGGGACGCTTTCCGGGAGAAACATCGCGGCGGTCGCCTACTCAACGGTGTACCCGGTCTCGATGTTCCTTCGGATTCTGTCGGGGCAGCTCGTGCTGCTCTTTGTCTGGGGTGCGATCGCCTGAGAGTAAGGCGGCCGGAAGATAAAATGAGCGCCGCGGACGGGGGGACTCGCCGCGGCGCTCAGTTTCTTCCGGAGAGAAGAATTCTGTTCAGGCTTTCTCTTTCGGCTTCCGGGGACCGAGCCCCGCGGACCGCATGACTTCCGCGACCTGGTTGTGACCAGGCTTTCTCGGGTAACCGTCATGCTTCAGGGCTTCGGCCACGCGGCGGCTCCCGAGTGTCCACCCGGCCGCTTCCTGAGCCGCCCGGATCCGCTGCGCGAGTTCAAGATTCGACTCAAGGCGCTTCCTGACGGACACGAGCGCGTTTTCCTTCCGGTAGTAGAAGGAGCTTCGCGGCATTCCGAAAATGCGGCAGGCCCGGCTGATCGGGATGCCATCCTCCCGGAGCGATTCAATGAAGTGGGCCGCGGCCAGGCGTTTTGCCCGGCTGTCAGCTAATCCCGCGCCGTGCCGGAAAGGCGCTTCATACTTCGCACGGATTTCGTCGTCCGTAAGTGCGGAGCCCGTGCGGGTTTCGTTGAGTGTCGTCATGACATCCTGAGAGAAAAGGCGAAGAAAACAGGGTCTTCGCCGTAGTTAAAAAAATCTCTCAGGAGAGTAATGCGCTGATTTCAAATTCGCGTCAAAAGGGGGGAGGGGAAACACCAGTGAGGGAGGGGAACTACTCCCTCTGATACCGTGTTTCAGCGAACGCGGAGCACCTTATGGAGCTGAACCGAGACGCGGTAGCGGCCGCCGCGCTCCACCGCGGTCCGGAAGCAGAGTGACGCCGCGGATTCTTCCATGGAAAGCGGCTGAAGGGAAATCGGGGTCGACTCGGGGATCTTATCCGTGATCGCGTCAAGCGCCGCGAGGTCTGATTCATCCCCGATCACCATCTTCACTTCGTCCGCGCGCTCGAGCGCCGAGTCGAGCACCCGGCCGCCCGGGACCGTGATCTTCGGGGACACCGTGACGAAAGTCTCTGGCGCCACATCGATTTCAAGGAACCCGGAGGTTTCAAGCGACACGCGTTTTCCGGCTGCGATCAGGCGCTCGGTAAGCGGCCGGATCGGCTGCTCAGCGGGTTCTCCCCCTGTGATGACGACGAGCGGGATCCGGGGCCAGCGTTCCAGAATGAGATTCACGAGTTCATCCAGGGTCGCGTCCGCGGATCTCGGACGGCTGTCTTTCACGAGAACTTCGGAAAGGGGAATCTTCGCGGTTCCGGAGCCATCCTCTTTCCAGGAATACTTGGTGTCGCACCACGGGCAGTGCAGGGGGCAGCCCTGAAGCCGCACAAAAACCGCGGGCGTTCCGGCGAGCAGCCCTTCACCCTGGACCGACGCGAATATTTCGTTGATGGAATAACGGATTTCTTCCATTCTGGCAGCAGTTCCTATCTTTCCCGGATCAAAGCGTAAAGGTCGCGGTGCACTTCCGCGTTTCTTCCACGTCGCAGCGGATCAGCTTGACACCCGTGCCGCGGAGCTGCTCAGGGCCCACCACAGTGACGAGATACTCGGCGATATTTTCCGCGGTCGGATTAAACGGCACCTGAACCACCTTCGGGTCAAGCGAAAGGAGGGCATCCGCGAGCGGATCCTCGGTCCAGATGAGGAACCGGTGGTCAAAATGCTCCTCCAGCCACACGCAGAGCTTCTCCTTGATGACCGAGAAGTCGATCACGCGCCCGAGCGAATCCAGTTCTCCCGCGCAGCAGAACGTGATGCGGTAGTTATGGCCATGGAGGTGGGAGCACTTGTTTTCGTGCCCGCACACCCGATGGCCGCAGGAGATGTCGTGGTAACGCGTAACGGTAAACATGGCGGCAACAGTGGGAATGGAATTCCTGAATGGAGAAAAAGTAAAAACAAAAAAGCGACCCTCATTATAAGGGGGCCGCTTTTGCGAATGAGGCGAAGGACCCGGAAGGACGGTCAGCCGGCGTTATCCGCAAGCACCTTGGGTGACCAGGCGTGAAGCACCACGCCGTTATCGCCCTTATGCACCCGGGCGAAAAGCTGGCAGAGTGCCCCGACCTTCGGGAGCCCGAATTTCGGGTCCAGCACGACTTCAACCGCGTGCCCCGAGCGATCAGTGAGTAGGTAGCGGTTCTTTTCCAGCTGCTTCACGATCCGGCCTTCTACCTTCACGATTTCCAGATTCTTCGCTTCTCCGATCAGGTATGAGAGCCCGACAGGCTTCGACACTTCGAGGACTGAGACTCCGGGCGCCGCAGAGGCCCCGAGGGAAATCGTGAGAAGTGCGGCAGCGGCGGCCGCGAAAATAGCGTATCGCATGATGAAGAATCTGAGGTTAGAGGATCCCTGATAAAAATTAAAAAACGAAAAATTCAATGCTGCACTTTAACAGATGGTGAAAAAGCCGTCTGAATTCCTGTTTTTCCAACTGTTTCAAATCTTTTCGGTGCCAGACCGCGGTTCCCTCTTGTCTGCGGAACATAACGGACGGGAGAAAGCCGCGGCGCGAAACCCGAACGGGAAATTCTAGGCTTTTTGGATGACACCGGGATCCCATGTTCAGGCTCCGGGTTTCAGAGTGAGGGAAAGCCATTTCCCGGGAAACTCCGAGTCAGATTCCTGCCGCGAAAGCTCGATCATCTTCTCCTTAATCATTACAATCCATACCCGTTGGACATAATTAAAAAGAATTAGGAGCGTCAGAATGAAAATCGTGGATCCTCATTTCAACGGGGTGAATTCAGGCCACTACGCGCCAGGTGTTATCTCAAACGGCATGGTCTATGTGTCCGGGCAGCTGTCGCTTGATCCGGATACACGCGAAGTCTGCAAGGACGACATCCGGGCACACGCGAGGCAGGCGCTTGAGAACGTCGACCGCGTGCTGAAGGCTGCCGGAAGCGACCGCACGAAAGTGGTGCAGTGCCGCGTCTATACCACGAAGGGGGAATACTGGGGCCCGGTGAACGAGGAGTACGCCGCGTATTTCGGCGATCATCGCCCGGCCCGGATCGTGGTGACGGTGCCGGAGCTCCACTTTGGGTGCCTCGTTGAAATCGAGGCAGTGGCGGAACTCTGACTCTGAGGATATGCTTTCCCGGCACTGCTTTCGGAGTACTTCCGGGTACTGCCAAAGCCGGGTCAAAAAACGCGGGCTTCTTACTATGATGGTGAAGTCAGACGGCGGATAAAAGAAGAGCCGGCGGGGAGAAAACTTTGAATTTTCCCCCGTGAGGACTCCGGGTACCGCCCGAAGCAAGAAGCAGACTGGAAAACCAGCAATTCGTGCCAAAGAGGAGACGCACGCACGGCAGACGGACCGGGGAGGGAACTTCCTATGTCTGCCGCGGAAAGGAAGGCTGATGCCGGGGCGCGAGATCCCGCAGCGAGCCCTCCGACTTAAAGAGAACCTATGCGAAAGATCCTATACGGCGTCTGGAAAGGCGTTAAGTACGACAACACGGAAGGGGGACGCGCCGCGCCCCTCGATCTGCCGCTCGATAAGATCGAGACCTTTAACCCGGGGAACCCGGTGGACGCGGTGGTCTGTAATTTCGGCTTCCTCGTCTTCGACCCCAATGTGTCGCTCGCGGGTGTGCTGCTTCGCTACTACGCGCTCGCGCGTGAGAATTCGTGCGGCGCCTGTACGCCCTGCCGCACCGGGTCAATTCTGCTCGCGGAGTGCCTCCGCGACGCGGTGGAAGGCCGGGGCGATACGGTTGACTGGGACCATATGCTCGACTCCGCCGAGCAGATGAAGTACACGAGTCTCTGCGGCATCGGCCGCACGACTCCGGAAGCGATGATCGGGGCGCTGAAATACTTCAGAGACCGTCTGATCAGCACCGCGGCGCCGCTGAAAGGCGATATGTATATGACAATCACGGCGAAGTGCATCGAAGCCTGTCCTTCGCACGTGAATATTCCCCGCTATATCGACTACGTGAAGGACGGACATCCGGACCTCGCGGCCGGTGTGCTCCTGCATCACTATCCGCTTGTCGCCACCTGCGGCCGCGTGTGCGTACGCCCCTGCGAAGCGGCGTGCCGCCGGAATTATGTTGACCGTTCCGTCGCGATCAAGGATATCAAGCGCTACGTGTCGGATAACGCCGGAGCGGCGATCTCAGACCTCTTCCACGGCATGGATCCGGTGATCGACTATTCAAAGGCCCGGGTGGCCGTGGTCGGCGCGGGTCCCGCGGGTCTTAACTGCGCGTATCACCTTCTCATGAAGGGCTACCCGGTTGATATCTTCGATAAGGACGAGAAGGCGGGCGGCATGGCGCTCCGCGGCATTCCTCCGTACCGGCTCCCGAAGGGGCTGCTTCAGAAAGAAACGGACGCGATCGGAGAGCTTGGCGGTGAGTGGCACTTCGGGCAGCGGCTCGGGCGAGACTTCACCGTGTCGAGTCTCTTTGACGACGGGTACGGCGCCGTGTTCCTCGGAATCGGCTGCGCGGAAGGCGCGTACCTCGGGCTTCCCGCTGAGGACCGGTCGCTCGCGGGCTATCAGAACGGCATCGACTTCCTTCTTGAAATCGAGAAATCGGTCGCGGACGGCCTTCCGCCCCAGATTCATGGGGACGTCGTTGTGGTGGGCTGCGGAAATGTCGCGATGGACTGCTGCCGCACGGCAAAGCGTATCGCGACCGGGAAAGTGCATATCGTTTACCGCCGCACCGAGGCCCAGGCCTCCGCTGACCGCGAGGAAATCGAGGCCGCGCGGGATGAAGGCGTGGAATTCCACTTCCTCACGAACCCCGTTGGCATTCTCTCTGAAAACGGGCACGTCACCGGCGTGAAACTCACGAAGATGGAAATCCGCGGCACGGATTCCCGGGGCCGCCCCGCGGTCCGCGCGGTGGAAGGAAGCGAATTCGATGTGCCGTGCGCCATGGTGATCGCCGCGATCGGGCAGAAACTTGAGCGTGACGTGTTTTCAGACGCGGACGGCGTGATTCTGGACCGCTATGGCAACATCAGCGTGAATCCGGCGCTTGCCACGACGCGGCCCGGCGTTTTCGCGGGCGGCGACTGCGCGACAGGACCGACTACGCTGATCGGCGGTCTCGCGCAGGGTCAGCAGGCCGCGAATTCGATTGACGAATACCTCTCCCGCGGTTCAGTCGGCTTTACGCCCCGCTCCCGGATGGGAGAAATCATCCGCGACTGTGAGCTTCTTGAAGACGGCGGCCCGACGGTCCCGATGGAAAAGATGCCCCGCCACCGCGTTCCGGCGATTCCTGTGGAATCCCGTGAATGCAATTTCCGTGAGGTGGATCAGACGTTTTCGGATGACGTCGCGCGCTACGAAGCGGACCGCTGCATGCGCTGCTACCGCATGATGGCCGTCGCGACACCGCGCCCGATTCCCGGGAACGAAGCGCTGCATCGCAGCCCTGACACCGAAAACCTGACCGCATCCGCGAGGGGGACGAACTGATGAACGCCTGGATCAATAACCGCCCCGTCACGTTTGAGGAAGGGGAAACGATTCTGCAGGTCGCGAAGCGCCTCGGGATTTTCATTCCGACGCTCTGCGCGCTGCTGCCGCTGGATCACACGCCCGGCACCTGCCGCATGTGCATTACGGAAATTGAGCGGAAGGAAACGCCCGGGAAGCGGGAGCTCGTGACCAGCTGCACGACGCCGATGCTAGAAGGCATGGCGGTTTTCACGCATACGCCTGAAGTCCGTCACCGTCAGCGTCAGCAGGCCGCGTGGATCTTCTCAGACCACGATCAGGACTGCGCGTCCTGCGTCCGTCACGGCAACTGCGAACTGCAGGACGTGGCGCTTTACGTGGGGCTGCAGAATAACAGCTGCAACGGCCGCTTCATCGCGAAGCGCCCGGTGGATACGAGCGCGCACGGTCTGCTGCGCGACGTGAATAAGTGCATCCGCTGCGGGCGCTGCGTAGAGGTCTGCCGCAAGGTGCAGGGAATCAGCGCTCTGACGCTCGATGACATCGGGACGAAGCGCGGCGTCGGGATCGTCGGCGCGGACCGCTGGATCGATTCCCCGGGCTGCGTTGAGTGCGGCCAGTGCACGCTTGTCTGCCCCACGGGGGCGCTTGGCGAAAAGGATCAGTGCGACACCGCGATCGACTGGTTTGACGATCCGGATATCAAAACGATCGTCGCCTTCGCGCCGTCCGCCCGTGTGACGATCGGTGATGAATTCGGGCTTGAGCCTGGAAAGAACACCGAGGGGCAGCTGATCACCGCGATCAAGATGCTTGGGGCTGATTTTGTCTGCGACGTGAACTGGGGCGCGGATGTCACGATCATGGAGGAGGGGAACGAGTTCCTCAGCCGCCTCCGTACGGGCGGGACTCTCCCGATGATGACAAGCTGCTGCCCGGGCTGGGTGACCTACGTGGAAAAGCATCACCCCGAGATGATGGGGAACCTCTCCACGACCCGCTCGCCGCAGGGGATTTTCGGGGCGCTCGCGAAGACGTGGTTCGCGAAGACCCACAATATCGATCCGAAGAAGCTCCGCTTTATTTCGATCATGCCCTGCACGGCAAAGAAAGAGGAAGCGGCGAGACCGCAGCTCGCGCGTAACGGCATGCCGGACACGGATCTCGTGATCACGATCCGGGAATTCGCGCGCATTCTCCGCCGCTACGGCATCAGCCTTCCGACGCTCGAACCCTCGAAATACGATTCGCCCTTCATGGCGGAGAATACCGGTGCCGGCATGATTTTCGGCGTGACGGGCGGCGTGATGGAAGCCGCGCTCCGCACGGTGCATCACGTGGTGACGGGAAAGAATCTCGATGGGATTGAGTATCTTCCGGTCCGCGGCATGGAAGGGATCAAGGAAGCGACGGTTGATCTCGGGCCTGGCGGCAGCGTGAAGATCGCGGTCGCGAACGGCCTTCGGAACGCCGAGGAGCTGATCCAGCGCGTGAAGTCCGGAAAGGCGGATTACCAGTTCATCGAAGTGATGGCCTGCCCGGGCGGCTGTATCGATGGCGGCGGCACGGCGCGAATCAAGAATTCGTACCTCTCACACGCCGCGGCCCGCGCGAAGACCGTGTATCAGATCGACCGCGCCCGCGTTTACCGTCAGAGTCACGAGAATCCGGATGTGATCAGGCTTTATGACGAGTTCCTCGGGAAACCGAACAGCGAACTCGCGCATCACCTGCTTCACACGTACTTTACGGACCGGGCAAAGGCTCCGGATCCTGAGACGATCTCCCAGATCTGGAAACTCGTGAAGCTTGGCTGATCCGGAGTGACAGGGTCTGAAGGCCGGAAGGAGCGGGGCGGCAAGGCCCCCGTTCTTCCGGTTTCTTTGCCGTCAGATCACGAGCGCGAGAGCGGCAAGCGACGCCGCGAGCACCGGGATCGTGAGAATGAGGCCGAGCCTGAAGTAGTAGCCCCAGGTGACACGGATCCCCTTATGCGAGAGAAGCGAGAGCCAGAGCAGCGTGGCCAGGCTCCCGATCGGGGTGATTTTCGGTCCGAGGTCGCATCCGATCACATTCGCGTACGCCATCGCGGTCCGGACCGCGTCAGAAACGGATGCCGCGTCGATCGAGAGCGCGCCGATCATGGTGGAGGGGAGGTTATTCATGACGCTTGAAAGCGCGGCCGCGATGAAGCCCGCGCTGAACGCCGCGGCGCCGGTCCCCGAGTCGCCGATCCGGCTGAGCGCGGCGGAGAGGAGAGAGGTCGCGCCGTCATTCTGCAGCCCGTACACCACGAGATACATGCCGAGCGAAAAGATCACGATCGACCAGGGAGCGTCTTTCAGTACTTTCCCAGCGGGCACCACGCGGTTCTTCCGTGAGAGGAGGAGAAGGATGGCGGCGGACGCGAGCGTCACGGCTGAGATCGGAATCCGGAGGAAGGATGACGCGAAGCAGAAGACGAGCTGAAGCGTGAGCACCACCCATCCCGCGCGGAAGAGAAGGGAATCCCGGATCACGGAGTCCGGAGCGGGGAGCCTTGAGAGATCAACCCGCTTCGGGACGCTTCGCCGGAAGACGATCCAGAGCACCGCGAGACTCGCGGCAACGGACGCGATATCGACCGGGATCATCACGAGGGCGTAATCCGTGAACGTGAAGCGGAAGAAGTCCGCCGAAATAATGTTGACGAGATTTGAGCTCACGAGCGGGAGACTCGCGGTATCCACGATGAAACCCGCTGCCATTACAAAGGCGAGCTGCTGCGCTTTTGAAACACCGAGCGGCGTGAGAAGCGCGAGCACCACGGGGGTGAGAATCAGCACCGCGCCGTCATTCGCGAGAAACGCGGACATGACAGCGCCGAGCAGAATAATGAGAGTGAAAAGCTTCGCGCCGCTTCCCCCTGAAGCCCGAGCGACCTTCAGCGCGCACCACCGGAAGAACCCCGCCTCATCAAGCACAAGCGTGATAATGATGAGCCCGATGAGCGTTCCGGAAGCGTTCCAGACAATGGACCAGACGGTCGGGATATCTGAGAGCGTCACGGTTCCGAGAAGGAGAGACGCGATGGCGCCGGCTGCCGCGCTCCAGCCGATCCCAAGGCCCCGGGGCTGTGTGATCACGAGGAGGAGGGTTGCGATGAAGATAAGGACAGCGGTCATGAAGAAAGAGGGAATAGAGTTCCCGGAGGAATCTGACTTTGCCGGTCTCAATATCGAGGATCGCGGGGAGGACGGCGAGCCCGTGCTCAGACTCTTCCCGCTGAATCTCAAGCGACGTCTCAATCCGTTTCACGCTGCCCTCGGCGTTGAGGCAGGCGGCCTTGTACTCGTCCTTTTCGTCCCCGATCGCTTTCAGCACTTCATCCGTGATCGTCTTCACGTACCCCTCGGGTGCGTGGTGGATCGCGGCTCCCACTGCGCCGCAGTGCGTGTGGCCGAGCACCACGATGAGGCGGATTCCGAGGTGGGAGGCGGCGTATTCGATAGACCCGAGCTGATGGTTATCGATCACGTTCCCGGCGACCCGGATCACGAAGATATCGCCGATTCCGCAGGAAAAGGCGACTTCGGGGATCGAGCGGGAGTCTGAGCAGCAGACGACAACCGCGTAGGGGTTCTGGCCATGCTCCGCGGTGTCGAGCCTTCGGGCGTCTGAAAGATCCCCGAAATGCTGCCCGTTCACATAGGCGGCGTTTCCGAGCTTCAGCCGCTCGAGAGCCTCGCGGGACCGAAGCCCGGTGTTATATCCATTCATGGCACCCATATTCCGCCTCTTTTAAACGTTTACCGATTAAGAAAGTTATACGCGGTTTTCACGAAAATCAATGCCCCGCCGATCAGACCGGATTCGTCTGACGTGCAGCGATCGGTGTGAAGCGGGAAAGCGGCTTTCACGGCCTCATTCCGGATACCGAAGAATCCGAAGGCGGACGGGACCCGATGCATGATGACCGCGAAATCCTCACCGACCAGTGTCGGGGGGACAGAGGCGAGTCCGTCTGGTCCGAGCACTTCGGCTGCGGCTCCCGCCGCGACCGCCGTGATGGCCGGGTCATTAATGACGGCGTCCGAGAGCCAGGTATACGTGGTTTCCGCGGTGCAGCCATGAGCCGCGGCGACACGGTCCGCCATCCGCTTCATGCCTTCGCGGATTGTCTTCCGCGTTTCCTCATCAAAGCACCGCACGGTGCCTTCAAGGTAGGCGCTGCCCGAGGTGACGTTCCAGCGGGAGCCTGAGTGGAGGCTTCCGATCGTGAGCACAGCGGAGGAGGCCGGGCTGATCGACCGGGAGACGAGCGTCTGAAGATTCACGGCGAGGAACGCGGCGGCCGGTGTCGCGTCGACGCAGAGGTGAGGCGCCGCGGCGTGCCCTCCTTTCCCTTGGATATCAATACGGAAGCGATCCGTGGACGCCATGCGGGGACCGGGCTCCAGTGATACGCGGCCGGACGCGAGTTCAGGCCACACGTGCATGCCGAACGCCGCGTCAACGCCTTCGAGCGCTCCGTCCTCAATCATGTCGAGAGCGCCGATTCCGACCTCCTCGGAGGGCTGGAAGAGGACCTTCACCGTGCCCCGGAGCTCATGCCGGTTCGCGGCGAGGATCTTCGCCGCGGTGAGCAGCATCGCGATGTGGTTATCGTGCCCGCAGGCGTGCATGACGCCCGGGTTCTCGCTCGCGAAGGGAAGTCCCGTCGCCTCCGTGATCGGGAGCGCGTCGATATCGGACCGGAGGAGGATCGTTTTTCCGGGCAGATCGCCCTTGATCGTGCCAAGCGTCCCCTGGGGGAGGCTCTTTCCGCAGCTCCGCCACTCGATTCCGTCAGCGTCGAGCTCCGCGCGGATCGCGGCGGAGGTCTTCAGTTCTTTTCCGCTCAGCTCAGGATGCGCGTGAAAGTAGCGCCGCATGCGGATCACGTACGGTTCGTACTCGGTTTTCAGCTTTTCAATATCCAGCATATTTGTGTCGTCCCTTAAGCTAATTCTGTCCAGTGGACCCGGTGAGGAAGCGAAGCGCGGTGGCTACGTGAATCAGGGCTCCATCGACAAGCGCGTTCTCATCCACCATGTAACAGTCCGAATGCTGCGGTTTATCAGCGCCGCAGGCCGCATTCCGGACACCGAGGTGCGCGAAAGATGACGGCACGAGGTTCGCGTAGAAGCTGAAATCCTCGCCTCCGGTGCCAGGCGGGTTGATCACGGTGCTTCCGGCGCCGAGCACAGCTTCGGACGCCTCGCGGGCGATGCCGGTCATCGCCTCATCATTCACCAGCGCGTCGCAGAGCCGGTCGTAAGTCACATCAGCCGTACACCCATAGGCGGCCGCGACATCCTCTGAAATCCGCCTGAGGGACGTTTCCGCGAGATCCCGGACCGCGGGGTCGTAGCTCCGGACTGTGCCTTCGATCGAGGCTTCGCCGGGAATCACGTTCCAGCGGGAGCCTGAATGAATGGTGCCGATCGTGAGAACGAGAGTGGAAAGCGGATTCGCTTCCCGGCTCCTGATGGTCTGAAGTTCAAGAATGAGGGCCGCGATCGCGGGCGCGACATCGATGCATTCGTTAGGCCGCGCGGCGTGACCGCTTCTGCCATGAAGCGTGATTCTGAAGAAATCGGTCGCGGCGGTGGAGGGACCGCTGCGAAGAGAGACCTTTCCGGAGGGGACCGAGGAGGCGACGTGAATCCCGAACGCCGCGTCGACGCCTTCCAGCACCCCGCCCGCGATCATGTCGAGCGCGCCCCGGGAGTTTTCCTCAGCCGGCTGGAAGATGCATTTCACGCGGCCCGGGAATACGGTCCGGTGTTCATAGAGAATTTTCGCGGCGGCGAGCAGCATCGCGATGTGACAGTCGTGCCCGCAGGCATGCATGACGCCCTTCGTGCCGCTCTTATAGGGAACATCATTCTTTTCCTCAATCGGGAGCGCGTCGATATCCGCGCGGAGAAGAATGGTCTTTCCGGCCCCGATCCCGTCGATCGTGACAAGAGTCCCCGGAAGCTCCTTGCCGCAGGGTTCCCAGGGGATGCCGGCGCCGGTGAGAATGGCGCGGATCCGTTCAGCCGTGTTCCACTCGTGCCCGCTGAGCTCAGGGGCCGCGTGGAAAGCGCGGCGCGTCCTGATCACTTCCTCGCGATACGCGTCGCGAAGCGAATTGAAGTTCATCTCGATGCCCTCCCTCGGAATTTTTGTGTTCTATCCATATTAACCGGGAGGGAACCGGACGGATGAGGCGGCGGCCGGCAATACCTCATAAAAAACCTCCTCAGGGGGCGGAGGCCCCGGAGGAGGTTCTGTGTCACTCAGGTCAGGAAATCTGAGCGGCAGATGGTCAGGATGACCGCTTTACTTATTGGCGTTCAGGAAATTAAGCGCCGTCTGAACGGAGAGCAGGGCACCCTTCACGAGCGTTGACTCGTCCACCGTGTAGTGGTCCGAATGCTGCGGATAGCAGGCGTTGCAGGCGGCGTTTCCGACACCGAAGAGCGCGAACGCGGCCTTCACCTTGCTGCAGTAGAAGCCGAAGTCTTCGCCGCCCATTGTGGGGGGCGTATTGGGAAGAGCGTCAGGCCCGAGGATTGTCTTCGCGGCTTCGCGTCCGAACGCGGTGATTTCCGGATCGTTATAGACGTTGTCGCAGAGGCGGTCGTACTTCACCTCGGCCGTGCAGCGGTAGGAAGCCGCGGTGTTCGCGGCGATCCGCTTGACAGACTCTTCCGCCATATCGCGGGACTCGGAGTCAAGCGACCGCACCGTGCCTTCGATCTTCGCGGAACCCGAGATCACGTTCCAGCGGGTGCCGGACGTGACCTTGCCGACCGTGAGAACGAGCGGGCTCACCGGGTTCACCTGGCGGCTCACGACGGTCTGCAGATCCATGATGGTGGCAGCCATGCAGGGCGTGGCGTCAACGCACTTATGAGGGAGTGCCGCGTGGCCCGACTTTCCGGTGATCGTGATTTCAAACTGATCGGTGGCCGCCATCCGGCCGCCCGCTTCAAGCGACACCTGTCCCGCGGGGAGTTCGGACCACACATGCATGCCAAACATTCCGTCGACGCCGTCCAGAACACCGTCCGCCATCATGTCGAGAGCACCGAGTGCCACTTCTTCAGCCGGCTGGAAGATGAACTTGATCGTGCCGGGGATTTCGTCCCTGATGCTGTTCGCGATCATTACCGCGGTGAGAAGCATCGAAATATGGCAGTCGTGCCCGCAGGCATGCATGAAGCCGTCGTTCTGGCTCGCGAAGGGGAGTCCGGTCTTTTCCTTCACGGAGAGGCCGTCGATATCACCGCGGAGCAGGAAGGTCTTGCCGGGCTTCCCGCCGTGAATAGTGGCCAGCGTGCCGGTCGTCAGGTTCTTGCCGCAGGGACGCCATTCGATCCCGGCTCGGGTCAGTTCTTCGCGGATCTTCTTCGCGGTCTCCACTTCTTTTGTGCTCGGCTCAGGGTGCGCGTGGAAATAGCGGCGCATCTCGATCTGGTACGGGTTGAATTTTTCTGCCAAAGCTTTCAGATCCATTTTCAATTCCTTTCTGACTGACACAGAGGCCCGGCGCGTGACGCCGGAACCTGAGAAATCCAATGTGATAAGGCCCTCCGCGGTCTGACGGGAGGGCCTCGAGCAAAGCAAAATCAAGTGAGGGCTGCGGCCTTCATCAGAACATCTTCACGAAGATGCCCGCGATGAAGACAGAGGTGATCGTCACCGTGACGAAACCGCCGACGATCATCGAGGGGAAGAGTTTCCCCATGAGGAAATCGTACTCTTCACGGGTCTTCGCGACGGTCTTGCAGGTGTTATCCGTGATGATCTGATCGAACGGGAAACCGTAGAGCGCGGTGAGGCAGTTCGCGAAGCAGAGGAAGAAGCTGCGGTGCAGGATCTTCGACGCGACGAAGGCAAAGAGCGTCATGCCGGCGACACCGACGATAATGAAGCCGATCATCGGGCCGATCATGCCGAAAAGCAGCTCCGGGGTCATGTCCTTAAGCCCATCAAAAACGAAGCAGATGAGGCCGAGCATCATGATGTTGAAGGAGTTCGCCTTGTGGAGCGAATCGCGGTCAAGGAACCCGAGCGTGCAGAAGATGACACCGAGGATCAGGGCCCAGATGGCGCCGGACACGCCGGTGTACTTGCCGATCACTGAGGCAACCCAGGCGACGAGGCCGAGCTTCGTGAGAATTACGATCGAGCTGTTGTACTTCTCCGGCACCTGAAGCGGAAGGCGCTTCACGTTGTCGCCGCCCGCCGCGAGCTCAATCGCGTTCTGCATCGCTTCGCGGTCCGCTTCTGACGCCTTCAGAGTGCCGTTCCGATAGCCTTCAAGAAGCCGGCGGCTTTCCTTCTTCAGCGCGAAAGCGGTGAGCGGGTAGCCCGCGAAACCCTGAATGCAGTACATCGAAATCGCGAAAAGCGCGGCAACCGTGAGACCGGCCTCCATAGCGGCTTTCTGCATCATGGTGGCTGCCACGATGCCGCCCGTGAGCGGGGGGAGACCGGCGATCACGAGCGTCCGGTCCATGAAGAACGGGCAGATAAAGAAGGCAGCAAGGCACATGCCGAGGAGTCCGAGAAGACACGTCACCACGGTCTTCCACTGCTCCAGCAGCCGCTTCATGGAAATAATCGTTCCGAGGTGAACAATCATCACCATCACGCAGATTGTGCCGCCGAACGGGATGAGGTAGGAGTCT
>ENA-UEOM01000271-UEOM01000271.1-human-gut-metagenome-genome-assembly--contig:-NODE-271-length-23512-cov-11.399915_pt1 | contig 23512 bp, 20 predicted proteins | sample MGYA00242993_ERZ507994 | MGnify/ENA primary metagenome ERZ507994 (study PRJEB26167, sample SAMN06115536) | human gut metagenome | host: Homo sapiens | place: China:Neimenggu | collected 2014-11-07... | reverse complement strand
GGCAATCCCGCTTTAATTGTGTAAAAACACAATAAGCAGTCCCAAGAACCTATCAACAAGCTTTGGAAGAAAAAAGGAGGAACCCTATATGGGCAATACCCTGAACAACAAGAAAGCGAATGGTTTCGCGCTGCTCCCGTTCCTGGTATTCATCGTTGTCTACATGGGCGCCGGTCTGGTTTACCAGTCCAAGGGCGTCGACATGGCATTCTATCAGTTCCCCTCTGTTACCGCAATGTTCCTGGCCGTTCTGGTGGCCTTCATTATGTTCAAGGGCAGCATCAACGAAAAGTTTGATACCTTCGCCAAGGGCGCTGCCAACGTGGACGTTCTGACCATGCTGATCATCTACATCCTGGCCGGCGCGTTCGCCACCGTGGCCGCTGAGATGGGCGGCCGCGATGCTACCGTTAACCTGGGCCTGAGCCTCGTTCCTGTTCAGTTCCTGGCCGCTGGCCTGTTCGTCATCGCTGCTTTCATGGGCACCGCTACCGGTACTTCCATGGGCACCATCTCCGCCATCACTCCCATCGCTGTCGGCGTTGCGGAAAAGGGCGGCCTGAACATGATGGTCGTTCTGGGCGCAGTTATCGGCGGCGCTATGTTCGGCGATAACCTGTCCATGATCTCCGATACCACCATCGCCGCTACCCGCAGCCAGCACTGCGAGATGCGTGATAAGTTCCGCGTGAACTTCCTCACCGCTCTGCCTGCCGCTCTGGTCACCATCGTAGTGCTGCTGATCGTGGGCCGTCCCGAGACCGTTACCGAGATCGGCGACCTGTCCTACAGCTTCATCAAGGTTATTCCCTATCTGCTGGTTCTGATCCTGGCTCTGGTCGGCATGAACGTGTTCCTGGTGCTGACCATCGGCATCTTCGCTGCCGGTATCGTGGGCATCGCCACCGGCGCTATCGATCTGGCCGGTTTCGCTCAGGCTGTTTACAACGGCTTCTGCGGCATGAACGAGGTCTTCTTCCTGACCCTGCTGTGCGGCGGTATGTCTGAGCTGATCGCCAAGAACGGCGGTATCGAGTGGATCATCCAGAAGCTGGGCAAGGTCATGAAGGGCAACAAGTCCGCTCAGGTGGGCATTGCCGCTATGGTCTCTCTCTGCGACTGCGCTACCGCTAACAACACCGTGGCTATCATCGTGGCTGGCGACATGGCCCGTGAGGTCTCTCACGAGTACAAGGTTGACCCCCGCCGCACCGCTTCTCTGCTGGATATGTTCTCCTGCGTGTTCCAGGGCATCATCCCCTACGGCGCGCAGCTGCTGAGCGCCGCCGCCCTGGCCAACGCCACCGTGACCTCCGACGCCCTGCACACCAGCCCCGCCGCCATCGTGGGCGGTATGTGGTACTGCTGGATCCTGGCCGCCGTGGGCCTGCTGTCCATCTTCGTTCCTTTTGCCGACGGTGTCTGCCGGAAAGACCCGTGGAACTGGGAGTACGGCTGCGCCCAGTCCGCCGTGGCCGCCAAAAAGGCCCTGTTGGAAAAGGAAGCGGAGGATGTCTCCGCCCAATAACGCTCCCTGTCTTTGCCGCCGCGGCACACCCCCCCCCTGGCCGCGGCGGCACTTTTTTGTCAAAATATACGGTACCTCCCACCCACCCGGAGAAATTCCCTTCTGAACTTCTGCGATATTCACAAAATGTGGTTGCATTTTTTGTGCAAATAGTGTAGTATATCCGCATGGAACACAAGGAAACGGAGGAACTTGCAATGAAGAAGTATACAGATATGAGTCTTCAGGAGCGTCAGGCGGAATACGCCGCCGTGCAGGTGGAATACGAAAAGCTCAAGGCCATGGGCCTCAGCCTGAATATGGCCCGGGGAAAGCCCGGCAAGGCCCAGCTGGACCTGGTCACACCCATTTTCAGCCTGCTGACCAAGCCGGAGGACTTTGTCTCCGACGGCATCGAGACCCGCAACTATGGCGAGGTGTCCGGCATCCCCGCCGCCAAGGCCCTGTTTGCCGACATTCTGGGCTGCAAGCCTGAGCAGGTGTTCGTGGGCGGCAACGCCAGCCTCCAGCTGATGTACGACGCCGTATCCAAGGCCTTCACCCACGGTCTGCTCCACAGCGAAAAGCCCTGGTGCAAGCTGGACAAGGTCAAATGGATCTGCCCCGTTCCCGGCTATGACCGCCACTTCAAGGTCACCGAGAGCTTCGGCGTAGAGATGATCTCCGTCCCCATGACCGCCGAAGGCCCCGACATGGATCAGGTAGAGGCCCTCATCAAGGATCCCGCCGTCAAGGGTATGTGGAACGTCCCCAAGTACTCCAACCCCGAGGGCGTGATCTACTCCGCCGCGACCATCGACCGTCTGGCGAAGATGAAGCCCGCCGCCCCCGACATCATCAGCCTGTGCGCGAAGTACGGCAATGCCGACATGGTCTACGAGTTCGCCTCCACCAGCAAGGTCACCTTCCCCGGTGCCGGCGTGGGCGTCATGGCATCCAGCGCCGACAACATCGCCTACTTCTCCAAGCTCATCAACATCCAGACCATCGGCTTCGACAAGATCAACCAGCTGCGCCACGTTCTGTTCCTGAAGGACAAGGCCCACACCCTGGCCCTGATGAAGCAGCACGCCGCCATCCTGGCCCCCAAATTCCACGCGGTGCTGGACGCTCTGGACAAGGAGATCGCCCCGCTGGGCATCGCCGGCTACAAGCGCCCCGTTGGCGGCTACTTTGTCAGCGTGGACGCCATGCCCGGCTGCGCCAAGCGCACCCTGGCCCTGTGCAAGGAGGCCGGCGTCACCATGACCGGTGCCGGTGCCACCTTCCCCTACGGCAAGGACCCCCAGGACAGCAACATCCGCATCGCTCCCTCCCTGCCGCCGGTGGCGGAGCTGGAGCAGGCCATCGCCGTGTTCTGCACCTGCCTGAAGCTGGCCGCCCTGGAAAAGCTGGGCGTGTGAGCTGCAAAACCTCCCGCCGCCCACATAAAACCATCCCCCCGGCGACGCTTCACACCCCCATATAAAATCCCCCCGGCGAAGCCGGGGGGATTTCTTTTTCTTACTTATGCAGCAGCGGGCTCAGCGGTTTGTAGATCAGGAAGCACAGCGCCACGTCCAGCAGCCCCTTGCACAGTGTGAACGGCACGTTGAACACCATCAGGCAGTTCAGCAGCGCGTTGGAGGTCGGCACCTGCGCCACCGTCCCGAGGATCTCCTGATACATCCCCACAATGGCCTCCAGCGGCAGGCCGTACAGCACCACATAGGCGGGGTAGACGATGAAATAGTTCAGAGGCAGGCTGATGAGCGCCATGGCGGCGGCGCCGGCCACAGAGCCCCACAGAGCGCCGGAACGGTTCTTGTGCTTCTTGTAGACGATACCCGCAATAAACGCGAACACCGCGCCCAGCAGGAAATTGGACAGCTCGCCCACGCCGGCGCTGGAGCCGAAGGGCAGGTGCAGCAGGTTCTTCACCAGCTGGATGGCGACGCCGTAGACGGGGCCGAGGGAGAACGTGCCCAGCAGGGCGGGCAGGTCGGAGATGTCCAGCTTGATAAAGGCGGGCATGACGGGGATGGAGAACTCCACGAACTGGAGGACGGCGGCCACCGCCGCCAGCAGTGCGGCCACCGCGATACGATGGGTCTTTTGCTTCTGAGTCATAAAAAAACACTCCTTCTTGATGATAAACACCCGGAAAATTGCCTTCCAAGGTGTACGCATCAAAAAAGAGCATCGCAAAATGCCATACACGCCTTCTCTCATCCAGACTATACTGTCGGTACCGGAATTGCGCCGGTTCCTGCTGCCGCAGCAGCTCGCGGACTATACCGCCGGTGGGGACTTTCACCCCGCCCCGAAGACAAATATGCGGTTGTTTTCGACAAGTATAGTACCACGCCGCCCTGCGGATGTCAATACCGATTTCCGGCTTTACAGCGGCGCGGTTTTCGTTTACAATATACCGTAAGAAAGGCGGTGAGACCCATGCCCGCACGGCAGATGACCGTATGCTTTTCCGGCTACCGTCCGGAGAAGCTCCCCTGGGGCTATGACGAATGCGATCCCCGCTGCGCCCAGCTGAAGCAGCGCCTGCGCCGGGCGGTCTGCGCCGCCTGTGACGACGGCTTCCGCCACTTCATCTGCGGCATGGCCCGCGGCGTGGACACCTACTGCGCCGAGATCGTCCTGGCCCTGCGTCCTCAGTACCCGGACCTGACGCTGGAGGCCGCCATCCCCTGCCCCAGCCAGTGCGGCGGCTGGACGCCGGACCAGCAGGCCCGCTGGCACGCCATCGTGGACCGCTGCGACTTTGAAACAGTGGTCCAGGACCGCTACGGCCCCGGCTGTATGCAGCGCCGCAACCGCTACATGGTGGACCACGCCGCCCGCCTCATCGCCGTGTTCGACGGTCAGGACGGCGGCACCCGCCGCACGGTGGAATACGCCCTCCGTTCCGGCCTCGAGGTCGTCTACGTGGACGCGGAATAGTCCCTCGTCCCCGCCGCACCCCTCAAGCCTTCCCCTTGAGGGGAAGGTGCCCCCGCAGGGGGCGGATGAGGTGTAGCCGCCGCAGCGGCGTAACCCCTCCAGTCCCAAAAAAGGGAGCACCCCTGCGGGGTGCTCCCTTTCCGTCGTTCTTTATCTCTTTTTCCCGTTGAGCGCCACCATGCCCGTCAGGGACAGGATCGACAGGGCGGCGTAGAGGGCTACGCCGGGGTCGGCGGTCTTGGGGCTGCCCTTGGTGTCGTCGGTCTTGGTGTCGGTGGTGGGGTGGTAGTAGTAATAGCCGCCGGAGGAGGGATTCTTCTCCCACTTGGCCGTGAGGGTCAACGGGGCGATGACCGGGGTGTTGAAGTTATACAACGCATCGCCCAGATACCAGCCGACAAAGGTGTGGCCACTCTTTTCCGGATCGCTCGTGGGGCGAAGCACTGTACGGTTATGTTCCACCGGCGTCGGCTCGGGCTTCGTGCCGTCGCCCGTATCAAAGCGCACCGCGAAGGTGCCGCCGCTGATCGTTCCAGCCTCATTCCCCCAAGCGGATTTTTTATTCGTCACTGTGCCCCAAAAAGTGCCGCCGGTGATCGTTCCATTGTTCTCCACTGTCTCATTATATATTCCGGCTATAATCGTACCTGCCGACCTATTATACACAGTTCCGTTAAAAACCGTCTCGGCAGCGGCGCCTTCGCTGCGCCTGATCGTGCCCTGGTTGTTCACCGTACCATCCACTGTGCCGCCATCGGCATATATGTTACATCTCTCCCTGTTCCAAATCGCATCGTCACTTCCCCACTTTGATGTGCACTTCTCGATCTTAGCCGTTCCGCCCATGTACAGATTCTCGTAAGAATATATACCGCCGCCACCATAGCTCGCATGGCAATCCGTAATACATCCCCCGGTCATTTTCAATGTTGCGTTATTATCAATGTACACGCCACCGCCATCCTCGGCACGGCAACCCGTAATACATCCCCCGGTCATTTCCAGTGTCGCGTGAGCTTCAACGTACACACCGCCGCCATCCTCGGCATTACCGCCGGTGATGGTGCCGGACTTCGCCGCGCTGCTGTCCGTGATGGTCAGGGTCGCACGGTCACTCACCTTGAGCACGCTGCCGGTGCCTCTCATCCTCAATACACAGCCGTTCAGGTCGAGGGTCAGGTTTTTTGTAATTTGCAGCGTGGCAGCGATCTCCGTATTGGAGCTCAATTTAATCGTATCGCCAGCGTTTGCCTGGTCTATCATCCCCTGCAAGGTCAGCTCCGCCGCGTCGGCGGTGGTGAGCAGGGGATTTGTTACATCCCCCGATGTAACAAAAGCTGCCCATATGGGCAGCGCGCATACCAATACCAGGGTCATCATCATGGGGAGCAGTCGTCTCTTCATGGCGGTTCCTCCTTCTATTTCGCAATGTTCCTCTCCCGTGCCTCTGTGCCGCCGTATTTCCCATGAGGAAATATCCGACCACCCACAGGCTTTGTTGTACGACCATCTTACCAGAAAGTGTCGCGAAAGGCAACGGGAATATCCAGATGTCGGCATAACAAATCCGCGTACCAACCATTAACCAAACTTATATCATCAAAGGACACGTCCTCGTTAGCCTTCCCCTTGAGGGCACCCCAGTGCGCGCCGCGAAGCAAGTGCTCTTGGGGTACACACTGGGGTGTGCACAGCTGAAGGTGCCCCCGCAGGGGGCGGATGAGGTGTTCCACCCGCAGGCGGTACCCCCCATACCCGGCGGCGTCAGCCGCCACCTACCAAAGCCGCCCTTGGGGCGGCTTTGGCGCGATTTGATAATCGCCCATGCGTCCAACACACCAGCCCCTACCTCCACACCGCATCAGCGGCAGCGGCGCAAGAGGTACAAGCAATCCTCTGAACCGACAACGACACCCACCGTGCCCATTCCGCGAAATCAGCACCATCAAATTTGCACTTACCCTCCCCGCGCAAGGAAGTCTTGAAACGTAGTTTCAAGTGGCGCTTTTTGGTTACTTTTGTCGCCGGGGACAAAAGCAACTCGCGCTCGGGAGCGCGAAACTCTCTCCCCCCGCGCCCGCAGGCGCAGCATCTTCCGCCGCCGTGGCGGCGCCCCCCCCAACAAAACATAAAAAAGAGACCGCCTTCCGCTACTCCTGATAGGGGTACCTTGAAGCGTGTCCTCGGATTAGGCAGGCAGTGCAATTGTACTGTCTGCCTTTTCTGTTGTCTCTCCGCATAGAAGCATATCGTCTGTCTCGTTGAGGTTGAAGTCCCGAAAACAGATGTGGATCTTCTGCGGTGCGTGCTTGGAGTATTTGACCTCTTTCTCATACACGATGATTTTCGCCACAAAGGTGCGGAGCAGTTCCGGGGTCAGTTCCGTCATGTCGGTGAACTTTCTGGCCTTGGCGATGAAGTTCTTGGCGTTGGCCATGCTACTGCGTAGTTTCTCCAGGCGCTCCTCCGTGGCAGGGATGGCTTCGGCCAGCTGCGCTTTCTCCTTGGAGTATGCCTCAGACAGCAAACGGAACTGCTCATTGCTCACCCGTCCCAAGGCGCTGTCCTCATACATCCGCTTGAACACTACATCCAGTTCGCCATCCCGTTTCCGCATCGTGGACAATTCCCGTTCCAACCCCCGGATCTCCTTTGCCACCTCAGTAGATTGCTTTTGCTGAATATATGCGGCGAACCGCTCCGGGTCGCTCCTGGCAAACTCTGTGGCTCTGCGGATTGTTTCCAGCACGATTTCCTTCAGTGCCACTTCCCGGATATAGTGAGCGCTACACACTTCTGCCCCGTCCTTCTTGTAGGTGCGGCAGGTGAAATGATTCTGTTCCGGCTTCATGGTGTGCGCCCGGTGCAATACCATGGGCTTACTGCAGTCCGCACAATACACCAATCCAGAGAACATATTCTGCTCATCCATATTCGTGCGGCGGCGCTTATGAGATCGCACCTCCTGTACGATATCCCAGGTTTCCTGATCCACCAGCTCTTCATGAGTATTCTCAAAGATAAGCCACTCTGATTTGGGGCGTTCACATCGTTTTTTGTCCTTGTAGGACTTGGTGCTGTAGCGAAGGTTGACCGTGTGCCCAAGGTAGACCATGTTCTGAAGCATATCCGCCACCATGTCGCCAGTCCAGTTGTAGGGCCGCTCTGCATTCAGCCCGGAATGGGATGTGCCGAATTTCGTATAGGCGTACATGGATGGACTGTAGATGCATTCTTTCTTGAGCTGCTTTGCAATCTGGGCTGGTCCCATTCCGCCGGCGCACATGGCGAAGATGCGTTTGACGACAGCCGCCGCCTCCTCATCCACCAACAGAGGAGAGTCCTTGGTTGCACCCTTGCGGTAGCCGTAAGGAGCTCGTGTCCCCACCCGGATTCCCCGCTGTGCCTTGGCGTTCACTACATTCCGCACCTTGCGGCTGCAGTCCCGCACGTGCCACTCATTGAACAAATTCTTGAAAGGCATCAGCTCGTTGCTGTTTTCATACTTGGTGTCAACATTGTCGTTGACAGCGATGTAGCGCACATCATTGGAAGGGAATATCTCCTCGATATAAAGACCGGTGTGCAGTTGGTTTCTTCCAAGGCGGGAAAGATCCTTTGTGATGATGACGGCGATGTCGCCGTTGCTCATGTCATCCATCATCTGTTCAAAGGCTGGGCGATTGAAATTCGCGCCGGAATAGCCATCGTCCACATAAAATCTGGTGTTCTGGAACCCATTCTCATCGGCGTACTTTTGCAGGATAAGTTTTTGGTTCTGGATACTGTTGGAGTCGCCCTCCAGATTATCATCTCGGGACAGACGGCAATAGAGCGCCGTGATCTTTTGGTTTGGCTGTAACATATTGACCTCCTTCATAAAACGCCAAACCGATTGAGAGATTGCAACCATACAATACCCTCAATCGGTTTGTTTGTCTATGCGAACCTGTTTTTCAGGCGGAAATATTTTTTGCGTCCTGCTCCAGGTCGATGACCTGTTTCATAAGATCGACCGTAGATTGCGTTCCTCCGAAACTGAATTCCGCGAACACAATGTACTCTCTGCCGCATACATGCTGTCGGCGGCTTTTTATAATCTTGCCGTCCCTTTTTTCCACTGCGGTATCCCGCACTGCCTTGGCAGAGGGAATATCCTCATCTCCATGCTTTTCTTCACTGTAGGAGCGGGGACGCTCATTGTATTTGAATTTATACGCCATATCGTTCCTTTCCCCTGACGCTACAGTCAGGCAACAAAAATAGCAGACCGTTACATGGTCTGCTGCTGTGTTTGTTCTGCCTGCTGATCTTCGGTCCACTGCTGTTCTGTAGATGATTGCTCATCCTGTGTGAGCACCATGGCTACGCCGGCCACCAGTCCGATGACAGCGCCGATATTTTTGGCTTCCTGTTCTGCCTGGATACGGCGGTAACGTTCCTCGACATCTTCGTTACCATCATCCAGTAACGCTCCAGTTACCGCCAGACCATACAGTCCAGCGTGGAGCGGCTTCATAGAAACAGGTTGCGGATGTTGCTGACCACTGTCGCTGTGCCATACCCCATCCCCAGCAGTGCCGCCACGATGAGCAGTACCAGTACGATCCATTTGGCCACTACGATCAGGTCGAAGTCCGGAAGCCAGTCCAGCCATTTGCAGGAATGCTTTTCTTTCTTCTTCCCAGCCTGTTCCAGCAGAGTGGTCATCTCCGTCAACGATTTCTGGATCTCCGCCATGCTGTTCTGCACCGCTGTCAGGTCTGTGTGTGATCTCAGGTTCGGAAGATACTCCCGCATTCCACGCACTTCCCACCCGATGGATTCTGTCTTCTGTGTCAGCATCGTCAGAGCCTCCGGCAGCGGACACTGGATGACAATGGGCGTGATCGGTGAACTCGACTCCTGCGCTGTCGGCTGCGGTGAAGGCTCGGGCCGGTTCAGGGCCATGAGCTCGTCCATAGATAATTTCTTCTCTGATCCTGAATTCATATTCCATGTTCTCCTTTAGATATTTGTCACCGAACAGCAAACGGTCCCGACACTGCCAGCCACTCGGCGTGGTATAGGTGATATTCTTTCGGGACTTTTCCCAGCGAACCTTGTAGCCCTCGCTCTCCATCAGCGCAATGAACTCCTCGCGGTTGGAAGCGTGGCGCATACAGTCATTGATGATATTCATGAGCTGCAGCTTCTTGCTCTGACCGCGGGCCGCCGTGTGATACTCTCCGATGGTCATAGTCTTTGTTTTCTGCTTTTGTTCCCTGGGTTGAAATACAGGAAGTGAAAACTCCTTGCAGACCATGTCGTTGCGTTGCCGCAGTTCCTGGAGCTGCTCCTTTGCGATATGCAGTTTCCGTCCGGTATCGAAATTGACCGAGTTGATGAGGAAGTGGGAATGGATGTGCTCACGGTCTGTGTGGGTGCAGACCAGAACTTCGTATCCCTCATAGTACTCGGCCAGCTTCAGCGCGGCCGCGTGAGCGGTGACCGGGTCGACTGCTTCGCCTTTCGGGAAGCTCTGTACCATGTGATAGAACAGTACACCGTCCGTCTTGTGGTAGAGCCGCTTGGTGGTCATGAAATCCGCGTAGACAGATTCCGGCTGACAGTTGATACCTGTGACCAACTGCTGCCCCTCGAACTCGGTCTTTTTATCCTGCATGGTATACCGCATCACGGCGCTCATGCATCCGGTGGTCTGGCCCCGCTTGTAGTTTGTGAAGCTGATGATAGCCATAGCTTACCAGCGCTTTCGTTCAAGGATCATCCGAACGGCACCACAGAGTTCAGAGAACGCCCGACATACGCTTTCCAGATCGATCACGGTCACTCGTCCCATGTGCGCCAGGGTGACGAGCTGGTTCAGATTTCTGCCGATGGACTTCAGCTCCTTCAGCACTTCTTTCAGGCCGTCGATGACCACCACCTGCTTTCCCAGGCAGCAGGCAGTGACGTAGTCGCTCATGGACATCCCGGACTGCTTCGCCAACTCCTTGATGGCCTCCCGGTCTGTGGACGCCATGCGGGTGCTGAATTTAACATCTTTTTTCATGTCGTTTCCTCCAAATCGTAGATAAAGTGGGTCCGGGCTTCTGCCCGGAATTCATGCGGAAGTCGGGCAGCGGCGTTGCCGCAGACCAGACAAACGCGATGCTGGCCACCTCCAAGGAGGTGATTTCCCTGCACCGAACACCCGCGCTCCGCTTTCGGCCACAAATGGCCACAAACGGCGTTTCTTTTTCCCTGCGGGTGTTTACTCGCCATGCCCGGCAATCTCCCGCAAATCGCCGCACAGCGCCCCAACAGGGTCAACAGGGGCGACCACAGGTACACCCTGGGCATCGTCACTTTCGGCACGGCGCAGCTCGATGAGCCGCTTCCCGTTGCTGCGGCGCACCATACCGGAAATTCCGATTTTGCTTAGCGCGTCAAGGCTTTGCAGGATCAGGCGGGACACTTTCTTAGGCGAGATACGCTCCATACCGACAGGGTCGATTTTTTCAGACAGCTCTGTGGGAGTGCCGATAAATTTCGTACGGTCGCGCATCAGTTCAGAGACCAGATAGGTGATCCGGTCGCCCAGTAGCTCCGGCTGCGTTCTGCTGTCTGCTACCATCTCCCACACGTTTTCAACGTTGCGTTCCAGAGACAACTCCCGGTATTCAATGTCACGACCGATGCAGGAGAGCTTCGCCTTACCGCTGCCGCGCCGATCTTCCACCAGAGTAAAACTGGAATCCACCGCCCCGCTGATGGCTGTCGTACCGGAGATACGGTTGAACACATCATCGGCAGTTTCCTTTCGCAGATGATGGATCAGCAGGATGGCGATGCCGTGCTTGTCCGCCAGCCGCTTCAGCACGGACAGGTCCCGGTAGTCATTGGCGTAGGTGGCATCGTGGACGGGGCGGACCATCTGCAGCGTATCGACGAGGACCAGAACAGTATCCGGGTGAGCTACGAGGAAGCCCTCCACCTGCTCCTCCAGCCCCTGGCCGATGGGAGCGCACTCCGTACAGAAATGGACGCTGTCCGGCGCGTCCTCTGTGATCTCGAAGAGGCGGTTCTGGATGCGAAGGACGGAGTCCTCCAGGCAGAGATAGAGGGTGGTGCCCTGCTTCACGCTCATTCCCCAGACCGGTTCTCCCTTGGCCACCGTCACCGCCAGCCACAGGGCCAGCCAGGACTTGCCCACCTTGGGTGAACCCGCCAGGATATGCAGACCCTGAGAGATCAGCGTGTCCACCACAAAATTGGGCGGCTCCAGCGGACGGTCCATCAGCGTCCTACCGTCCACCGTGACCAGAGGACGGTCCATTTTGTTGCTCATAGTCAGTACCTCCAATTCAAAATATCTGAATACAAAAATCTCCCACCTCGAAAGAAGTGGGAGTAGTATTCTTTTAGAGGAGCAGTGCCCACAGGACTTTTGAGCATCCCCTTGCCCCTCTGCTTGTATTGTGGTGGAAAAGATGGTATCCTGATAAAAAGCATGGACAGATTAAAAATCAAGTAGGACAAATTATTGCAGAGGAGGGGGCCAGCGGAAATGGAGGGGAGCATCATATTCTATACCTACGGCAGCACCTTGGAGCTGAACGGGCAGCAGTTTGAGGCAGGCAGGCTGACCGAAGATCTGCTGAATCTATCACCGGATGACTACCACCCCCTGCACGAACGGATGGTGCGCATCCGTACCCTTATGGACATCTACGAGTATGTCCGCAAGAGTGAACTTTGGTGGAAACTGAATGATGAGATGGAGCAGCTCTGTCAGGAACTTCGCCGATATACTGTGTTCCGCTTGCTACCGGACGATTGCTATGACGCTTTCTTTTCGGTGATACGGGAGATCACAGGACAGTTCAGCTTGTTTCCTCCCGAGGAGCACAGCCTTTCAGAGGATGATCAGACAAAACTTCTCAGCGCCTCAGCGGAAGAATTCTTCCAGAGCGATGATGGGGACAGCGATCCTGAAATCTCCTTGGGACTGCTGGATCTGTTTCGTCGCAGAGAGGGCAGCGAGGAAAAGGGCGAGTTGTTTTATTACGAGATGTTTCGCCTCCTGGGAGCGTGCGAAGATACCTGGAGTGCCTACAAGAAATACATCGACCGCTACATGATGTATCTTCACGACATCCGTGCCTTTGTTCCTACCATCCGGAATTTCATCAAGTTTATCCTCTCCACACTCACGACCAATGGGCCGGAAAGTTATGCGGCAGCGCTCTATGGTTTCTATAACGATGATCGCACCGCAGAGAAGCTGATCGTCAACCCCATCACTTACCACGGGGACTGCTACAGGAGACACGATGAATATATGCTCTCCTATGTCCCGCGGGAGCTGCCGGACGGCTCCATGGCCATCTGTCAGGAGCATGTGACGGACAGCTTACAGGCGCTGATGAAGGCAGACTATATGCTGGCCCTGAATAGCGGACACAGCATCCGCCGCTGCATCATCTGCGGGAAATACTTCATGCTGAAGAGCGGCGTCCACGCTTTGTACTGCGAAGGGGCCTGTCCCCACGCTCCTGGCTACACCTGTCGGCAATTTGGCACGGTGGAAGTTCAAAAGGAACTGGCAAAGAACAACCCCAAGGTGAAGGCCAAGCTGACTGCCTTTTCCAGGATCACGAAGGATATGCAGCGGGGAGCTATCTCTCAGGAGGATGCCAGAAGAGCCAAGGATCATGTGCGAGACCGGCTCTACGATGCGCTGCGCAGCCCGGATATCTCTGTTGAGGAGTTTTCTGAACAAATATCTACTGCGCAAGTGTATGAATATTGCCGCATCACCAGAGTGAGCAAGCCCCGAGGGCGTCCACCGAAAGCAAAGGCGGGTGGGACCCATGACCAATGAGGAATTGGTCCGCCGATATTACGGCGGTGATGAGCGCGCGCTGGAGGAGTTGTACCGCAGGAATCTCGGGCTGATCCGGCGCATCGCCCGGGAGACTGCCAGAGAGTTCAACTGTCTGCATATGGACAGGGAAAGACCGGGAGAGTTGTCCGGCTATACGAAAACGATTCTGGAGGATCTTTGCGGCGAGGGTGCGTTGGAATTTCTGACACGGGTCCAGAGCAGAGAATACGATGAGAGCCGTGCTGTGCTTGCCACCTACCTGTACCCACATCTGAAAGGCCGGATGACCCGTTGGCTGGAGCAACATATCGGAAATCTTTCTCTGAGCAAGCACGAGATGGATGCTGTCCGGCAGGCACAAAGGCTATATCATTCAGGTCAGTTCAGCATCGAAGAGATCGCGGAGAAAATGGATGTCCTTCTGGAACAGGCTGTCAAGCACATCCGTTACAACACCCATTTTGTTGGTGTCAATGATCTTATCCCTGGGAGCTATGACGGTGATCCCTTTGAGCGGCTGATGCCTGGGAATCTCTCTGTTTCTGCGGAGCAGGTCGTGTATCGAAAAGTCTGCATTGAGCTGCTGCAGGAACTATTTGATGCTCTCCCGAAGAAGGACAGGGACATCCTCGGAAAATTCTACGGCGTATTCGGATTTGAAAAAACTTCGCTGAAGGAAATCGGCATGTACCACATGATGAAGGAGTCCGCCGTGGAAAAGGCAAAGGAGCGTGCTGTCACAAAGCTGAAAAAAGCCTATCCGGGTAGCAGGCTGCAGATCTGGAGGAATGTTCATCGTATGATACGCAGACCGATCCTGCCAGCGAAGGATGACAGAGCACTGCGGCGCAGCTTCACGACTTCGACCCTACGAAATCAGGAGTCTGGAAGATCGTAGTTTCGATACAGTCTGGTGAGAATTTTGCGCAGACAGGAGACCGCAACAGTCCCCTTTAGGACATGTTTAGGAAAAATCAAGAGTCATACTCGCTTTTTTATACATTCCGTGCTATAATGCAGAAAAACACGAAAGGCCGGCAACTATGGCTACACATATTTTAGTCGTCGATGACGAGACTGCGATCGCAGATCTGGTGGAGGTCTATCTGAAAAACGAAGGCTTCACCATCCACAAATTCTATAATGCCTCCGACGCCCTGGCTTGTGTGCGGACGACACGCTTGAATCTGGCGGTGCTGGATGTGATGCTGCCGGACATGGACGGCTTTACCCTCTGCCAGCGCATCCGGGAGGACCACCTGTTCCCCATCATCATGCTCACCGCAAAGGTGGAGGATATGGACAAGATCATGGGGCTGACCTTGGGAGCGGACGACTACATCACCAAGCCCTTCAATCCTCTGGAACTGGTGGCCCGGGTCAAGACTCAGCTGCGCCGCTACACCCGGTACAACCCCAGGGAGGGGACAGTCCAGGAGGTCACCGAATACGACTTTCGAGGCCTTCAGATCTCCAAGGCCACTCACAAGTGCGTCCTGTTCGGCGAGGAACTGGCCCTGACGCCCTTGGAATTCTCCATTCTCTGGTATCTATGTGAGCACCGGGGGAATGTGGTGTCCAGCGAGGAACTGTTTGAACATGTTTGGGGCGAGGCGTTTATGGACAGCAACAACACCGTCATGAGTCACATCGCCCGGCTACGGGAAAAGATGCACGAGCCCAGCCGAAAGCCCAAATTCATCAAGACCGTTTGGGGGGTGGGGTACACCATTGAGTAAGAAAGGAAATACCCGCAGCCGCCGGAGATCTTTGCGCATCTGGGGCGGCTACCTGCTGGTCCTCATGGCTTGGGTGGTCGCAGTGATGGCCTTGGCATTCCTGGGCTTCATCATCTGCGCCAGCATCACCTGGCAGCCCTCGCCGCTCTACGACTTCCTGAATTGGGTTCGAGACTACATCGTTCTGGTCTGCATCGTCACAGTGCTGGCGGGCTGGGTGGTCATCAGCTTCTATTTTATCTCCAAGCCCATCAAGCAGCTGGACGTGGTGGCCAATGCGGCAGAGCAATTATCCCGCCCCAGTGAGGAGCCCATCCAGCTGCCGGATTCCCTGGAGGACATCTCCATCCAGCTGAATCTGGCCCGGGAGCAGGCTCTCCGGGACGCCCGGGCAGCCCGGGAGGCAGAACAGCGGAAAAACGACCTAATCGTCTATCTGGCCCACGACCTGAAAACGCCCCTGACCAGCGTCATCGGCTACCTGACCCTCCTGCGGGATGAGCCTCAGATCTCCCCGGAGATCCGGGCCAGGTACACCGGCATCGCCCTGGAGAAGGCGGAGCGGCTGGAGGACCTCATCAACGAGTTCTTCGACATCACCCGCTTCAACCTCTCTCGCCTGGAGCTGGAGCGGCAGAGCGTGGACCTGACGCGGATGCTGGAGCAGGTCGCCAGCGAATTCCGCCCCATTTTCGCAGAATCGGGGCTGTCATGCAGCCTGGATCTGCCGCCCAAGCTGCACTATTCCTGTGACCCGGATAAGCTGGCAAGGGTCTTTGATAATCTCCTGCGCAACGCGTCTTATTATAGCCTGCCGGACAGCACGGTGGAAATTGCCGGACGGATAGAGGCCGGGAAAATCGTACTCACCTTCTCCAATGCGGGAAAGAACATCCCCCAGGAGAAATTGGACCGGATCTTTGAACAGTTCTTCCGTCTGGACAGCTCCCGCGCCACCCGGACAGGTGGTGCGGGCCTTGGCTTAGCCATCGCCAAGGAGATCGTGGAGCTCCACGGCGGGACCATTCGGGCGGACAGCACCGAGGATCGGATCACCTTCACCATCTGTCTTCCGTCAGACCATTCAGAAGCGCCGTAAGAAAATCACAAGAATTTCGCAGAAAACTTGCAAGGCATCCGTTGGTAGATAGACAAGTATGAAACGCCTGGTTCTGGTACCATTTCAGTATCAGAACCAGGCGCTTTATTTTGATTAGGAGGTCTTATCCCATGAAAACCATTCTCGTTCTCTTCGGCGGATGCTCCACGGAGTACGAAGTTTCTCTCCATTCCGCCTATGCGGTGCTGTCCCACATGGACCCCGCCCGCTATACTCCTTTGGCTGTGGGCATCACACGGGAGGGGCAGTGGCTCTGCTATACCGGCGACCTCTCCCGGCTGGAGGACGGTACTTGGCAGCAGGCGGCAGACTGTATCCCCTGCACCCCACTGGTGGAACGGGAGGCCCACGCTTTACTACTGCTGGACGGCTCCGGCCGCCGTCTCCTCTTTGACGCGGTATTCCCAGTCCTCCACGGCAAGAACGGCGAGGACGGTACGGTACAGGGACTCTTTGAACTGGCCGGGGTCCCGGTCATCGGCTGCGGGACATTGTCCAGCGCCTTGTGCATGGACAAGGACCGGGCCCACCAGCTGGCGGCCCTGGCCGGCATCCGGGTCCCCCGGAGCCACGTCTTTCATTCCAGCGATGATTTCAGCCGGATCGCCCAGGCAGCGGAGGAACTGGGATACCCGGTGTTTGTCAAGCCGGTCCGGGCCGGTTCCTCCTTCGGTATCACCAAAGTCTCCGGGCCGGAAGAGCTGCCCGCCGCCATGGAGGAGGCCTTCCGCCACGACAGCGCCGTGATCCTGGAGGAGACGATCCCCGGCTTTGAGGTGGGCTGCGCGGTCATGGGCAACGAGGAACTGACCGTGGGTCTGGTGGACGAGATTGCGCTGTCGGAGGGCTTTTTCAACTATGAGGAGAAGTACACCTTAAAGACCTCCGCCATCCACTGTCCCGCCCGCATCCCGCCGGAGAAGGCGGCAGAGATCCAGGCAGCGGCAAAAACCATTTACCGTGCCCTGGACTGCCGGGTATTCGCCCGGGTGGATCTGTTCCTCACCCCGGATGGGGAGATCGTCTTCAATGAGGTCAACACCATCCCCGGCTTCACCGCCCACAGCCGCTACCCCAGCATGATGCAGGGCATCGGCATTTCCTTTGGGGAGCTGGTGACCCGCCTGATCGAGTTGGGGGTGGCGGGATGAGAACCGTGTCGATTCCCCGGGAGCAGATTTTTCAGGGGCCGCTGGTCCTGGTCAACCGGGCGCATCCCCTGCATGAAAAAGAGCGATCTGCGCTGACCTCGGTGGACCCGCACCACCCCGACATTCTTCTTGAAAGCCGGGCACGGCAGCTACTGTCTGCCTGTATCCAAAAGGCGGGGGGACAGCGGGAGATCGTGCCGGTGTCCGGCTGGCGGAGCCAGCAGGAACAGCAGCGGATCTGGGACGACTCCATGGCGGAGCATGGGGAGACATTTACCCGCCAGTATGTGGCCCTTCCAGGATGCAGTGAGCATCAGACCGGCCTCGCCATCGACCTGGGAAAGGCTGCCGGATACATCGACTTCATCCGGCCTGCCTTTCCCTATGACGGCGTCTGCGGAAGATTTAGGCGTCTGGCGGCCCGGTACGGCTTTATCGAACGCTACCAGCGGGGCAAGGAGGAAGTCACCGGGATCTCGGCTGAGCCGTGGCACTTCCGCTATGTGGGGGCGCCCCACGCCCAGCTGATGGAAACCAACGGGCTGTGTCTGGAGGAGTACCGGGACTTTTTGCGGCAGGGTCCCCGGAGCGTCGCTCTGGAAAACGGCCGCATGGCCCAGGTGTTCTATGTGCCCGCCGCCGGAGCCGTCACAGAGGTGGAAGTGCCGGAGGGCTGCTGCCAGATATCCGGCGACAATGTGGAGGGATTTATCCTGACATGGTGGGGGGATACCCATGAGAACGGCTAAGAAAACCGTCCCGACTTTGGACCTCTTTCGTCTGGCGGCAGTCCTGCTGGTGGTGATGAACCACACCTCGCCCCTGGCGGATGTGTCTGCCATGGCTGATTTCTGGCTTACCCGGGTACTGGCCCGGGTGGCAGTCCCATTCTTTCTGATGACCACTGGGTACTTTCTGAGCCGGAATCACTGGGCTGGTGTGGGGCGGCAGCTGAAAAAGCTCTGCCTGCTCTACGGCGTCTGCATCCTTTTGTATCTGCCAGTGAATCTCTATGCCGGCAGCTTCACCGGTCCGGCGGATGTTTTGCGGAAACTGCTGGTGGACGGCACCTTCTACCACCTGTGGTATTTCCCGGCGACCATTCTGGGCATCGTCATCGCCCGGTGGCTCAGCCGGCTGGGCCTGCGGGTGGCTCTGCCTGTGGCGGCGCTACTCTATCTCATCGGTCTGGGCGGGGACAGTTACTATGGACTGGTTTCCCAGATCCCGCTGCTTCGGACCCTTTACGACGGCATTTTTACACTGTGCGGCTATACCCGCAATGGCCTGTTCTTCGCGCCACTGTTCCTTCTGCTTGGGGCCGCCGGAAGGCGGTGGAACCAAAAGCTGTCTCTGGCGGGCTTCTTCCTCTCTCTGGCAGCCATGAGCGCCGAGGGGCTGTGGCTCCATCGCATGGATGTCCAGCGCCACGACAGCATGTACCTCGCCCTCCCCCTGTGCATAGTATGCCTTTTTTCTCTGCTGCTGGGCGGAAACAAGGGCGAGTCCAGGAAAGTCCGGGAATTTTCCACAGCCATGTATGTGCTCCATCCCCTCTGCATCGTACTGGTCCGGGGAGCGGCAAAGCTACTGGGACTGGGAGAAATGCTCATTGAAAACAGTGTTCTCCATTTTATTGTGGTGCTGGCGCTCAGTGCGCTGCTCTCCGCCCCTTGCCTGCTGAGGCTTCAAAAGAAGCCCAGCCCCACCGCTCGGGCCTGGCGGGAGGTGGATCTGGCGGCCCTTGGGCACAACGCCCAGGTGCTGCGGAACACATTGGCCCCGGGGACAGAGCTGATGGCGGTGGTAAAGGCGGAGGCCTACGGTCACGGCGGGGCAGTGACCGCCCGCACCTTACAGCGAGCGGGCGTCCGGGCCTTTGCCGTGGCCTGCCTGGCCGAGGGGATTGCTCTGCGAAAGGCGGGCATCCGGGGGACGATCTTGATCTTAGGTTATACCTCCCCGGAGGAAGCTCCGCTCTTGACACGATGGCATCTGACCCAGACGGTGGCGGATATTGACCACGGGCGGGCCTTGGCAGCCAGAGGGCGGCGTGTCCATGTCCATCTGGCCCTGGACACGGGGATGCACCGGCTGGGCATCCTGGCGGAAAACCGGAAGGAGATCCTGGAGGCATTCCGGCTTCCAAACCTGGTAGTGGACGGTGTCTTTTCTCATCTATACGTCTCGGACAGCCTGGAAGCCGAAGATGTTGCCTACACCCAGGAGCAGCTGACCTTGTTCTATGATACGGTGGCCTGGCTCCGAACTGCCGGATATGATCCCGGCAAAGTTCATATCCAGTCCAGCTATGGACTTTGGAACCTCCCAGCTCAGCCCTGTGACTATGTCCGGGCTGGAATCGCACTCTATGGAGTTCGAAGCGATGATGCGCCTGTTCAGCGAAGCCTTGACCTGCGGCCGGTTCTGTCTCTCCGGGCCAGAGTGGCCAGTATCCGCACTGTGCAAGCCGGAGAGAGCGCCGGGTACGGGCGGGTCTTTCAGGCAGAGCAAGAAACCAAACTGGCGGTGGTCACCATCGGCTACGCGGACGGTCTGCCCCGGGATCTGCCTCAGCGGGGCGGCCAGGTGCTGATTCAGGGCCGGCGTTGTCCTATGGTGGGGCGGATGTGCATGGACCAGTTGCTGGTGGACGTCAGCGATCTTTCGGAGGTCGCTCCTGACGATACAGTGACTATTATCGGCCGGGATGGCGGTCAGGTGATTCGGGCAGAGGAACTGGCTGCATGCTGTGGGACGATTACCAACGAACTGCTCTCCCGGTTAGGCATGCGGTTACCCATTGTTTCTGGTTAAAGAGCGGTAGGGAATTTTACAAAGATTCCGGTTCGGATTTCAACATGAATATACCTTTAAACAGGAATAGCCACCAACCACGATGAAATGGTTGATGGCTATTCCCGTTTGGTCGACACCAAGAGATTCTCTCAATCGGTTTAATCTGGTGTTTTCAAGATGTCCTTATGAGGAGTCGCCCTTATCGTCCTCTTTTTCAATTCAGTTTATGCTGTCCTGGACCGCTTCTTCAAACCGCACGGTGAGATTCGGATTTTCCTCCGCGCTGTCATCGAGCACGCGGCGGAAGGCGTTGGCGCGGCGACCGAGCAGCTCGTCAAGCGCCGAAGTGCCGCGGACGATCAGCTCCGTCGGCTCATGCAGGTCCGTCAGGCAGTCGTGCAGGGCATCGAGATTGCCGCCGTACCACGCGGGAAAGTGAAGACCCTCCGCGAGCGCGCGGTGCAGGTCTTCAGCGGTCTCGCAGGCGGAGACGTCTAATACAAAGCGCATGGCCGTCACTCCTCTCCGTACAGCAGTTCAAAGGTCTCGTAGTGGTCTTCGGTGTAGTAAATGAGGCCGTCGTTTGAGAAGACGATGCGTTTGGCCCCGCGCGAATCCGCGCCCAGCGTGTCGATGTCGCATTCGGTGTAGGTGCGTCCGTCCGCCTCGGGCAAGAGACCTTCGTAGTTGCCGAACCGGCTGCCGCCAATGCATTTGCCCGGCGCGTAGGGCTCGAGCGACCCGCCCGGCCAGCCGAGGGCCTGGGCATCTTTCTTGGTGATGAAGTTGTCCGGTAAATGTCCGTAGGTGTGGATATAGAGCGCGACGTCGTCCTTGGTCGTGTAGGCACCGTCCTCGTCGATCTGAGGGGCGGATGCATCGTCGTCGCTTAGCGTATCGGCGTCTTCGGACGGTGCGTTCTGCGCATCCTGCTGCTCCTGCTGCGGCAGGCTGGAATCGTCCTGCACCGGCGCATCCGCGCCACAGCCGACGAGCGAGAAGAGCATCACGAGCGCGAGCAGCCATGCGGTCAGTTGTTTCTTCATTGGGAATCCTCCTGTGGTGATTTTCTCCATCATAGCACGGCTGCGGGCAAAAATCCAGCACGCGCGGCGGTTGACTTTGCGCGCCGTTGTGCGTACGATAGGGGAAACGACCGGCAAGTCGGAATGGATCAAAAAGCAAAGGAGATAGAAACAATGACGATTGAAGAGCGCGCCGAGCTGGCGGTGGAGACATTTGCCGCGGGAAAGGGCAACTGCACCCAGTCGGTGCTGTGCGCGTGGGAGGATAAAATTCCCGTCGACCACGATACGTTGATGAAGCTCGGCGCGGGTTACGGTGCGGGCATGGGCTGCATGCAGGCCACCTGCGGCGCGCTGATCGGCGCGGTGATGGCCGCGGGCAGCGTGACGGACGGCAAGGGCACGCCGCGCACGGCCCGCAGCATCCTTACGAGCTTTCAGGAAAAGAGCGGCGCGACGATCTGCAAGGACTTAAAGGGCGTGGAGACCGGCAAGGTCCTCTGTCCCTGCGCGCAGTGCGTTCGCAACGCCGTCCTCGCCGCAGGAGAGATGCTGGGGGAGTAAAGGGAGAAAAGCCCAGTTCGCTGAGAGCGCTGAGTAAAAAATAAAACCACCATCGAAAGATGGTGGCTTTATTTGGCGCAGCAGGAGAGATTCACTCACGGTGTTACCACACCGCGACACGGAAAGCGGCGAAACGCTGCCAGTGGCAGAGAAAGTGAGCCGCTTTCGAGGAAGTGGCACGATCGACGGGACTGGACAAGTCGCGTCGATCGTGATGCCACGACGGTGTAGGCGGGCACTAAACGCCCCACTGGGGCGTTTTTCGCTTCGCTCATGCCCTGTTCGAATCTCTGGATACAAAAAAGAACACCACCCTGTTGGGTGGTGTTCTTTTTGGCGCAGCAGGAGAGATTCGAACTCTCGGTACGCTTTTGACGTACACACGATTTCCAGTCGTGCTCGTTATGACCGCTTCGATACTGCTGCGTATCGGTGCGCTCGACAGCAAAAATGATTATACCAAAAATCACAGCAAAGTCAAGCACAAATTCGAAAAATGCGCGATTTTCTGAACGGCGCCTTCACTTGCAATTTTTGCCGCCATCTTTTATACTGACAAAAAGACCCTTTGGGGAGGGAGTATCATGAGCAGTAGCATCTATCGCGCCGTGAACACGACGCTCATTTATATCGAATGCGGCGGCGAATACCTGATGCTGCACCGCACGAAAAAGGAGAACGACTGCAATCGCGACAAGTGGATCGGCATCGGCGGCAAGTTTGAAGAGGGCGAGAGCCCGGAGGAGTGCGCTCTGCGCGAAACGAAGGAGGAGACCGGCCTCGCCCTGACCTCTTACCGCTATCGCGGCATCGTGACATTCGTGTCGGACAAGTGGGAGAGCGAGTACATGCACCTTTTCACTGCCGACGGCTTTGAGGGAACGCTCAAGGACTGCGATGAGGGCGAGCTTGCGTGGATCAAAAAGAAAGATCTGCTGGCGCTGCCCGCGTGGGAGGGCGACAAGATCTTTTTGCGCCTGCTCGACGAAAACGTACCGTTTTTCTCGCTCAAGCTGCGTTACGAGGGCGAAACGCTCGCGGAGGCGAAGCTCAACGGGAAAGCGTTGGAGGTGCGGCATGGATAAGCTGCTCGTGTCGGCCTGCCTTCTCGGCACGCCCTGCCGCTACGACGGAAAAAGTAAAGCGGACGCGCGCGTGCAGGCGTTGGTGGGAAAATATGAAATTGTTCCTGTCTGCCCCGAACAGCTCGGCGGTCTCCCGACGCCGCGTGTGCCCAGCGAACGGCGGGGCGAGCGTGTCGTCACAGCGGATGGACGCGATGTGACAGAGGCGTACCGCCGCGGCGCGGAGGCAGCTCTCGCGCTGTGCCAGCAAAACGGCTGCGAGGCTGCCGTGCTCAAGGAAAAGAGCCCGAGCTGCGGCTGCGGGCAGATTTACGACGGAACTTTTTCCCGCCGCCTGATCGCGGGCGACGGCGTGACAGCGGAGGCGCTCAAGGCACACGGTATCACCATATATGGCGAGAGCGATGTGGAGAAGCTGTAAACGCTGACGATATTTGGCCTGATATTTTATGCAGTTTACCGACAAATTTTTAGTTGTCTTTGAAAAGTGCAGCCGTTATACTATATAACCAGCATTGGACAGATATCATACGTGTATTGAATATGACCGGCGGATGACCGGCGGTCATCATAATAAAAAAGGAGGAGCACAACATGAAATTTTCCAGCAAAGTTGAAAAATGCGGCCTGTCTCCGATGCGCAAGTTCCACCCGTACGCGGTGGCGGCAAAGGCACGCGGCGTCAACATCTA
>ENA-UEOM01000268-UEOM01000268.1-human-gut-metagenome-genome-assembly--contig:-NODE-268-length-23588-cov-8.304028_pt1 | contig 23588 bp, 22 predicted proteins | sample MGYA00242993_ERZ507994 | MGnify/ENA primary metagenome ERZ507994 (study PRJEB26167, sample SAMN06115536) | human gut metagenome | host: Homo sapiens | place: China:Neimenggu | collected 2014-11-07... | reverse complement strand
AAGAAAGTGGCGGAACGAATTTTCATCGCTCCGCCTAAATTATAATAATGTGGTGTTATGTCGTTGCAACCATTCGTTGCTCTATAAGTCTTGCATTGCTGTTCTTCGTTGACATGAGGTTGTCCCGTATTCAGTGTCGCTGATTTGTATTGTCTGAAGTTGTTTTTACGTTAAGTTGATGCAGATCAATTAATACGATACCTGCGTCATAATTGATTATTTGACGTGGTTTGATGGCGTAGATGCACGTTGTGACATGCAGATGATAATTATTATCATTTTGCGGGTCCTTTCCGGCGATCCGACAGGTTACGGGGCGGCGACCTCGCGGGTTTTCGCTATTTATGAAAATTTTCCGGTTTAAGGCATTTCCGTTCTTCTTCGTTGTAACTTAATGTTTTTATTTAAAATACCCCCTGAAAAGAAAGGAAACGACAGGTGCTGAAAACGGGCTTTTTGGCCTCTGTCGTTTCCTTTCTCTGTTTTTGTCCGTGGAATGAGCAATGGAAGTCAACAAAAAGCAGCTGGCTGACATTTTCGGTGCGAGTATCCGTACCATTCAGAACTGGCAGGAACAGGGAATGCCCGTTCTGCGAGGCGGTGGCAAGGGTAATGAGGTGCTTTATGACTCTGCCGCCGTCATAAAATGGTATGCCAAAAGGGATGCTGAAATTGAGAACGAAAAGCTGCGCCGGGAGGTTGAAGAACTGCGGCAGGCCAGCGAGGCAGATCTCCAGCCAGGGACTATTGAGTACGAACGCCATCGACTTACGCGTGCGCAGGCCGACGCACAGGAACTGAAGAATGCCAGAGACTCCGCTGAAGTGGTGGAAACCGCATTCTGTACTTTCGTGCTGTCGCGGATCGCAGGTGAAATTGCCAGTATTCTCGACGGGATCCCCCTGTCGGTGCAGCGGCGTTTTCCGGAACTGGAAAACCGACATGTTGATTTCCTGAAACGGGATATCATCAAAGCCATGAACAAAGCAGCCGCGCTGGATGAACTGATACCGGGGTTGCTGAGTGAATATATCGAACAGTCAGGTTAACAGGCTGCGGCATTTTGTCCGCGCCGGGCTTCGCTCACTGTTCAGGCCGGAGCCACAGACCGCCGTTGAATGGGCGGATGCTAATTACTATCTCCCGAAAGAATCCGCATACCAGGAAGGGCGCTGGGAAACACTGCCCTTTCAGCGGGCCATCATGAATGCGATGGGCAGCGACTACATCCGTGAGGTGAATGTGGTGAAGTCTGCCCGTGTCGGTTATTCCAAAATGCTGCTGGGTGTTTATGCCTACTTTATAGAGCATAAGCAGCGCAACACCCTTATCTGGTTGCCGACGGATGGTGATGCCGAGAACTTTATGAAAACCCACGTTGAGCCGACCATCCGCGATATTCCGTCGCTGCTGGCGCTGGCTCCGTGGTATGGCAAAAAGCACCGGGATAACACGCTCACTATGAAGCGTTTTTCCAATGGTCGTGGCTTCTGGTGCCTGGGCGGTAAAGCGGCAAAAAACTACCGTGAAAAGTCAGTGGATGTGGCGGGTTATGATGAACTTGCTGCCTTTGATGAGGATATTGAACAGGAAGGCTCTCCGACGTTCCTTGGCGACAAACGTATTGAAGGCTCGGTCTGGCCAAAGTCCATCCGTGGCTCCACGCCCAAAGTGAGAGGCACCTGTCAGATTGAGCGTGCAGCCAGTGAATCCCCGCATTTTATGCGTTTTCATGTTGCCTGCCCGCATTGCGGGGAGGAGCAGTATCTTAAATTTGGCGACAAAGAGACGCCGTTTGGCCTCAAATGGACGCCGGATGACCCCTCCAGCGTGTTTTATCTCTGCGAGCATAATGCCTGCGTCATCCGCCAGCAGGAGCTGGACTTTACTGATGCCCGTTATATCTGCGAAAAGACCGGGATCTGGACCCGTGATGGCATTCTCTGGTTTTCGTCATCCGGTGAAGAGATTGAGCCACCGGACAGTGTGACCTTTCACATCTGGACAGCGTACAGCCCGTTCACCACCTGGGTGCAGATTGTCAAAGACTGGATGAAAACGAAAGGGGATACGGGAAAACGTAAAACCTTCGTAAACACCACGCTCGGTGAGACGTGGGAGGCGAAAATTGGCGAACGTCCGGATGCTGAAGTGATGGCAGAGCGGAAAGAGCATTATTCAGCGCCCGTTCCTGACCGTGTGGCTTACCTGACCGCCGGTATCGACTCCCAGCTGGACCGCTACGAAATGCGCGTATGGGGATGGGGGCCGGGTGAGGAAAGCTGGCTGATTGACCGGCAGATTATTATGGGCCGCCACGACGATGAACAGACGCTGCTGCGTGTGGATGAGGCCATCAATAAAACCTATACCCGCCGGAATGGTGCAGAAATGTCGATATCCCGTATCTGCTGGGATACTGGCGGGATTGACCCGACCATTGTGTATGAACGCTCGAAAAAACATGGGCTGTTCCGGGTGATCCCCATTAAAGGGGCATCCGTCTACGGAAAGCCGGTGGCCAGCATGCCACGTAAGCGAAACAAAAACGGGGTTTACCTTACCGAAATCGGTACGGATACCGCGAAAGAGCAGATTTATAACCGCTTCACACTGACGCCGGAAGGGGATGAACCGCTTCCCGGTGCCGTTCACTTCCCGAATAACCCGGATATTTTTGATCTGACCGAAGCGCAGCAGCTGACTGCTGAAGAGCAGGTCGAAAAATGGGTGGATGGCAGGAAAAAAATACTGTGGGACAGCAAAAAGCGACGCAATGAGGCGCTCGACTGCTTCGTTTATGCGCTGGCGGCGCTGCGCATCAGTATTTCCCGCTGGCAGCTGGATCTCAGTGCGCTGCTGGCGAGCCTGCAGGAAGAGGATGGTGCAGCAACCAACAAGAAAACACTGGCAGATTACGCCCGTGCCTTATCCGGAGAGGATGAATGACGCGACAGGAAGAACTTGCCGCTGCCCGTGCGGCACTGCATGACCTGATGACAGGTAAACGGGTGGCAACAGTACAGAAAGACGGACGGCGAGTGGAGTTTACGGCCACTTCCGTGTCTGACCTGAAAAAATATATTGCAGAGCTGGAAGTGCAGACCGGCATGACACAGCGACGCAGGGGACCTGCAGGATTTTATGTATGAAAACGCCCACCATTCCCACCCTTCTGGGGCCGGACGGCATGACATCGCTGCGTGAATATGCCGGTTATCATGGCGGTGGCAGCGGATTTGGTGGGCAGTTGCGGGCGTGGAACCCACCGGGTGAAAGTGTGGATGCAGCCCTGCTGCCCAACTTTACCCGTGGCAATGCCCGCGCAGACGATCTGGTGCGCAATAACGGCTATGCCGCCAACGCCATCCAGCTGCATCAGGATCATATCGTCGGGTCTTTTTTCCGGCTCAGTCATCGCCCAAGCTGGCGCTATCTGGGCATCGGGGAGGAAGAAGCCCGTGCCTTTTCCCGCGAGGTTGAAGCGGCATGGAAAGAGTTTGCCGAGGATGACTGCTGCTGCATTGACGTTGAGCGAAAACGCACGTTTACCATGATGATTCGGGAAGGTGTGGCCATGCACGCCTTTAACGGTGAACTGTTCGTTCAGGCCACCTGGGATACCAGTTCGTCGCGGCTGTTCCGGACACAGTTCCGGATGGTCAGCCCGAAGCGCATCAGCAACCCGAACAATACCGGCGACAGCCGGAACTGCCGTGCCGGTGTGCAGATTAATGACAGCGGCGCGGCGCTGGGATATTACGTCAGCGAGGACGGGTATCCTGGCTGGATGCCGCAGAAATGGACATGGATACCCCGTGAGTTACCCGGCGGGCGCGCCTCGTTCATTCACGTTTTTGAACCCGTGGAGGACGGGCAGACCCGCGGTGCAAATGTGTTTTACAGCGTGATGGAGCAGATGAAGATGCTCGACACGCTGCAGAACACGCAGCTGCAGAGCGCCATTGTGAAGGCGATGTATGCCGCCACCATTGAAAGTGAGCTGGATACGCAGTCAGCGATGGATTTTATTCTGGGCGCGAACAGTCAGGAGCAGCGGGAAAGGCTGACGGACTGGATTGGTGAAATTGCCGCGTATTACGCCGCAGCACCGGTCCGTCTGGGAGGCGCAAAAGTGCCGCACCTGATGCCGGGGGACTCACTGAACCTGCAGACGGCTCAGGATACGGATAACGGCTACTCCGTGTTTGAGCAGTCACTGTTGCGGTATATCGCTGCCGGGCTGGGTGTCTCGTATGAGCAGCTTTCCCGGAATTACGCCCAGATGAGCTACTCCACGGCACGGGCCAGTGCGAACGAGTCGTGGGCGTACTTTATGGGGCGGCGAAAATTCGTCGCATCCCGTCAGGCGAGCCAGATGTTTCTGTGCTGGCTTGAAGAGGCCATCGTTCGCCGCGTGGTGACGTTACCTTCAAAAGCGCGCTTCAGCTTTCAGGAAGCCCGCAGTGCCTGGGGGAACTGCGACTGGATAGGCTCCGGTCGTATGGCCATCGATGGTCTGAAAGAAGTTCAGGAAGCGGTGATGCTGATAGAAGCCGGACTGAGCACCTACGAGAAAGAGTGCGCGAAACGCGGTGACGACTATCAGGAAATTTTTGCCCAGCAGGTCCGTGAAACGATGGAGCGCCGTGCAGCCGGTCTTAAACCGCCCGCCTGGGCGGCTGCGGCATTTGAATCCGGACTGCGACAATCAACAGAGGAGGAGAAGAGTGACAGCAGAGCTGCGTAATCTCCCGCATATTGCCAGTATGGCCTTTAATGAGCCGCTGATGCTTGAACCCGCCTATGCGCGGGTTTTCTTTTGTGCGCTTGCAGGCCAGCTTGGGATCAGCCGCCTGACGGATGCGGTGTCCGGCGACAGCCTGACTGCCGGAGAGGCACCCGCGGCGCTGGCGTTATCCGTTGATGATGACGGACCACGACAGGCCCGCAGTTATCAGGTCATGAACGGCATCGCCGTGCTGCCGGTGTCCGGCACGCTGGTCAGCCGGACGCGGGCGCTGCAGCCGTATTCGGGGATGACCGGTTACAACGGCATTATCGCCCGTCTGCAACAGGCTGCCAGCGATCCGATGGTGGACGGCATTCTGCTGGATATGGACACACCGGGCGGGATGGTGGCGGGAGCATTTGACTGTGCTGACATCATCGCCCGTGTGCGAGACATAAAACCGGTATGGGCGCTGGCCAACGACATGAACTGCAGTGCAGGTCAGCTGCTTGCCAGCGCCGCCTCCCGGCGTCTGGTCACGCAGACCGCCCGGACAGGCTCCATCGGCGTCATGATGGCTCACAGTAATTACGGTGCTGCGCTGGAGAAACAGGGCGTGGAAATCACGCTGATTTACAGCGGCAGCCATAAGGTGGATGGCAACCCCTACAGCCATCTACCGGATGATGTCCGGGAAACACTGCAGTCCCGGATGGATGCAATCCGCCGGATGTTTGCACAGAAGGTGTCGGCATATACCGGCCTGTCCGTGCAGGCTGTGCTGGATACCGAGGCTGCAGTGTACAGCGGTCAGGAGGCCATTGATGCCGGACTGGCTGATGAACTTGTGAACAGTACCGATGCGATCACCGTCATGCGTGATGCACTGGATGCACGTAAATCCCGTCTCTCAGGAGGGCGAATGACCAAAGAGACTCAATCAACAACTGTTTCAGCCACTGCTTCGCAGGCTGACGTTACTGGCGTGGTGCAAGCGACGGAGGGCGAGAACGCCAGCGCTGCGCAGCCGGACGTGAACGCGCAGATCACCGCAGCGGTTGCGGCAGAAAACAGTCGCATTATGGGGATCCTCAACTGTGAGGAGGCTCACGGACGCGAAGAACAGGCATGCGTGCTGGCCGAAACCCCCGGTATGACCGTGGAAACGGCCCGCCGTATTCTGGCCGCAGCACCACAGAGTGCACAGGCGCGCAGTGACACTGCGCTGGATCGTCTGATGCAGGGGGCACCGGCACCGCTGGCTGCAGGTAACCCGGCATCTGATGCCGTTAACGATTTGCTGAACACACCAGTGTAAGGGATGTTTATGACGAGCAAAGAAACCTTTACCCATTACCAGCCGCTGGGCAACAGTGACCCGGCTCATACCGCAACCGCGCCCGGCGGGTTGAGTGCGAAAGCGCCTGCAATGACCCCGCTGATGCTGGACACCTCCACCCGTAAGCTGGTTGCGTGGGATGGCACCACCGACGGTGCTGCCGTTGGCATTCTTGCAGTTGCTGCTGACCAGACCAGCACCACACTGACGTTCTACAAGTCCGGCACGTTCCGTTATGAGGATGTGCTCTGGCCGGAGGCTGCCAGCGACGAGACGAAAAAACGGACCGCGTTTGCCGGAACGGCAATCAGCATCGTTTAACCTGACCCTTCATCACTAAAGGCCGCCTGTGCGGCTTTTTTTACGGGATTTTTTTATGTCGATGTACACAACCGCCCAGCTGCTGGCGGCAAATGAGCAGAAATTTAAGTTTGATCCGCTGTTTCTGCGTCTCTTTTTCCGTGAGAGCTATCCCTTCACCACGGAGAAAGTCTATCTCTCACAAATTCCTGGACTGGTAAACATGGCGCTGTACGTTTCGCCAATTGTTTCCGGTGAGGTTATCCGTTCCCGTGGCGGCTCCACCTCTGAATTTACGCCGGGTTATGTCAAGCCGAAGCATGAGGTGAATCCGCAGATGACCCTGCGTCGCCTGCCGGATGAAGATCCGCAGAATCTGGCGGACCCGGCTTACCGCCGCCGTCGCATCATCCTGCAGAACATGCGTGACGAAGAGCTGGCCATTGCTCAGGTCGAAGAGATGCAGGCAGTTTCTGCCGTGCTCAAGGGCAAATACACCATGACCGGTGAAGCCTTCGATCCGGTTGAGGTGGATATGGGCCGCAGTGAGGAGAATAACATCACGCAGTCCGGCGGCACGGAGTGGAGCAAGCGTGACAAGTCCACGTATGACCCGACCGACGATATCGAAGCCTACGCGCTGAACGCCAGCGGCGTGGTGAATATCATCGTGTTTGATCCGAAAGGCTGGGCGCTGTTCCGTTCCTTCAAAGCCGTCAAGGAGAAGCTGGATACCCGTCGCGGCTCTAATTCCGAGCTGGAGACAGCGGTAAAAGACCTGGGCGAAGCGGTGTCCTATAAGGGGATGTATGGCGATACGGCGATCGTCGTGTATTCCGGACAGTACGTGGAAAACGACGTCAAAAAGAACTTCCTGCCGGACAACACGATGGTGCTGGGGAACACTCAGGCACGCGGTCTGCGCACCTATGGCTGCATTCAGGATGCGGACGCACAGCGCGAAGGTATTAACGCCTCTGCCCGCTACCCGAAAAACTGGGTGACCACCGGCGATCCGGCGCGTGAGTTCACCATGATTCAGTCAGCACCGCTGATGCTGCTGGCTGACCCTGATGCGTTCGTGTCCGTACAACTGGCGTAATCATGGCCCTTCGGGGCCATTTTCTCTCTGTGGAGGAGTCCATGACGAAAGATGAACTGATTGCCCGTCTTCAGGTGCTGGGTGAGCAACTGAACCGTGATGTCAGCCTGACGGGGACGAAAGAAGAACTGGTGCTCCGTGTGGCAGAGCTGGAAGAGGAGCTTGATGACACGGATGACGCTGCCGGTCAGGACACATCTGTCAGCCCGGAAAATGCGCTGACCGGACATGAAAATGAGGTGGTATCAGCGCAGCCGGATACCGTGATTGATACGGCTGCTCTGGTCACGGTCGTGGCACTGGTGACGCTGCATACTGATGCACTTCACGCCACGCGGGATGAGCCTGTGGCATTTGTGCTGCCGGGAACGGCGTTTCGTGTCTCTGCCGGTGTGGCAGCCGAAATGACAGAACATGGCCTGGCCAGAATGCAATAACGGGAGGCGCTGTGGCTGATTCCGATAACCTGTTCGATGCTGCCATTGCCCGCGCCGATGAAACGATACGCGGGTACATGGGAACGTCAGCCACCATGACATCCGGTGAGCTGTCCGGTGCTGTGATACGTGGTGTTTTTGATGACCCTGAAAATATCAGCTATGCCGGACAGGGGGTGCGCGTTGAAGGCTCCAGCCCGTCCCTGTTTGTCCGGACTGATGATGTGCGGCAGCTGCGGCGTGGAGACACACTGACCATCGGCGAGGAAAACTTCTGGGTGGACCGGATTTCGCCGGATGATGGCGGAAGCTGTCATCTCTGGCTTGGGCGTGGCGTGCCGCCTGCCGTTAACCGTCGCCGCTGAAAGGGGGATGTATGGCCATAAAAGGTCTTGAGCAGGCCGTTGAAAACCTCAGCCGTATCAGCAAAACGGCGGTGCCTGGTGCCGCCGCAATGGCCATTAACCGCGTTGCGTCATCCGCGATATCGCAGTCTGCGTCACAGGTTGCCCGTGAGACAAAGGTACGCCGGAAACTGGTAAAGGAAAGGGCCAGGCTGAAAAGGGCCACGGTCAAAAATCCGCAGGCCAGAATCAGGGTTAACCGGGGGGATTTGCCCGTAATCAAGCTGGGTAACGCGCGGGTTGTCCTTTCCCGCCGCAGACGTCGTAAAAAGGGGCAGCGTTCATCCCTGAAAGGTGGCGGCAGCGTGCTTGTGGTGGGAAACCGTCGTATTCCCGGCGCGTTTATTCAGCAACTGAAAAATGGCCGGTGGCATGTCATGCAGCGTGTGGCCGGGAAAAACCGTTACCCCATTGATGTGGTGAAAATCCCGATGGCGGTGCCGCTTACCACGGCGTTTAAACAGAATATTGAACGGATACGGCGTGAACGTCTTCCGAAAGAGCTGGGCTATGCGCTGCAGCATCAACTGAGAATGGTAATAAAGCGATGAAACATACTGAACTCCGTGCAGCCGTACTGGATGCACTGGAGAAGCATGACACCGGGGCGACGCTTTTTGATGGTCGCCCCGCTGTTTTTGATGAGGCGGATTTTCCGGCAATTGCCGTTTATCTCACCGGCGCTGAATACACGGGCGAAGAGCTGGACAGCGATACCTGGCAGGCGGAGCTGCATATTGAAGTTTTCCTGCCTGCTCAGGTGCCGGATTCAGAGCTGGATGCGTGGATGGAGTCCCGGATTTATCCGGTGATGAGCGATATCCCGGCACTGTCAGATTTGATCACCAGTATGGTGGCCAGCGGCTATGACTACCGGCGCGACGATGATGCGGGCCTGTGGAGTTCAGCCGATCTGACTTATGTCATTACCTATGAAATGTGAGGACGCTATGCCTGTACCAAATCCTACAATGCCGGTGAAAGGTGCCGGGACCACCCTGTGGGTTTATAAGGGGAGCGGTGACCCTTATGCGAATCCGCTTTCAGACGTTGACTGGTCGCGTCTGGCAAAAGTTAAAGACCTGACGCCCGGCGAACTGACCGCTGAGTCCTATGACGACAGCTATCTCGATGATGAAGATGCAGACTGGACTGCGACCGGGCAGGGGCAGAAATCTGCCGGAGATACCAGCTTCACGCTGGCGTGGATGCCCGGAGAGCAGGGGCAGCAGGCGCTGCTGGCGTGGTTTAATGAAGGCGATACCCGTGCCTATAAAATCCGCTTCCCGAACGGCACGGTCGATGTGTTCCGTGGCTGGGTCAGCAGTATCGGTAAGGCGGTGACGGCGAAGGAAGTGATCACCCGCACGGTGAAAGTCACCAATGTGGGACGTCCGTCGATGGCAGAAGATCGCAGCACGGTGACGGCGACAACCGGCATGACGGTGACACCCGCCAGTGCTTCCGTAGTGAAAGGGCAGAGCACCACGCTGACCGTGGCATTCCAGCCGGAGGGCGCAACCGACAAGAGCTTCCGTGCGGTGTCTGCGGATAAAACAAAAGCCACCGTGTCGGTCAGTGGTATGACCATCACCGTGAAAGGTGTTGCTGCAGGCAAGGTCAACATTCCGGTCGTATCCGGTAATGGTGAGTTTGCTGCGGTTGCAGAAATCAACGTCACCGCCAGTTAATCCGGAGAGTCAGCGATGTTCCTGAAAACCGAATCATTTGAACATAACGGTGTGACCGTCACGCTTTCTGAACTGTCAGCCCTGCAGCGTATTGAGCATCTCGCCCTGATGAAACGGCAGGCAGAACAGGCGGAGTCAGACAGCAACCGGAAGTTTACTGTGGAAGACGCCATCAGAACCGGCGCGTTTCTGGTGGCGATGTCCCTGTGGCATAACCATCCGCAGAAGACGCAGATGCCGTCCATGAATGAAGCCGTTAAACAGATTGAGCAGGAAGTGCTTACCACCTGGCCCACGGAGGCAATTTCTCATGCTGAAAACGTGGTGTACCGGCTGTCTGGTATGTATGAGTTTGTGGTGAATAATGCCCCTGAACAGACAGAGGACGCCGGGCCCGCAGAGCCTGTTTCTGCGGGAAAGTGTTCGACGGTGAGCTGAGTTTTGCCCTGAAACTGGCGCGTGAGATGGGGCGACCCGACTGGCGTGCCATGCTTGCCGGGATGTCATCCACGGAGTATGCCGACTGGCACCGCTTTTACAGTACCCATTATTTTCATGATGTTCTGCTGGATATGCACTTTTCCGGGCTGACGTACACCGTGCTCAGCCTGTTTTTCAGCGATCCGGATATGCATCCGCTGGATTTCAGTTTGCTGAACCGGCGTGAGGCTGACGAAGAGCCTGAAGATGATGTGCTGATGCAGAAAGCGGCAGGGCTTGCCGGAGGTGTCCGCTTTGGCCCGGACGGGAATGAAGTTATCCCTACTTCCCCGGATGTGGCGGACATGACGGAGGATGACGTAATGCTGATGACAGTATCAGAAGGGATCGCAGGAGGAGTCCGGTATGGCTGAACCGGTAGGCGATCTGGTCGTTGATTTGAGTCTGGATGCGGCCAGATTTGACGAGCAGATGGCCAGAGTCAGGCGTCATTTTTCCGGTACGGAAAGTGATGCGAAAAAAACAGCGGCAGTCGTTGAACAGTCGATGAACCGGCAGGCGCTGGCTGCACAGAAAGCGGGAATTTCCGTCGGGCAGTATAAAGCCGCCATGCGTATGCTGCCTGCGCAGTTCACTGACGTGGCCACGCAGCTTGCAGGCGGGCAAAGTCCGTGGCTGATCCTGCTGCAACAGGGGGGTCAGGTGAAGGACTCCTTCGGCGGGATGATCCCCATGTTCCGGGGGCTTGCCGGTGCGATCACCCTGCCGATGGTGGGGGCCACCTCGCTGGCGGTGGCGACCGGTGCGCTGGCGTATGCCTGGTATCAGGGCAACTCAACCCTGTCCGATTTCAACAAAACGCTGGTCCTTTCCGGCAATCAGGCCGGGCTGACGGCAGATCGTATGCTGGTCCTGTCCAGAGCCGGGCAGGCGGCAGGGCTGACGTTTAACCAGACCAGCGAGTCACTCAGCGCACTGGTTAAGGCGGGGGTAAGCGGTGAGGCTCAGATTGCGTCCATCAGCCAGAGTGTGGCGCGTTTCTCCTCTGCATCCGGCGTGGAGGTGGACAAGGTCGCTGAAGCCTTCGGGAAGCTGACCACTGACCCGACGTCGGGGCTGACAGCGATGGCGCGCCAGTTCCATAACGTGACGGCGGAGCAGATTGCGTATGTTGCTCAGTTGCAGCGTTCCGGCGAAGAAGCCGGGGCATTGCAGGCGGCGAACGAGGCCGCGACGAAAGGGTTTGATGACCAGACCCGCCGCCTGAAAGAGAACATGGGCACGCTGGAAACCTGGGCAGACAGGACAGCACGGGCATTCAAATCCATGTGGGATGCGGTGCTGGATATTGGTCGTCCTGATACCGCGCAGGAGATGCTGATTAAGGCAGAGGCCGCGTTTAAGAAAGCGGACGATATCTGGAATCTGCGCAAGGATGATTATTTTGTTAACGATGAAGCGCGGGCGCGTTACTGGGATGATCGTGAAAAGGCCCGTCTTGCGCTTGAAGCCGCCCGAAAGAAGGCTGAGCAGCAGAGTCAACAGGACAAAAATGCGCAGCAGCAGAGCGATACCGAAGCGTCACGGCTGAAATATACCGAAGAGGCGCAGAAGGCTTACGAACGGCTGCAGACGCCGCTGGAGAAATATACCGCCCGTCAGGAAGAACTGAACAAGGCACTGAAAGACGGGAAAATCCTGCAGGCGGATTACAACACGCTGATGGCGGCGGCGAAAAAGGATTATGAAGCGACGCTGAAAAAGCCGAAACAGTCCGGCGTGAAGGTGTCTGCGGGCGATCGTCAGGAAGACAGTGCTCATGCTGCCCTGCTGACGCTTCAGGCAGAACTCCGGACGCTGGAGAAGCATGCCGGAGCAAATGAGAAAATCAGCCAGCAGCGCCGGGATTTGTGGAAGGCGGAGAGTCAGTTCGCGGTACTGGAGGAGGCGGCGCAACGTCGCCAGCTGTCTGCACAGGAGAAATCCCTGCTGGCGCATAAAGATGAGACGCTGGAGTACAAACGCCAGCTGGCTGCACTTGGCGACAAGGTTACGTATCAGGAGCGCCTGAACGCGCTGGCGCAGCAGGCGGATAAATTCGCACAGCAGCAACGGGCAAAATGGGCCGCCATTGATGCGAAAAGCCGGGGGCTGACTGACCGGCAGGCAGAACGGGAAGCCACGGAACAGCGCCTGAAGGAACAGTATGGCGATAATCCGCTGGCGCTGAATAACGTCATGTCAGAGCAGAAAAAGACCTGGGCGGCTGAAGACCAGCTTCGCGGGAACTGGATGGCAGGCCTGAAGTCCGGCTGGAGTGAGTGGGAAGAGAGCGCCACGGACAGTATGTCGCAGGTAAAAAGTGCAGCCACGCAGACCTTTGATGGTATTGCACAGAATATGGCGGCGATGCTGACCGGCAGTGAGCAGAACTGGCGCAGCTTCACCCGTTCCGTGCTGTCCATGATGACAGAAATTCTGCTTAAGCAGGCAATGGTGGGGATTGTCGGGAGTATCGGCAGCGCCATTGGCGGGGCTGTTGGTGGCGGCGCATCCGCGTCAGGCGGTACAGCCATTCAGGCCGCTGCGGCGAAATTCCATTTTGCAACCGGAGGATTTACGGGAACCGGCGGCAAATATGAGCCAGCGGGGATTGTTCACCGTGGTGAGTTTGTCTTCACGAAGGAGGCAACCAGCCGGATTGGCGTGGGGAATCTTTACCGGCTGATGCGCGGCTATGCCACCGGCGGTTATGTCGGTACACCGGGCAGCATGGCAGACAGCCGGTCGCAGGCGTCCGGGACGTTTGAGCAGAATAACCATGTGGTGATTAACAACGACGGCACGAACGGGCAGATAGGTCCGGCTGCTCTGAAGGCGGTGTATGACATGGCCCGCAAGGGTGCCCGTGATGAAATTCAGACACAGATGCGTGATGGTGGCCTGTTCTCCGGAGGTGGACGATGAAGACCTTCCGCTGGAAAGTGAAACCCGGTATGGATGTGGCTTCGGTCCCTTCTGTAAGAAAGGTGCGCTTTGGTGATGGCTATTCTCAGCGAGCGCCTGCCGGGCTGAATGCCAACCTGAAAACGTACAGCGTGACGCTTTCTGTCCCCCGTGAGGAGGCCACGGTACTGGAGTCGTTTCTGGAAGAGCACGGGGGCTGGAAATCCTTTCTGTGGACGCCGCCTTATGAGTGGCGGCAGATAAAGGTGACCTGCGCAAAATGGTCGTCGCGGGTCAGTATGCTGCGTGTTGAGTTCAGCGCAGAGTTTGAACAGGTGGTGAACTGATGCAGGATATCCGGCAGGAAACACTGAATGAATGCACCCGTGCGGAGCAGTCGGCCAGCGTGGTGCTCTGGGAAATCGACCTGACAGAGGTCGGTGGAGAACGTTATTTTTTCTGTAATGAGCAGAACGAAAAAGGTGAGCCGGTCACCTGGCAGGGGCGACAGTATCAGCCGTATCCCATTCAGGGGAGCGGTTTTGAACTGAATGGCAAAGGCACCAGTACGCGCCCCACGCTGACGGTTTCTAACCTGTACGGTATGGTCACCGGGATGGCGGAAGATATGCAGAGTCTGGTCGGCGGAACGGTGGTCCGGCGTAAGGTTTACGCCCGTTTTCTGGATGCGGTGAACTTCGTCAACGGAAACAGTTATGCCGATCCGGAGCAGGAGGTGATCAGCCGCTGGCGCATTGAGCAGTGCAGCGAACTGAGCGCGGTGAGTGCCTCCTTTGTACTGTCCACGCCGACGGAAACGGATGGCGCTGTTTTTCCGGGACGTATCATGCTGGCCAACACCTGCACCTGGACCTATCGCGGTGACGAGTGCGGTTATAGCGGTCCGGCTGTCGCGGATGAATATGACCAGCCAACGTCCGATATCACGAAGGATAAATGCAGCAAATGCCTGAGCGGTTGTAAGTTCCGCAATAACGTCGGCAACTTTGGCGGCTTCCTTTCCATTAACAAACTTTCGCAGTAAATCCCATGACACAGACAGAATCAGCGATTCTGGCGCACGCCCGGCGATGTGCGCCAGCGGAGTCGTGCGGCTTCGTGGTAAGCACGCCGGAGGGGGAAAGATATTTCCCCTGCGTGAATATCTCCGGTGAGCCGGAGGCGTATTTCCGTATGTCGCCGGAAGACTGGCTGCAGGCAGAAATGCAGGGTGAGATTGTGGCGCTGGTCCACAGCCACCCCGGTGGTCTGCCCTGGCTGAGTGAGGCCGACCGGCGGCTGCAGGTGCAGAGTGATTTGCCGTGGTGGCTGGTCTGCCGGGGGACGATTCATAAGTTCCGCTGTGTGCCGCATCTCACCGGGCGGCGCTTTGAGCACGGTGTGACGGACTGTTACACACTGTTCCGGGATGCTTATCATCTGGCGGGGATTGAGATGCCGGACTTTCATCGTGAGGATGACTGGTGGCGTAACGGCCAGAATCTCTATCTGGATAATCTGGAGGCCACAGGGCTGTATCAGGTGCCGTTGTCATCAGCACAACCGGGCGATGTGCTGCTGTGCTGTTTTGGTTCATCGGTGCCGAATCATGCCGCCATTTACTGTGGTGATGGCGAGCTGCTGCACCATATTCCTGAACAACTGAGCAAACGAGAGAGGTATACCGACAAATGGCAGCGACGCACACACTCCCTCTGGCGTCACCGGGCATGGCGCGCATCTGCCTTTACGGGGATTTACAACGATTTGGCCGCCGCATCGACCTTCGTGTGAAAACGGGGGCTGAAGCCATCCGCGCACTGGCCACACAGCTCCCGGCGTTTCGTCAGAAACTGAGCGACGGCTGGTATCAGGTACGGATTGCCGGGCAGGATGTCAGCACGTCCGGATTAACGGCGCAGTTACATGAGACTCTGCCTGATGGCGCTGTGATTCATATTGTTCCCAGAGTCGCCGGGGCCAAGTCAGGTGGCGTATTCCAGATTGTCCTGGGGGCTGCCGCCATTGCCGGATCATTCTTTACCGCCGGGGCCACCCTTGCAGCATGGGGGGCAGCCATTGGGGCCGGTGGTATGACCGGCATCCTGTTTTCTCTCGGTGCCAGTATGGTGCTCGGTGGTGTGGCGCAGATGCTGGCACCGAAAGCCAGAACTCCCCGTACACAGACAACGGATAACGGCAAACAGAACACCTATTTCTCCTCACTGGATAACATGGTTGCCCAGGGCAATGTTCTGCCGGTTCTGTACGGTGAAATGCGCGTGGGGTCGCGGGTGGTCTCTCAGGAGATCAGCACGGCAGACGAAGGGGATGGTGGTCAGGTTGTGGTGATTGGTCGATGATGAAAAACGTTTATGTGAAACCGCCTCCGGGCGGTTTTGTCGTTTATGGAGCGTGAGGAATGGGTAAAGGCAGCAGTAAGGGGCATACCCCGCGCGAAGCGAAGGACAACCTGAAGTCCACGCAGTTGCTGAGTGTGATCGATGCCATCAGCGAAGGGCCGGTTGAAGGTCCGGTGGATGGATTAAAAAGCGTGCTGCTGAACAGTACGCCAGTGCTGGACAGTGAGGGGAATACCAATATCTCCGGCGTCACGGTGGTGTTCCGGGCCGGTGAGCAGGAGCAGACACCGCCGGAGGGATTTGAATCCTCCGGCTCCGAGACGGTGCTGGGTACGGAAGTGAAATACGACACGCCGATCACCCGGACCATCACGTCGGCAAACATTGACCGACTGCGTTTTACCTTCGGCGTGCAGGCACTGGTGGAAACCACCTCAAAGGGGGACCGGAATCCGTCGGAAGTTCGCCTGCTGGTTCAGATACAGCGTAATGGTGGCTGGGTGACGGAAAAAGACATCACCATTAAGGGCAAAACCACCTCGCAGTATCTGGCCTCGGTGGTGGTGGGTAACCTGCCGCCGCGCCCGTTCAATATCCGGATGCGCAGGATGACGCCGGACAGCACCACAGACCAGCTGCAGAACAAAACGCTCTGGTCGTCATACACCGAAATCATCGATGTGAAACAGGGCTACCCGAACACGGCACTGGTCGGCGTGCAGGTGGATTCGGAGCAGTTCGGCAGCCAGCAGGTGAGCCGTAATTATCATCTGCGCGGGCGCATTCTGCAGGTGCCGTCGAACTATAACCCGCAGACGCGGCAATACAGCGGTATCTGGGACGGAACGTTTAAACCGGCATACAGCAACAACATGGCCTGGTGTCTGTGGGATATGCTGACCCATCCGCGCTACGGCATGGGGAAACGTCTTGGTGCGGCGGATGTGGATAAATGGGCGCTGTATGTCATCGGCCAGTACTGCGACCAGTCAGTGCCGGACGGCTTTGGCGGCACGGAGCCGCGCATCATCTGTAATGCGTACCTGACCACACAGCGCAAGGCGTGGGATGTGCTCAGTGATTTCTGCTCGGCGATGCGCTGTATGCCGGTATGGAACGGGCAGACGCTGACGTTCGTGCAGGACCGACCATCAGATAAGGTGTGGACCTATAACCGCAGTAATGTGGTGATGCCGGATGATGGCGCGCCGTTCCGCTACAGCTTCAGCGCCCTGAAGGACCGCCATAATGCCGTTGAGGTGAACTGGATTGACCCGAATAACGGCTGGGAGACGGCGACAGAGCTTGTGGAGGACACGCAGGCCATTGCCCGTTACGGTCGTAACGTCACGAAGATGGATGCCTTTGGCTGTACCAGCCGGGGGCAGGCACATCGCGCCGGGCTGTGGCTGATTAAAACAGAACTGCTGGAAACACAGACCGTGGATTTCAGCGTGGGCGCAGAAGGGCTTCGCCATGTGCCGGGCGATGTCATTGAAATCTGCGATGATGACTATGCCGGTATCCGCACCGGCGGGCGCGTGCTGGCGGTGAACAGCCAGACCCGGACGCTGACGCTCGACCGTGAAATCACGCTGCCATCCTCCGGTACCACGCTGATAAGCCTGGTTGACGGAAGTGGCAATCCGGTCAGCGTGGAGGTCCAGTCCGTCACCGACGGCGTGAAGGTAAAAGTGAGCCGTGTTCCTGACGGCGTTGCCGGATACAGCGTGTGGGGGCTGAAGCTGCCGACGCTGCGCCAGCGCCTGTTCCGCTGCGTGAGTATCCGTGAGAACGACGACGGTATGTATGCCATCACCGCCGTGCAGCATGTACCGGAAAAAGAGGCCATCGTGGATAACGGGGCGCACTTTGACGGCGACCAGAGCGGCACGGTGAATGGTGTCACGCCGCCAGCGGTGCAGCACCTGACTGCCGAAGTCACCGCAGACAGCGGGGAATATCAGGTACTGGCCCGCTGGGACACGCCGAAGGTGGTGAAGGGGGTGAGCTTTATGCTTCGCCTGACCGTGGCAGCGGATGACGGCAGTGAGCGGCTGGTCAGCACAGCCCGGACGGCGGAAACCACATACCGCTTCACACAACTGGCGCTGGGGAACTACAGGCTGACAGTCCGGGCAGTAAATGCGTGGGGGCAGCAGGGCGATCCGGCATCGGTATCGTTCCGGATTGCCGCACCGGCAGCGCCGTCGCAGATTGAGCTGACACCGGGGTATTTTCAGATAACCGCCACGCCGCATCTTGCGGTTTATGATCCGACGGTACAGTTTGAGTTCTGGTTCTCGGAAAAGCGGATTGCGGATATCAGGCAGGTTGAAACCAGCGCGCGCTATCTTGGCACGGGGATGTACTGGATAGCCGCCAGTATCAATATCAAACCGGGCCATGATTATTACTTTTATATCCGCAGTGTGAACACCGTTGGCAAATCGGCATTCGTGGAGGCTGTTGGTCAGCCGAGTGATGATGCATCCGGCTATCTGGATTTTTTCAAAGGCGAGATAGGGAAAAGCCATCTGGCTCAGGAGCTGTGGACGCAGATTGATAACGGTCAGCTTGCGCCTGACCTGGCTGAAATCAGGACGTCCATTACGGATGTCAGCAATGAAATCACGCAGACCGTCAATAAGAAACTGGAAGACCAGAGTGCGGCAATTCAGCAGATACAGAAGGTTCAGGTTGATACAAATAATAACCTGAACAGCATGTGGGCTGTGAAGCTGCAGCAGATGCAGGACGGACGCCTTTATATCGCGGGTATTGGTGCCGGTATTGAGAACACCCCTGACGGCATGCAGAGTCAGGTGCTGCTGGCGGCGGACAGGATTGCGATGGTTAATCCTGCGAATGGCAACACAAAACCGATGTTTGTTGGTCAGGGCGATCAGATATTCATGAACGACGTGTTCCTGAAACGCCTGACGGCCCCCACCATTACCAGCGGTGGAAATCCACCGGCATTTTCCCTGACACCGGACGGAAAGCTGACTGCTAAAAATGCGGATATCAGTGGCAGTGTGAATGCGAACTCCGGGACGCTCAACAACGTCACGATTAATGAGAACTGTCAGATTAAGGGGAAACTGTCAGCCAATCAGATTGAAGGCGATATTGTCAAAACGGTCAGCAAGTCTTTCCCCCGCACGAACAGTTATGCCAGTGGCACCATCACGGTAAGAATCAGTGATGATCAGAAGTTTGACCGGCAGGTCATGATACCTCCAGTGTTATTCCGCGGTGGTAAGCATGAGAATTTCAACAGTAATAACCAACAGTCATACTGGTATTCAACCTGCCGGTTAAGAGTGACCCGCAATGGTCAGGAGATTTTTAATCAGTCCACGACGGATGCTCAGGGCGTATTTTCCTCAGTTATAGATATGCCTGCCGGACAGGGGACACTGACACTGACATTCACCGTATCTTCATCAGGAGCGAATAACTGGACACCAACAACCAGTATCAGCGATCTGCTGGTTGTGGTGATGAAGAAAGCCACTGCAGGCATCACGATTAGCTGAATTTTATAACCCAGATACGGGCGCCAGAAATGGCGCCTTTTTTATTGCAGAAAAGCGAGAGGTAATTATGCGTAAATTATGTGCTGTTATTTTGTCCGCAGTAGTCTGGCAGGTCGTATCCGGTGCGTCTGCATGGGCGTCTGAACATCAGTCCACGCTGAGCGCGGGGTATCTTCATGCCTCGACGAACGTTCCCGGCAGCGATGATCTGAACGGGATTAACGTGAAATACCGTTATGAGTTTACGGACACACTGGGGATGGTGACGTCATTCAGCTATGCAGGAGACAAGAATCGCCAGCTGACCCATTACAGCGATACCCGCTGGCATGAAGATTCCGTTCGTAACCGCTGGTTCAGCGTAATGGCGGGGCCGTCTGTGCGCGTGAATGAATGGTTCAGCGTGTATGCGATGGCGGGTGTGGCTTACAGCCGTGTGTCGACTTTCTTCGGGGATTATCTCCGCGTAACTGACAACAAGGGGAAAACGCACGATGTGCTGACCGGAAGTGATGACGGTCGCCACAGCAACACGTCTCTGGCGTGGGGGGCTGGCGTGCAGTTTAACCCGACCGAATCCGTGGCCATTGATATTGCTTATGAAGGCTCCGGCAGTGGCGACTGGCGCACTGACGGTTTCATCGTGGGTGTCGGTTATAAATTCTGATTAGCCAGGTAACACAGTGTTATGACAGCCCGCCGGTTCAGGCGGGCTTTTTTGTGGGGTGAATATGGCAGTAAAGATTTCAGGTGTACTGAAAGACGGCACAGGAAAACCGGTACAGAACTGCACAATCCAGCTGAAAGCAAAACGTAACAGCACCACGGTGGTGGTGAACACGCTGGCCTCAGAAAATCCGGATGAAGCCGGGCGTTACAGCATGGACGTTGAGTACGGTCAGTACAGCGTTATTCTGTTGGTGGAAGGATTCCCGCCGTCACATGCCGGGACCATCACCGTGTATGAAGATTCCCGACCCGGTACGCTGAATGATTTTCTCGGTGCCATGACGGAGGATGATGCCCGTCCGGAGGCACTGCGCCGTTTTGAGCTGATGGTGGAAGAGGTGGCGCGTAACGCGTCCGTGGTGGCACAGAACACGGCAGCCGCGAAGAAGTCAGCCAGTGATGCCAGCACATCAGCCCGTGAGGCGGCAACCCATGCGACTGATGCTGCAGGCTCAGCACGCGCAGCCAGCACATCAGCCGGGCAGGCCGCGACGTCGGCTCAGTCAGCGTCTTCCAGCGCAGGAACGGCATCAACAAAGGCCACTGAAGCATCGAAAAGTGCTGCTGCTGCAGAGTCCTCAAAAAGCGCGGCAGCTACCAGTGCCAGTGCCGCGAAAACGTCAGAAACGAATGCCGCAGCGTCACAACAATCAGCAGCCACTTCTGCATCCACCGCGACCACGAAAGCGTCAGAAGCTGCCACCTCAGCCCGGGATGCGGCGGCCTCAAAAGAGGCAGCGAAATCATCAGAAACGAACGCATCCTCGAGCGCCAGTAGCGCAACTTCCTCGGCAACGGCGGCAGGAAATTCCGCGAAGGCGGCAAAAACGTCCGAGACGAACGCTAAGTCTTCTGAGACGGCAGCGGGACAGAGCGCCTCAGCTGCGGCAGGCTCAAAAACAGCGGCTGCATCATCTGCCAGCGCCGCGTCAACAAGTGCCGGGCAGGCCTCAGCCAGTGCCACCGCCGCCGGAAAATCGGCAGAAAGCGCCGCATCATCCGCTTCAACAGCCACAACGAAGGCTGGCGAAGCCACTGAACAGGCCAGCGCAGCAGCGAGTTCTGCTTCCGCAGCGAAGACATCCGAAACGAACGCGAAAGCGTCGGAAACCAGCGCAGAATCCTCAAAAACGGCTGCCGCATCGTCAGCCAGTTCGGCGGCGTCATCGGCATCATCGGCGTCTGCTTCAAAAGATGAGGCGACCAGACAGGCGTCAGCAGCGAAGGGCAGCGCCACGACAGCATCCACGAAGGCGACAGAGGCAGCTGGCAGTGCGACGGCGGCAGCACAGAGCAAAAGTACGGCGGAATCCGCGGCAACGCGCGCCGAGACAGCGGCAAAACGGGCAGAGGATATTGCATCCGCCGTGGCGCTTGAGGATGCGAGCACGACGAAAAAGGGGATAGTACAGCTCAGCAGTGCGACCAACAGTACGTCTGAAACGCTGGCGGCAACGCCAAAGGCAGTAAAATCAGCCTATGACAATGCAGAGAAACGTCTGCAGAAAGACCAGAACGGCGCTGATATACCCGATAAGGGACGCTTCCTGAACAACATTAACGCGGTCAGTAAAACAGACTTTGCTGATAAGCGTGGTATGCGTTATGTGCGGGTTAACGCTCCTGCAGGTGCAACATCTGGAAAATATTACCCTGTTGTTGTTATGCGTTCTGCTGGCTCAGTAAGCGAACTGGCATCAAGGGTCATTATCACCACGGCAACGCGAACCGCAGGCGATCCGATGAATAACTGCGAGTTTAACGGATTTGTTATGCCTGGTGGCTGGACTGACAGGGGGCGTTATGCTTATGGAATGTTCTGGCAATATCAAAACAATGAACGAGCCATCCACTCAATAATGATGAGTAATAAGGGCGATGATTTGCGCTCTGTGTTCTATGTTGATGGCGCTGCTTTCCCTGTTTTTGCGTTTATCGAAGATGGCCTGTCAATATCCGCACCTGGTGCTGATCTCGTTGTTAATGATACGACCTATAAGTTTGGGGCAACAAATCCAGCGACTGAATGTATCGCGGCGGACGTTATCCTTGATTTTAAGAGTGGGCGTGGTTTTTATGAGTCTCATTCGTTAATCGTTAACGATAATTTGTCGTGCAAAAAACTTTTTGCCACAGACGAAATTGTAGCGCGTGGTGGTAATCAGATTCGAATGATAGGTGGGGAGTATGGGGCATTATGGCGTAATGATGGCGCTAAAACTTACCTGCTGCTTACCAATCAAGGTGATGTTTATGGTGGCTGGAATACATTAAGACCGTTTGCTATTGATAACGCAACTGGCGAACTGGTTATTGGAACCAAACTGTCCGCAAGTCTGAACGGTAATGCATTAACAGAAACAAAGCTGCAAACGCCAAGACGGGTTTCTGGTGTTGAGTTTGATGGTTCCAAAGATATTACTTTAACCGCCGCGCATGTGGCTGCTTTTGCCAGAAGGGCAACGGATACATATGCCGATGCGGATGGTGGCGTTCCCTGGAATGCCGAATCAGGCGCTTATAATGTCACCCGCTCTGGCGACAGCTATATTCTGGTTAACTTCTATACCGGAGTCGGAAGTTGCCGGACCCTGCAGATGAAGGCGCATTACAGAAATGGTGGTCTGTTCTACCGTTCTTCAAGAGACGGTTATGGTTTTGAGGAAGACTGGGCAGAAGTTTATACCTCGAAAAATCTTCCACCAGAAAGCTACCCAATCGGCGCACCAATCCCGTGGCCATCAGATACCGTTCCGTCTGGTTATGCCCTGATGCAGGGGCAGACTTTTGACAAATCTGCCTACCCGAAACTTGCAGCCGCTTATCCGTCAGGCGTGATCCCTGATATGCGTGGCTGGACGATTAAGGGCAAGCCCGCCAGTGGTCGTGCCGTATTGTCTCAGGAACAGGACGGCATAAAATCGCATACCCACAGCGCCAGCGCATCCAGTACTGATTTGGGGACGAAAACCACATCGTCGTTTGATTACGGCACTAAATCCACGAATAACACTGGTGCGCATACCCATAGTGTTAGCGGTACGGCTGCTTCAGCCGGTGCACATACCCATTCGATGACATTTGTTTCAGGTGGTTCCAGTGGTGCTCCGGGAAGTGGATCACCTGATTATTCTAAATACAGTGTTAACACTTCTTCTGCAGGCGCTCATACGCACTCTGTATCGGGTACTGCTGCAAGCGCAGGTGCACACGCACATACTGTCGGTATTGGTGCTCATACGCACTCCGTTGCGATTGGTTCACATGGACATACCATCACCGTTAACTATATTGTGAGGCTTGCATAATGGCATTCAGAATGAGTGAACAACCACGGACCATAAAAATTTATAATCTGCTGGCCGGAACTAATGAATTTATTGGTGAAGGTGACGCATATATTCCGCCTCATACAGGTCTGCCTGCAAACAGTACCTATATTGCACCGCCAGATATTCCGGCTGGTTTCGTGGCTGTTTTCAACAGTGATGAGTCATCGTGGCATCTCGTTGAAGATCATCGGGGTAAAACGGTTTATGACGTGGCTTCCGGCGACGCGTTA
>ENA-UEOM01000265-UEOM01000265.1-human-gut-metagenome-genome-assembly--contig:-NODE-265-length-23618-cov-10.434349_pt1 | contig 23618 bp, 17 predicted proteins | sample MGYA00242993_ERZ507994 | MGnify/ENA primary metagenome ERZ507994 (study PRJEB26167, sample SAMN06115536) | human gut metagenome | host: Homo sapiens | place: China:Neimenggu | collected 2014-11-07... | reverse complement strand
CTCGCACCCGCGAAGTCCAGGTACAGCACCACTAAGAATACAGGGATCAGCGCAATGCGCATGATCGTCAGTTTGTTTGCAGTTGTCATATCTCTCTTTCCTCCTGCCTTGCAGAGCATTTACTTATTCGACCGCTTCGCCGGTCAGTTCGCCGTCCATCGTGCCGGTCAGGCGGACATTGACGAACTCGCCTGCCATGATATCACAATTTGCGGAAAAGTAAATCTTTCCGTCGATATCCACGGACTCGGCGTAGCTGCGGCCGACAAAGGACTGCGCTTCCTCGCTCCAGCCCTCGCACAGCACTTCGCGCACATCGCCGAGGACGGATTCATTGTATTCGTCGATGATATCGCTCTGCACGTCGACCAAAAGCTCCGTGCGGCGCTGGGCCTCCTCCATCGGAACGTGCTCCATCGTCGCGGCCTTCGTCCCCTCCTCGGGCGAGAACGGGAACACGCCCGCGCGCTCGATCTTCTCCTCGCGCAGGAAGTCGCAGAGCTCTTCGAACTCCTTCTCCCCCTCGCCGGGAAGACCGGCGATGATCGACGTCCGCAGCACAAGGCCCGGGATGCGCGCGCGCAGGTCGTGGAAAACCTTGCGGATGCTCTCTTTCGTGTCGCGGCGGTTCATCGCCTTCAAGATGCCGTCGTTGCAGTGCTGGATGGGGATATCGAGATACGGCACGATCTTCTTTTCCTGCGCGATCGTGTCGATGAGCTCGTCGGTGATGTCATCGGGATAGAGGTAGTGTAAGCGGATCCAGTGGAAATCGAGCTTGCACAGCTCACGCAGGAGTGCGGCAAGTTGGTGCTCGCCGTTCAAGTCCGTGCCGTAGCGCGTGATGTCCTGCGCGATGACGATGAGTTCCTTCACGCCCGCGGACGCAAGCTCGCTCGCCTCGTCCAGAAGTTCGTTCATTGGGCGGCTGCGGTAACGGCCGCGCAGGCGCGGAATGACGCAGTAGGCACAGCAGTTGTCGCAGCCCTCGGCGATGCGCAGGTACGCATACCACGACGGCGTGGACAAAATGCGCGCGCCGCCCTGCACGCAGTTCTGAATGTCGCCCATGTAGCAGGGGCGCAGCCCGCCGGGCGCCATGACCTCATCGACCGCGCAGGCGATCTCGCCGTAGCTGCCGGTGCCGAGCACCGCGTCGACCTCAGGCAGCTCATGGAGCACATCGTCCTTGTAGCGCTGCGCCATGCAGCCGGTGACGATGATCTTTTTGAGCTTGCCCTCGTTTTTGAGCTCCGCCATCTCTAAGATATTATCGATGGCCTCCTCGCAGGCTGAGGCCAGAAAGCCGCAGGTGTTGACCACGGCCACGTCCGCCCCCTCGGGCGAGGAGACGATGTCGTGTCCCGCGTGCTGCACTGTGGCCATCATCTGCTCGCAGTTGACCTGATTTTTGGCGCAGCCCAGGGAAATGAAAGAAACGTTATAGGGCATAGAACCCCTCCTGATCGTAAACTAATTGTAAAAAATAGCCAAAGGACTACTCTTCGTAATCGAATTCCGTCGCATTCTCGCTGATTTGGGCGATTGCCGCGCGCACATCGCGCCACGCAAAGCCCCGCCGCAGCAGCATGTCGGACAGGCGCTTGCGCCCCTTTTCATCGAGCACGCGGCCCTTTGTCTTCTGCGCGATCACGCGCGCGATGGCCTCCTGCGCTTCGGGCGACTTTGACAGCGCGTCCTCCCATAGCTCGCGCGGCACGCCGCGGCGGTAGAGCTCATCGCGAATTTTCGCCTCGCCATAGCCCATGCCGCCGTAGTGGCGCACAAGCATTGCGGCATACTCCGCGTCGTTGAGTGCGCCGATCTCCTCGAGCCAGTCGCACGCCGATTCGGCGTCGGCCTCGACCGCCCCCTTTTCCCTGAGCTTTTTCGAAAGCTCTTTCCTTGACAGCGGGCGGGACGAGATCATGTTCGCCGCGCGCACGCGCGTTTCGCTCCGCGCGCCGGACTGCTGCAATTCTACCACAGTCCTATCGTCAATGTCCAGTCCTATACATAAACCGAAACGCAGAAGCTCGCTCTCGGTGATCCGGAGGAGGTCTCCCCCCTCCAGATACACGAGAACGCGCTCCTGCTTATGCTTCGATCGTTCGATCTTCTCAATCTTCATCCTTGAAATCGTCGGCGCTGACGTCCACGGCGCGGCCCGCGGCCTTCGCCGCCACGCGGGACTGGCCCGTCATCAGCTTGTCGAAGTTGCGGCGGATCTCCGCTTCGAGGTTATCGGCGATCTCGGGATTGTTTTTCAGATACTGCTTGGCCGCGTCGCGTCCCTGACCGATGCGCGTTTCGCCCATCGAGTACCACGAGCCGCTCTTCTGCACCAATCCGAGCTTGACGCCGAGGTCGATCAGTTCGCCGATGAGCGAGATGCCCTCGCCGTACATGATGTCGAACTCCGCCTCGCGGAACGGGGGCGCCATCTTGTTCTTCACGACCTTGGCGCGCGTGCGGTTGCCGATGATCTCGCTGCCGTTTTTCAGTGCCTCGATGCGGCGCACATCGATACGCACGCTCGAATAGAACTTAAGCGCGCGGCCGCCGGTCGTGACCTCGGGGTTGCCGTACATGACGCCGACCTTTTCGCGCAGCTGGTTGATGAAAATGACGATGGTGTTCGTTTTGCCGACCGCGCCGGTCAGCTTGCGCAGTGCTTGCGACATGAGGCGCGCGTGCAGACCGACAAAGCTGTCGCCCATCTCGCCCTCGATCTCCGCGCGCGGCACGAGCGCCGCGACGGAGTCGACCACGATGACGTCGATCGCGCCGGAGCGCACGAGCGCCTCGGTGATCTCAAGCGCCTGCTCGCCGGTGTCCGGCTGGGAGACGAGCATATCCTCGACCTTGACGCCAAGCGCGCGGGCATAGGTGATGTCGAGCGCGTGCTCGGCGTCGATGAACGCGACCTCGCCGCCCGCCTTCTGCGCCTGGGCGAGCACATGCAGCGCCAGCGTCGTCTTACCGGAGGATTCAGGCCCGTAAATTTCGATGATACGGCCCTTGGGCAGGCCCCCGATACCGAGCGCCAGGTCGAGCGCCAGCGAGCCCGTGGAGATGGCCTCCACATTGCTCACGGTGTTGTCGCCAAAGCGCATGATCGAGCCCTTGCCGTAGGTGCGCTCGATCTGCTGCATCGCGGTCTCGATCGCCCGCTTCTTGTCGTCGGCCATCGCCGCAGCTGCCTTCGTCTGAGACTTTTCTGCCATGTTCGCGTTCCTCCCGATTCTTTATGTAAACTAAATTTGCTTCAAATGGTCTCCACGCGCGTGCCGTACACCACGCGGGGGATGTTGTTGAGGTCCTTGACGATCTGAATGTCGCCAAAGCCGTGCGAGCGCATGATGCGCAGCACCTGATCCGCCTGCCCGATGCCGACCTCGAAAAAGAGCATGCCGTTTTCACACAGGGCATCGCGCCACTTTTCGCAGATCACACGGTAGAAGTCGAGCCCGTCCGCGCCGCCGTCAAGCGCAAGGCGCGGCTCGTGCTCGCGCACGGAAGCGTCGAGCGTGTCGATGTCCGCGCTCGGGATGTACGGCGGGTTGCTGACCAGAAACTGGAACTCGCCCAGCGTGCGCGCGGGCTTTTCCCGCGCGTCGATCTTCAGGCTTGCCACCCGCGCCGTCAAGCGGTTGCGGCGGATGTTCTGCCGGCAGATCTTGAGCGCCTCTTCGTCATATTCGCCGAGCAGCACGCGCGCGTTCGGCAGGTTTGCCGCCGCGGCAAGGCCGATGCATCCGCTGCCCGCGCAGAGATCCAGAATGCGGCAGGCCCCCGCGCCGCGCGCCGCGTCGATGAGCTTTGTCGCCAGTACCTCGGTATCCGGGCGCGGGATGAGCACCGCGGGCGAAATGTCGAGCGGCAGACCATAGAACTCCCACTCGCCGATGAGATACGCCACCGGCTCGCCCGCCAAGTGGCGCTTGACGAGCTCGCGCGCACTCTTCTCCACCTCGGGCGAGGCGTAGAGTGAGCCGTCGCGCACCAGCTCCTCGCGCGTTTTTGCCGCCGCGGCGCAGACGAGCTCGCGCGCCGATTGCGTCGCCTCCTCGTCGCCCGCGCGCCTCAGCTCCGTGCGCAGATCCAGATAGAGATTATTATACGTCGTCGCCATGCTTACCACGCATCCTTGCCTTTTTCTTCGGGAATGACCAGCTCGAGCGCGCGGATGGCGACCTCGAGCATGCTGTCGTCCGGCTCGTTGGTCGTAAAGTTTTGCAGCCACAGGCCCGGACGCGCCAGAAAGCGCGTCACCTTGTTGTCGTGCCCGCCGACGTAGCGGTTGAACTCATACGTCACGCCCACGATTGGAATGAGCAGCAGCAGGTGCAGCGCCATGCGCACCCACATGTTGCGCCAGTTGACAAAGCTGAAGACAAGGCTCGAGACTAAAATCGACACGACCACAACCACAAAGAGAAAGCTCGTGCCGCAGCGCGGATGGTGGCGCGGCTGGATGCGGCAGTTTTCGACCGTCAGCGGCAGCCCCGCCTCGTAGCAGAAGATCGTCTTATGCTCCGCGCCGTGGTACTGGAACACGCGGTAGATGTCCTTCTGCTTGGAGCACAGGATCATGTAAGCGAAGAAGATCACGAGCTTGATGACGGATTCGACCAGATTGTGCACCGCCGCGCTCTTGATATACGGGTCGATAAAGCCGGCCAGAAACGTCGGCAGCAGGAAAAAGAGCAGGATCGTCAGCCCCAGCGACAGAAAGACCGCCAGCGCCGTGATGAATTTCTGCATTTTTTCGTTGCCGAGCTTTTTTTCAAGCCACTGGTCGAATTTGCTCGGCTCGGCGACGTCCTCGTCGGGGAAATAGTCCGCCGAAAACATCAGCGCCTTGACGCCCTTGACCATCGAATCGACGAACGTCACCGCGCCGCGGATGATGGGTAAGCCCAAAACGGGGTACTTGTCGCGCACGAGCGTCAGCTCCTCGACCTTTTCGACCAGCCCGTCCGGCGAGCGGACGACAATAGCCTGCTTGCCCGGACCGCGCATCAAAACTCCCTCGATCAACGCCTGTCCGCCGATGCTCGTGCGGAACTTGGACGCGGAAGCCTTGTTTTTTGCTTCTTCTGCCATGAATGGTTCTCCTTTTTCTATACGATATCATACCACGGGTTTTGCAAGAATGCAACACCCGTTCTATTTTTCACGACATGGGCAGCGAGATCGTCACGACCGCGCCGCCGCCCTCGGCGTTGGCGATGTCGAACGTGCCGCCGTGCAGGCGCACGATCTCGTCACACACGGCAAGGCCGATGCCGCTGCCGCGTGCCTTCGACGAGCCCTTGTAGAATTTCTGCTTGACGAACGGCAGCTCCTCCTCCGGGATGCCGGGGCCGTAGTCGCGCACGCGGATGACAAATTTTCCATCCTCGCACGCGGCGCTCACGTCGATGCGCTTTCCCGCGCCGCCGTGCTTGGCCGCGTTGTCGAGCACATTGCAGAAGACCTGCTTCATGCGCTCGCTGTCTGCCACGATCGGCGGCACATCCTCGTCAGGGCCCTTGTAGCTGACCTCGATGCCCTCCTGCCGGAAGAGCTCGAAATAGGTGTAGATTGCGTCCTCGAGCTCGCTGGCAAGATCGACGCTCTCCACGCGCAGCGTGAAGCGCCCGTCCTGCATCTTCGTGAATTCGAGCAGCTCCTCGACCATCGTCGTCAGGCGGCGGGACTCTTTCAAAATGATGCCGAGGCCGCGCTTCGTCTGGTCGATGTTCGCGCCCGGGTCAGCGGAAAGCGTCTCTGCCCAGCCGCTGATGGCGGTCAGCGGCGTTCGCAGCTCGTGCGAGACCGACGAGATAAATTCCTGCTGGATCTTCTCGGCCTGGCTGATCTTGAGTGACATGTCGTTGATGTTGTCGACCAGCTCGCCGAGCTCGTCGCGGTAGTGGTTCTCGATCATGATGCCGTAGCTGCCGCCCGAAATGCGGCGTGCCGCGTCGCTCACGACTGCGACGGGCTGGACGACGTTGTTGATAAAAATAGCATTCGACGCCGCAATCAGCGCCATGCACACGAGTGCCGCCGCCGAAGCGAGCAGCGACTCGACCAACACGCGATGCTGCGCCTCGCGCAGCGATGTCACGTACCGCAGCACGCCGACGACGCGGGAGTTAAAAAACAGCGGATACGACACCGCGAGGATATTCTCCCCCGTCTGCGGATCGCGGCCCTGAAACGACGCCATTTTACCGCCGATCGCGCTGTCAACGTCGCTCGTGCCGGGCAGCGTGCCCGCCGTCAGCCCGTAGGACGAGACCTGCACGCGTCCGTTCGTGTTGATGAACTGGAGCTCGATCGTGTCCTTTTCTTCAAACGTTTCGGCGGAGTACGACGCGAGGCGGTAATATTCGCTGTAGCTCTTCACGCCGTAGCCCGTGAAGGTCTCCGCCGCGATACGCGCGCGGCTCTCAAGGCCCGAGCGCATCGCATTGTAATAGTATTCCTGCACGCCCACGCTGAAAAGCGCCACCGCCAGCACCAGCAGCAGCAAGATCGGCAGCACCGCCGAAAACATCCACCGCTGACGAAGGCCACGGATGTGCAGCGCCGAAGCAAAGCCTTTTCGATTGTCCGGCATCGCTGTCCCTCCTTCGTTCGGTGCGCTCACACCGTCCATTTATAACCAAAGCCCCACACGGTGGAGATGTACTTCGGCTCCTGCGCGTCATCTTCGATCTTGAGGCGCAGGCGGCGGACATTCACGTCCACGATCTTGAGCTCGCCAAAGTAGCCCTTGCCCCACACGGCGTCGAGAATTTCCTCGCGCGCGAGCGCCTTGCCGCTGTTTTCCATAAAGAGCTTGACGATCGCGTACTCGATCTGCGTCAGCTTGACGCGCTCGCCGTTTTTTTCAAGCGTCCGGTTCGTCAGGTTCAGCAGAAACGGCGGCTGATACAACTCTCCGGTATGCGTGGCCGGCGTGTTTTCGCCCATGCGGCGCAGCAGCGCGTCCACGCGCGCGGTGAGCTCGGCGGGCGAAAACGGCTTTGTCACATAGTCGTCCGCGCCGGTCATCAGGCCCGTCACCTTGTCCATCTCCTGCGTGCGCGCCGTCAGCATGATGATGCCGACCTGCGCGTTCGACATGCGGATGCGGCGGCAGACTTCGAACCCGTCGATGTCCGGCAGCATGATGTCGAGCAGGCACAGCTTCGTGTCGGGATTTTCCTGCAATTTTTGAAGCGCCTCCTCGCCGCACTCAGCCTCCACGACCTCGTAGCCCGCACGCTGCAAATTGATGACAATAAAACTACGGATACTGGCTTCATCCTCCAGCACCAGCACTTTTTTCATATCGTTTCTCCTCTCAATTGTCTCCCATCGTCCATTCCGCCGTGATGAGCGAGAAGCGCTCGCGCAGCGATTGCTCATCAAGCGTGATATTCCATGCATCGCCGATCCGTGCGGCGTATACCGCCTCCACCTGCTGCGTGAGCACAAAGCGGCTGCCGATGTTGGCAAGTCCCTCGCGCGCCTCGCCCGTCAGGGTGTAGACGGTGAGCAGTTTCTCTCTCAGTCCGCCCTCGCCCGCGCGGTAGAAGGACACAGCGGTCTCGCCGCTGCCCGCGCTGCGCTCGACGGTCAGATGGTCCTTGTCCCACTCGTCCGGCAGCACAAGGCTCCAGCCGTCCGCCACATTGTGGAAGCAGCTCTGCACGTCCGTCACCGTGCCGTCGATGCTGTACTGCTCCCAGACAACGTAATACTGCAGCTCGCTCTCGCGGTCAAAGCGCTGCAAGGGGCGCGTCTTCGGCGCTTCGGTCACGCCGTCGCTGTTTTCATCGTGCGGGAAAAGGCCGAGGAAAATTTCCTCCGCGGGTACCTGATTCGCGTCCGCGCCGAGGGCGATGTTCTGCAGCCGCCCGCTTCTGAGCGCCAGCACATCCGTCACGGTCAGGTTGTCGCCCGTCACGCCCGTAACGAACAGCGCGTTCTCCCCGCCCGTCAGCGTGCCGGCGGTCAGGCGGCTCAGCTCCGCCACCGAGGCGGACAGGCGCAGCGAGGACTTCGCGTGCAGCGCGCCGTCATCCCAGTCGTAGTAATCGACGCGCGCCGTACTCTCTTCGTCGCTGCAAATAATTAAAAGTTCCTGCTTCCCGTCGCCGTTCATGTCGAGGTTCGCGTAACGGGAATAGCCCGTCGTCAAAAGCGACTCCGGCGTGCCGGGAGAGAGCGGATAGATGGCAAGCCCCTGCACATCCGAGCTGCTCTTGTAGCCGACCAGGATCTCCTTGAGCCCGTCGCCGTCCAGATCCGCGTAGTTCACGCTGTAGATCTGGCTCGATGCGCCCTCGATCACGGCGTAGCGCTCGTAGCTGTCGCCGTCGGCTTTGAAGATGTAGATCTTCATCGGCTTTTTGTCGCTCGCGCGGCGGAAGAAGGCCACCGCCTCTTCGCTGCCGTCACCATCGAGGTCGATCATCTGCACGCTCTGCAAATTGCTGCCCGACGTGGGCGCGGCATACTCCGCGCCGTTTGTGAGCAGCGCGTCGATCTGCGATTCGAGCGATTCATACTCGCCCGCGAGCTTCGGCAGGCGGTAGAGCGACGTCTCCGGCGTCGTGAACATGCAGCCCGAAAGCAGCAGTGAAAATAATCCGATCACCAGCAGTTTCCCCGCGCGCTTCATTCTCTCCGCCTCCTTTTTCATACAGATACCAATACAGAGTTATCATAGCACGCCGCCGCGCAAAAAGGTAGCCCCTTTTTGCGCATTTTCCGCAAAAAAGCAGCGTTCAATGCCCTATCTAAGCCTCATCAAAGCGAAAGATGCGCCTTTCGCGCCCTCCGGGCGCGAAACAGCCCACCGCACCCAAGCGTCGCAGACTTTCGCGTCCGCAGACGCGAAATAATTTTGATCGTCATTTCCAACGACATGCGCGTTGGAAATGACTCTTCTCAGGCCGCAAGTGTGGAATTCGCCCGCCGACGGCGGGCGAATTATGCGCGCAGCGGCCTGCAATCCCCCTCTAAAATGAAAGGGAACGGCTTTGCCGTTCCCTTTCGTTTTAGAATTTATATAAGACTGTCGCCACCTGTGCCCTCGTCATTGCGCCGTTGGGGCGGAAGCTGCCGTCGTTAAAGCCCGTGAGGATGCCCATCTCGCTGAGCGTGCTCACGTACTCCGCCGCCCACGACTGGATTGCGCTGTTGTCGGTGAACTTGAGCGCGCCCTGGGCGTAGCCCTTTTCGGTCAGGCGGCCGAGCATCGTCACCGCCTCCTGGCGGCTCACGTTGGCCGTGGGGTTGAAGTAGAGCTTGCCCGAGCCGTCGGAACTGCCCTTGATGATGCCGAGCGAGTACATCGCCTTCGCGCCGTTCAGCGCCCAGGATGCGATCTCATTCGTATCGGCAAACGGGAGCTGCACGGAGGAATGATCCTGCGAAGAACCTAAGTAACGCGCGAGCAGCACGGCAAATTCCTGACGGCTGATGTTCGTATCCGGCAGGAAGTTACCGTTCGAGCCGTTCGAAATGCCGCTGCGCTTGAGGTACGCGACCGCGTCGTTCGCCCAGTGGTCCTGCATATCGGCAAAGGCCGGCGTCGCGCTCGACGTACCGGCGTTCACGCCCGCGCGGCTCAGGTTGCCGCTCGCGTCGCCCGCGACCACGCTCACGCGGTGCTGTGCGCCGTCCGCCGCGGGAAGCGTAATGCTCAGCGCGCCGCTGGACTGGTCATAGGTGTAGGACGTGTAGCTCTTGCCGTCGTAGGTCACGCGAATGGTCGGGATGGCCGCGCCGTCGATATCATCTTTCACCGTGCCGGTCACAGTGTTGCTCGCCGCATTGTACTGGAGCGAGAGCTTCGGCGCGGTCGTATCGGTCAGGCCGCCGTAGGAGAGCACGAGCTGGTCAAGGTACACGGCGCTGATAAGCTCCGTGTCCGAAGAGACGATCATGCCCGTGATCGCGGTCGCCGCGCCGAGGTTCGCCGTCAGGAGCTTCCAGCCGGAGAAGTTGAGCGCTCCCAGGTTCACGCTGCCAGTATCCGTCACCAGCGCGAGCTGCGCTCCGCTATTGTCGCCGTAGACCCAGAAGTTGAGCTGGTCGTAATTTGAAGGAATGGCATAGTTGAGGCCGATGTAGGCGTTGCCCTCGCTGCCGATCGCATAGTCAAGCCGTGCGGAGGCGTAGCCGTTGTGCACGCGGGTCATCTCACTGTTGTAGGAGAGCATCGCACGCGTGCCGGTCGCGGTCGCGAACGAGGTCTCAAAGCCGTCGAGCGTGCGCAGGGCGCGCGCCGTCACCGTCACAGGGACCGTCACGGAAATGCGGCCGAGGCTCGCCGTCACGCTGCCGCTGCCGATGCTGCCGGACGCCGTGAACACGCCGTTTTCGATCGTGCCGACATTGCCCTGCACGGTCCAGGTAAAGCCCTTGTTGTCGCCGAGCACCGGCAAATGGCGGTACATCGCCGAGGCGGTCAGCGTCGCCGTCTCGCCCGCGCTGAGCGTGATGGCGTTCACGGCCTTGCCGTTCTGCTTAACGCTGATGCTGTCGGGCTGCGTGATGACATCGATCTTCGTCTGCGCGCTCGCGCCGCCCGCGTTCGCCGTCACCGTCACGGTGCCGGAGGCGGGCGCGGTCAGGACATTGCCGTCAATGGTGCCCTTATCCGCGCGCAGGGAGACATTGGAATTTGCCATGGGGATATAGTTCGTGTCGAGCGCCGTCGCGGTGAGCTTGACCTGCGCGTTCGGGAGCACGCGCGTGCTCTCGCTTTCAAGATACACATGGCCCACGGAGTTCGTCGGGCGGCTGTCCGCCACAAGGAAGATGTGGTTCGTCACCGCGCGCTCGCTGCCGCCGGAGGGCTTGTCGACAAGCGTCGATACCGTGCTGTCGGGGCTCGTCGCGACCATCGCGGTCGAGCCGCCGCCATCCATGCTCAGCGCCGTCACGCAGCCGAGCTCGACCATGCGCTCGGCGACCTGCGTCAGCGTCGCGCCGATGGAATAGCCGCTCTGGCGGCCATCGATCGTGTAGAGCACGAGCGAGCCGTCGCGCTTGAGGCCCACCGCCGTGCGCGGGGCCGCGCCATTGACAAGGCCCGAACAGACCTGACCGTTATCGACCAGCTGATAGAGCGCGCCGATCATGTTCGTCACGCCGCTCCACTCGCTGCCGCTCGCGCTGACGGAAAGCGTCAGGCGCTCGCCGGGCTGGAGCGCGCGCAGCTGCTCCACATAGCCCGCCGCCTTCAAATTCGACGAAAGCACATACTGTCCCGCGCCGACGGGCGTGTCCTTGCCGCCCTCGATGACCTGCTCGACCACGAGCGTCAGGCTGCCGTTCAGGCCGAGCGAGCCGCCGACCGCCGAGCAGACAACATCCACGCCCTCCTCGCTCGTGCCGGTCGTGGCGCGGGCATTGAAGGTAGCGTCATAGAGATAGATGCCGAATGAGCTCTGGCGCACGTAGTTGAAAGCCGTGACCGTCAGGCTGCGGCCATAATCCGACTGCGCCGTGATGCGGAGCGAGGGCTTGCCCATCACCGTGCTGCCGTCGTCGCGGAAGCCGATGGCGTAATACTCGCTCGAGGCGTTGCGCAGCACGCCCTCGGTCATCATGCTGCCAAGCGGGATGCCCGTCGCCGTGTCGTAATAGTCGCCGTTGATGCCCGCGACCACGCGGTAGCCGCGCGCTTCGAGCTTTTTCGCGGCGGTCGAGACCGTTGTAAGCTGGGTCGTGTAGTCGCCGCCGCTCACGATGGGCTTGACGCGTGCGTTGGGCGAGTAGACCACATAATTCTCCTGACGGAGATCAGAATACGTATTGCTCCAGAACGTGCCGGCGTTGAGTTCGGTGCGCTCGTTGACCTCGACGCTTGAGCTCGTCAGATCGTCGCCGAGCGCGTCAGACGCGAAGGCGTTGAGCGGAGCCGCCGCCAGCACGACTGCCAGCGACAGCGACAAAAACTTACGGATGATGGATTTCACGATTTGCCTCCTTGCTGAAAATGCCTTGAATTGGTAAACATAACACAGTATAGCAGATGCCCTGCCATAAGTAAAGACGCGAAAACGCGGAAAAAGTTTCCACTTTTTTCGCAAAATTTAGAGGGAAAGCGCCTCGAGCACCCGCACGATGACGGCGTTTGACACTAGAAAGCCCTGCGGCGTCAGGCTCCAGCGGCCGTTTTCCTTTTGGGAAAGGCCGTGGTGCGCGCACTCTTCGAGCACTGCCTCGGCGTCCCGCGTGTCCTCCTTGAGCGCCGACAGGTCGAGCCCCCGCGCGGTGCGCAGGGCAAGCATGACGCGTTCTTCTTCGCGCTCGCGTTCCGCGGGGCATGCGCTTTCGGAAAGGTGCTCCTCACCCTTGATGTAAGCATTCAAGTCGCGCGCGTAGGCGAAGCGCCGCCCGCCGAAGTCCGAATGCGCGCCAGGACCAAAACCCAGATACTCCTGCATCGTCCAGTATTTGAGGTTGTGGCGCGACTCGCGCCCGGGACGTGCGAAGTTCGAAATTTCATACTGCGCGTAGCCCGCCTTTTCGAGCAGCTCGACCGTTGCAAGGTACTCCTCCGCCTGTTCATCGTCGTCGGGGATGCGCAGGGCGTCTTTTTTGCGGTCGAGCGGCGTGCCCTCCTCGATCTTGAGCCCGTAGCAGGAAAGGTGCTCAGGCTCAAGAGCGATGGCCGCTTGCAGGTTTTCCCGCCAGTGCGCCATTGTCTGCTCGGGTAGGCCGTAGATGAGATCGAGGCTCACATTGTCGAAGCCCGCCGCGCGGGCGGCATGTACGGCCTCAACCGTCTCTTTATGCGTGTGGACGCGCCCGATCAGGCGCAGCTCGTCGTCGCTCGCCGACTGCATCCCGAGTGAAATGCGGTTGAAGCCCGCTTCTCTGAGCTGCCGCAGTGCTGATACCTCCTGCGCGCTGTCGGGATTCGCCTCGGTCGTGATCTCAGCGTTTTTGTCCACGCGGTAATGGGCAAAAACCGTCTCCAGAAGGCGGCAGAGCCGGTCTGCGCCGAGGTAGCTCGGCGTGCCGCCGCCAAAGTAGATCGTGTCAACGGTATGGCCTTTTGCCTGATCCGCCCAGCGGATCAGATCGCGCTGCAAAGCCGCGGTGTAGACGTCCATCTTCTCCTCCGAATGAGGAAGCGAGTAGAAGTCGCAGTAAATGCACTTCGCCTTGCAGAACGGAATGTGGAGATACAGTCCCAGCGGTCGCATCGCGTCAACTCCTTTGCAAAAATGTCCTCGCCCATTGTAACACAAACCTCGCCGCGCGCAAGACGGTATCGCGCGGATATTTCGTCCATTTCCCGCAAACACTACGACAAAAGGAGTGATTCTTCATGGATATGACGCCTCAGGAATATCAGGAGTATGTCAAGCGCCTTGCGCCCAAATCGCCCATTTTCAAGGATACCGCCTTTGCCTTTTTCATCGGCGGCGCGATCTGCGCGCTCGGCCAGCTCATCCAGAACGGCTTTCTCTCGCTCGGCCTTGCAAAGGCGGACGCAGGCACGGCGACCTCGATCTGCCTCATCTTCCTCTCCGCACTTTTAACAGGCTTAAACCTTTACAATTCCATCGCGCGCTTTGCCGGGGCCGGCACGCTCGTGCCGATCACGGGCTTTGCCAACTCCGTTGTCTCCCCCGCCATCGACTTTAAGAGCGAGGGCTTCATCACCGGCATGGCGTCAAAGATGTTCGTCGTCGCGGGGCCGGTCATCGTGTTCGGCACGCTCGCAAGCGTCGCGTACGGCGTTGTTCTGATGCTGCTGTGAGAAAAAAAGGAGCGCCGCGGCGCTCTCTTTTTTCGCACACGTCCGCGCCATTTCGTCAAGGGGGCAAATTGACGAAATTTGCTTTCTCCCTCTTTCACCGCGCGGAGGAAGCGGAAGCGTGTCCATTCATGGTTTATCCGCGGTTATTCTGTTGACATAACGATGTGGAAAACTCTGTGGAAACTGTGAATAACTTTGTTGCTCCAGTGCGTTCCCGCCGGTTGACAATTGGTTATGCTCGACGTCTTTCGGCATAATTGGCGCAGAAATTCCCGCGAATTTCTGCATTTTCCCGCCAAAGGCAAAAATCTGCCGCGGCCACTTGCTATTGTGGTCAAAAAATCGTATAATGTACTAAGTTTTGTGTTTGAAGATCAGAATCGTAAATTTCGGCGAAATGGAGAAACCCCAATGGCAGAAGCAAAAAAAACGAATTACGGCAACGAGAGCATCTCGTCCCTCAAGGGCGCGGACCGTGTGCGCAAGCGCCCGGGCGTCATCTTCGGCTCGGACGGGCTGGACGGCTGCGAGCACGCCGTGTTCGAGATCCTTTCGAACTCCATCGACGAAGCGCGCGAGGGCCACGGCAAGCTCATCACCGTCACCCGCTACTTAGACCACAGCATCGAAGTAGAGGACATGGGCCGCGGCTGCCCTGTGGACTATAACCCCAAGGAAAAGCGCTTCAACTGGGAGCTCGTCTACTGCGAGCTTTACGCCGGCGGCAAGTACAACAACTTGGACGGCGACAACTACGAATACTCCCTCGGCCTCAACGGCCTCGGCGCGTGCGCGACGCAGTATTCCTCGCGCTATATGGACGTGACCGTCTGGCGCGACGGGAACAAATACTCCCTGCACTTTGAACGCGGCGAGCCCGTGGGCAAAAAGGGCGATGAGCTCAGGATCGAGCCGACCGACCGCGGCCGCAAAACCGGCACGCGCACGCGCTGGCTGCCCGACCTCGACGTGTTTACCGATATCGACATTCCCGCCGACTACTATGTCGAAACGCTGCGCCGTCAGGCCGTCGTCAACGCGGGCATCACGTTCCGCTTCAAAAACGAAGTCCTCCCCGGCCACTTTGAGACGCAGGACTTCGTCTACGAAAACGGCATCATCGACTATGTCGCCGAGATCGCGGGTGAAGACGCCCTGACCACCCCCGTCTTCTGGGAGACGGATCGCCGCGGCCGCGACCGCGAGGACAAGCCCGAATACAAGGTCAAGCTCTCCTGCGCGTGCTGCTTCTCGAATAAGGTGCAGCGCATCGAACACTACCACAACTCCTCGTGGCTCGAGCACGGCGGCAGCCCCGAAAAGGCGTCGAAGACCGCCTTTGTCTACGCCATCGACAAGTATTTGAAGGACAACAACAAATACCAGAAGGGCGAGGCGCGCATCACCTGGCAAGACATCGAAGACTGCATCATTCTCGTCTCGAACAACTTCTCCACGCAGACGAGCTACGAGAACCAGACGAAAAAGGCCATCACGAACAAGTTCGTGCAGGAGGCGATGACGGACTTTCTGAAGTCCCGCCTCGAAACCTATTTCATCGAAAACCGCGTCGACGCGCTCAAGATCGCCGAGCAGGTGCTCATCAACAAAAGAAGCCGCGAGAGCGCGGAAAAGCAGCGCCTGAACATCAAGAAAAAGCTCTCCGGCAGCATCGACATCTCAAACCGCGTCGAAAAGTTTGTCGACTGCCGCACGCGCGACGTCTCGCGCCGCGAGATCTACATCGTCGAGGGCGACAGCGCCCTCGGCAGCGTCAAGCTCTCGCGCGACGGCGAGTTTCAGGGCATCATGCCCGTGCGCGGCAAGATCTTAAACTGTCTCAAGGCCGACTATCCGCGCATTTTCAAGAGTGAGATCATCACCGACCTTTTGAAGGTCCTCGGCTGCGGCGTCGAGGTGCCGGGCAAGTTTGTCAAGGACCTGAACGCCTTTGATATCAACAATCTTCGCTGGAACAAGGTCATCCTCTGCACCGATGCCGATGTCGACGGCTTCCAAATCCGGACGCTCATCCTGACGATGATCTACCGCCTCTGCCCGACGCTGATTCGCGAGGGCTATGTCTACATCGCCGAGACCCCGCTTTTTGAGATCACCTGCGGCGAAAAGACGTGGTTCGCCTACACGGACAAGGAGAAAAACGACATCGTCAAGACCCTTGAGGGCAAGCGCTACAAGGTCGACCGCTCGAAAGGTCTCGGCCAGAACGACCCCGAAATGATGTGGCTCACGACCATGAACCCCGAGACACGCCGTCTCATCAAGGTCATGCCCGAGGACGCGGAGGCGACGGCACACTCGTTTGATCTGCTGCTCGGCGACAATTTGCAGGGCCGCAAGGACCACATTGCCGAAAACGGCTACAAATACCTCGAAATGATCGACGTATCGTAATACGAACAAGCAGGAAAGGAGCGTTACTTTATGGAAGGCATTTTACTTCACGTTCTCTATCGCGGCGAAAAGGCCGCAGACTTTGCAGCAGAGATGGAGCGAAGCGGCCTGCGCGCCGCCGTCCTCGCGGAAGAGGGCTGCATGCAGTACGACTACTACCGGCCTCTTGCCGAGGAAAACTGCGTGCTGCTCGTGGAGCACTGGCGCGACCGCGCCGCGCTCGACAAGCACTCCGCGGGCGAGCCGATGGCAAAGCTCAAGGCGCTCAAGGCAAGCTACGACCTCGCAACGACCGTTGAGCGCTTTGAATGAGGAGAAGCGCATCCCCTTGGGCAGGCGTTTGGAACGCCGCAACGCGCAGATAAAGCAAAAAGGTGAAAGTTGTTGAGGTAAAAGATGATGAAAAAAATTGCAACCATTATCCTGTCGCTGCTGGTCTGTACGGTGTTATTTACCGGATGCGGAAATTCTTCTAAAAGCAGTCAGGAGCAGTCCTTGAAAGTCTATTCATTCAGCGGAAATAGCGAGTCGATTTCGGTATCAAATGGCGTAATTGTTCTATCGGGGAAAGATGAAATCTGCTATGGCGGCAATTTGAAAGTAATGTCAGATGATTTTGCTGATATTACCGCATATTCCACCACCATTTATGTTGATGGCGAGGAGGACTCCATTTTACTTTCCCATGCAGTTGCCGATCAAACAGGCGGGACAATAGACGTTTCCGGTAATATCGGGAAAATTTCCGGTGATGTTTTGAGAGACGGCGATGCCGATAAGCTGGCTGATAATCTGTGGTTTGAATTAAAAACGACCAATCTAAGCGGAGAAGAAAATACTTATCAAGTGCAATTAGAAACAACTCTAATCGCAGGGGACAGCAGCAACTAATTGTGGTTTGCCAAACCGATTTCATCCCTTCAAGAACGAAGTTCCCCTGCATCATTCGGACCGCAAAAAATCCGTACACAAGCATGAAGACCCGACCGATGATCGTCCATCGGTCGGGTCTTCTGTTCTGATACACTTTTTTCACGCCTTCTGCGCGCCGACGTCGCCGAGGGCGGCGGCCGCCGCTTTCTCCCGCCGGCGCACGCAGAGCGTGCCGTTTTCCGCCGCCAAAACCGCCGTGTCGCCGCTTGCGAGCGTGCCGTCCAAAAGGCAGGTCGCGAGCGCGTCCTCCACCTCGCTGCGGATGAGCCGCCGCAGGGGACGCGCGCCGTAGGAAACATCGTAGCCCCGCTCGGCGAGGGAGACCGCGCAGTCCTCGTCCGCCTCAAGCGTGATGCCGAGCGCCGCGGCGCGGGAAACGGTCTGCGCAAGCAGCCGCCGCGCGATCTCGGCGCAGTCCCCGCGCGATAAGCGGCGGAAGACGATCGTCTCGTCCACGCGGTTCAAAAATTCCGGCCGGAACGTCCGCCGCAGCTCCGCGATCACCGCCGCCTTCACGGCAGCGAACTGCGCGTCGGCGCTTTTCTGCTCCTCCGGCGCAAAGCCGAGCGGCGTGCCCGCCGCCGTGATGCTCTTCGCCCCGATGTTCGACGTCATGATGACCGCCGTGTTGCGAAAGTCCACCTTGCGCCCCTGCGCATCCGTCACGACGCCGTCCTCTAAAATTTGCAGCAGGATGTTCCACACGTCCTCATGCGCTTTTTCGATCTCGTCGAAGAGCACAACGGAGTATGGCTTGCGCCGCACCTTTTCCGTCAGCTGCCCGCCCTCGTCATAGCCGACGTAGCCCGGCGGCGAGCCGATCAGGCGCGAGACGGTGTGTTTTTCCATATACTCGCTCATGTCGATGCGGATCATCGCGTCCTCGCTGCCAAATACCGCCTCGGCGAGCGCTTTACTGAGCTCCGTCTTGCCCACGCCCGTGGGACCGAGGAAGAGGAACGACCCGACAGGCCGTTTCGGATCCTTGACGCCGACGCGCCCGCGGCGGATGGCGCGTGCCACGGCGCGCACCGCGTCCTCCTGCCCGACGACGCGCGCGTGCAGCGTTTCTTCAAGCGTCAAAAGCCGCGCGCTTTCGCTCTCGTTGAGCCTTGTCACCGGAATGCCCGTCCAGTTCGACACCACGGCGGCGATGTCCTCCGCCGTCACGCGCACAGCGGTCTTTTCCGCCCCGCGCGCCTGTTTTTTCCGCTCAGCTGCCGCCTGCGTGCGGAAGCCCTCCTCTGCGTCGCGCAGCCGCGCCGCTTTTTCATAGTCCTGCGCGCGGATGGCAGTCTCCTTGTCCCGCGCGGCGGCGCTCGCCTTCTCTTCGAGCGCTTTCAGTTCGGGCGAGGCGCTGCGCGCGGACAGTTTCACGCTTGCCGCCGCCTCGTCAATAAGGTCGATAGCCTTATCCGGCAAAAAACGGTCGGGCAGATACCGCTTTGAGAGCGTCACCGCCGTGCGCAGGGCCTCGTCCTCGATGGAAAGGCCGTGATACGCCTCGTACTTTGGCCGCAAGCCATGCAAAATTTGCAGCGCCTGCTTCTCGTCCGGCTCGCCGACCTGCACGCTCTGGAAGCGCCGCTCGAGCGCGGCGTCCTTTTCGATGAATTTCCGGTACTCCTCGAGCGTCGTCGCGCCGATGACGCGGATCTCCCCGCGCCCGAGCGCGGGCTTTAAGATATTCGCCGCGTCCACCGCCCCCTCGGCGCTGCCCGCGCCGACAATGGTGTGCAGCTCGTCGATGAACAAAATGACATTGCCGTCGCGCCGCACCTCGTCGAGCACGGCGCGGATGCGCTCTTCAAACTCGCCGCGGTACTTTGTCCCTGCCACCATGCCCGAAAGGTCGAGCAGCAGGATGCGCTTGTCGATAAGCTCCTCCGGCACGTCGCCCGCCGCGATCTTTTCGGCAAGTCCCTCGGCGATAGCCGTCTTGCCGACGCCCGGCTCGCCGATGAGCACGGGGTTATTTTTTGTCCGCCGCGTCAGAATGCGCAGCGCGCGGGCGATCTCCTTTTCCCGCCCGATCACGGGGTCGAGCCGCCCCTCGCGTGCCATCGCCGTCAGATCGCGCGAGAATTCCAAGAGCGTCTTGCCGTTTTTCGCCTCCGCGCGGCTTGCACGCACCTCGGGCAGCGGGAGCTTGCGCGGCGACAGGCTCATCGCGCGCAGCGTGTCGCTGTACAGCTTTTTGGTATCCACACCCAGCGATCGCAGCAGCCGCACGGCCATGTTCCCGCTGTCGCGCAGGATGCCAAGCAGCAGGTGTCCCGCCTCGATCTCTCCGCTGCCCGCGCGCAGCGCCTCGCCCACAGCCAGCTCGACCGCGCAGCGCGCGTGCGGGGTGAGCCCCTGCACGGTCGATCTTTCCGCCGTGCCGCGCCCCAGCTTTTCGATCATCCTCTCGCGCACTGCCGACTCGTAGATGCCCGAGGCATTCAGCGCGCGGCAGGCCGCGTCGTCCTCCTCGCGCAGCATCGCGAGCAGCAGGTGCTCGCAGCCCACATAGCCGTGCCCCAGCTCGCCCGCCGCCGCCTGCGCACAGCGCAGCACATGCTCAGCCTTCAGGCTGAATTTCCGGTCATTCATTGCTCTACCCTCCGCTTCCTTTTCGTCCTTTCATTTTTGACCGGTTTATTCAAAAATAAACACCGTAAATGACACAGAAAATTCAATATTTTCCTGCATTCTGACTCTTGCATTTTCGCTTTGACATGCTATAATAGCGTCATCAACTTATGGAGGTACTAATTATGGCTTATCAGATTAGCTCTGCCTGCGTCAGCTGCGGTGCTTGCGCAGACGCCTGCCCTGTCGGTGCTATTTCCCAGGGCGATTCCCAGTATCAGATCGACGCAAATGCCTGCCTGGATTGCGGCTCCTGCGCTGATACCTGCCCCAACGGCGCCATCTCCCAGGCCTAAGGTCTAAGGGTACTTAAAAAATAAGGACGCGCGAAAGCGCGTCCTTATTTTTATCATCAGAAAGGGTCATCACATGGAAAAACGCGACGAGCTCTGGCCGCATGGCCCCTGCTTTTATTACGACACCGCCCTCTTCCCGCCGGGGACGGACAGCTTTTGCCTCGCCTACTTTGCCCGCCCGTCCCGCGGCGACACGGTCTGCGACCTCGGCAGCGGGATCGGTCTTCTCGGAACGCTCCTGCTCGCGCGCCAGGAATCGCTTTTTATCGAAAATGTTGAGCTCTCCGCGCCCGCGGCAGCGCTTGCGCGAAAGACGTTCGCCGAAAACGGCTGGGCGGACAGGGCCGCTTTCCACGAAGGCGACCTTCGCGATGTCTCCGTCCTGCCAAAGGCCGGCAGCGTCGACTATGTGATCTCGAACCCGCCGTACTTTCCCGCCGGCAGCGGCGAGAGCGCCAAAGGCGAAGCGCGCCAAATCGCGCGCGAGGAAACCACCTGCACGCTGGACGACGTCTGCGCCGCGGCGCAGCGTGTGCTGCGCTATGGCGGGCGCTTCACCCTCGTTCACCGCGCCGAGCGCCTCGCCGACGTGCTCTGCGCCATGCGGAGTCACGGCATCGAGCCCAAGCGCCTGCGCTTTCTCGCAAAATCGCCGGACGCCGCGCCCTCGCTCCTCTTCGTCGAGGGAAAGCGCGGCGGCAAAAGCGGCCTTGTCATCGAGCCGCCGCTCGTCCCCAACGGCGAGGAGTGGGACGCCGTGTATTTCCGAAAATAAGAAAACGGGCCGCCCTTTTCAGGCGGCCCAACAGCTTTATTATACTAAAGTGCCGGATGAACTGCAAGCATTTTCTGCCAGTTTTCGAATAATCAGCCCTGCGCACAAAATATCGCTCGCATCTTTATCCATTCCGCCGCTTGATTTTTGAGCTCATTCTTGCTATTCTTTAAGCACAGAAAGGGTGAGACCAATGTACAAGTGATCTTCACAAAGGCGATCCCAAATGGTTCCGATCATATCCATCGCGCAGCACTCTCTGATGTGTACCGTCATTCAGGTAAAACCGCCGCAACCGCGGTGTTTGAGATAGCAGGAGTGGAAACCGGAGTAAGTGATATTCGGCACCAGATCATTGAAGAAAGGAAGGAAAGAAAACAGAATATGAGAGATCCAAATATTCATCATGGCTGACCCTTGATCGTAGTTCAGTAATCGCGATCAAGGGTCAGTCATTTTTTGTTTTCTTTCACTTTTTTAGAAAAATTGAGGAAAAATATCCCGTGCTCTGCGCGGGAGGGGTGGCAGCGCCGATGGCGCTGCTACGAAATAAGGGGGATATTCTCTCACGTGAGAGAATATCCCCCTTGGACCCCCAAGAGAACGCGAGGGGAGTCCCCCTCGACCCCCCAACATTGGCAGTTTGCAGCTTGAATGACTGCACGCGCTGCGCAGTGTAAGTGCAGTGTACGTGGCTTCGCCACGAGTCCCTGCGAGTCGGTTCATCCAGCAACCGCGCCTTACTCCGTGAGGCGCGAGTGACGGAAGTCTGGCGGCGGACTGCGTGCGGGCGCAGCAATGCCGCGCCGTCAGAAGAGCGGGAAGAATAATCCAAAAAGGAGGGGCGGGGCCCCTCCCGTGAGATCGAAACGCCCCTGCCGTTCTCTTGGGGGATTCAAAAGGGAGGCCTTCTCTCACGTGAGAGAAGGCCCCCTTTTGCTTCAGACTTCACGGAACGCTTCAATGCGATAGCTCCCGTCTGGGCGCACTTCCAGCGTCAACTCATCGTGCGTTCCTTCGCCGTCCTCGCCGCGCGGCGCGCTCCACAGCCGGATGCTGTCGCCGTACTGCTCGCCGCCCATCGGAATAAAGGATCCGGGGCCGAAATCGCTCGCATACTCATAGAATGCATCATACTGTGCGAGGTACGTCACACCATCCTGATTGCACAGATCGTCCACCGTGATATCCGCCCACTGCGTCAAAAGCGCGGAAACGTCACTCTTGGGAATGCGCCGCACGGGGACCGCCCAGTCATCCGGCACCTTGAACCTCTCCGCATCCTCTATTCCCAGCGTGTCGAGCACAGCGTGGAATTCCTCCACGTCCGCGTCTCCCAGCGTGGTGCTGAGCGGACAGTACCGCAAAAATTCCGCAAGGTCGATATCGCGCGGATCGTCGTAATGCGAGGTGAAAAAGCAGCTCACCGGCGTCGAGGTCGTATAGCGGTACTCTCCCGTTGTCTCATCCGTCACATCGGCAGTGGAGGCAAACAACTCCTTAAATTCTTCGATCTGCGCGTCCGTCAGCGGCGTCGTATCATCCTCAGGTCCACCGTCCGATTTGTCATCATTCGCTCCCGCGCAGCCAAACAGCGCCAGTGCGCACACGCAGGCGAGCAAAAAGGCAAATAATTTCTTCATCGTTTCTCTCCTTTTCATTTTTGCATCATTTGTTTTTTACTGCCGTCGCGCCAGCTTTACTCTTATAGGCTGTTCACCGTGCCGAGGAAGAGCGGCAGTCCGTCCACGCCGGTGATCAGGAAGGCAAACGGCCGGTTCAGATCCATCTCCACCACGGGAAGGTCTTCCGGCGCGGCGGACTGGGCGTCCGCCCTGACGGCGGTAAAGGCGGCGGCCTCGCAGCCCTTTTCATCGATCTTGACGCGCGCGGCGTGCTGCACCTGCGTCACGGCGACCGCCTTATCAAAGCGGTCAAAGTCGACAAGGGGCGAAAAGTCCGCGCGATCAAAGTCAAACACATCGGAAACGCCCAGCGCGCGGAGCGCGTCGGTCAGTTCAAGGTCGGAGCTGACGTCGAACTTTGGCACGCTCCAGATGAGTTTGCCGCTCGGCAGGCTCACGCCCATGTCGTAACCGAGCAGTCCGCCCACGGCGCTGCCGTCCGCAAGAAAGCTTTTAAGGCTCGTGCCCTCGTCGGGCAGCAGGAAGCGCATCGCCTGCCCACCCTGAAAGCGCAGCTCCGCCACGGTGTAGTTTTCGCCCCGGCAGTAAGCGGCACGATCCTGCGTGAGGTGCATGAAGTCGACCGTCTGCTGCGCGCCGTCTGCGGCGGTGAACGTGTCCTTCTTCGTCGCATCCTTCCAGAATTCGTCGCGCCACTGGTCCTTAAAATAGAGCGTCGTCAAAAGGAGCATCACGGTCTCGGGCTTCGTCTGGATCTCGCCCGCCGCGTCCTGCAAGAGATTGCCCGTGTTCTCATTGATCCATTCGCCGATGGCCTTGTCCGTCTTCTCATCTCCCATCGGGGCGGAGAACGTCGAAGCAAGGTACTGCTCGGCGAGCACCTGCAACGTCTCTTCATTATAGGGGACGTTCTCATTCAGCCACACGGAGCTGCCGAGCAGCGTCTTTCCCGTCGAGGTCTCGCCGTAGAGATTGCGCCAGACATAGTTGCCCGCAGCGCGCGACGCATCGGTATTTTCAAGGCCTAAAAGCGATAAAAGCTGCGCGCGGCTGTCGCCGTCCGTCGTCTCGCTGAGCATCGCAAAGGCGAGATACAGGTTTGCGGGCGAGAGAACGGTGTTCTCCTCCGCCGAAAGCAGCGTGCCTGT
>ENA-UEOM01000260-UEOM01000260.1-human-gut-metagenome-genome-assembly--contig:-NODE-260-length-23716-cov-9.409281_pt1 | contig 23716 bp, 20 predicted proteins | sample MGYA00242993_ERZ507994 | MGnify/ENA primary metagenome ERZ507994 (study PRJEB26167, sample SAMN06115536) | human gut metagenome | host: Homo sapiens | place: China:Neimenggu | collected 2014-11-07... | reverse complement strand
CTTGAACGAAATGTTGTAGTTATCAAGGCCTGCCTTGGGCATGACGGCCTGCACGCCCGCGATCTCGCGGAAGCTCTCCACCGCCTTCTCATCGAGCTTGCTCTCCGTCTGCGTGCCGGTATTCTGGTTGTAGCCGCGGTAGACCTCGATGATGGAGAGGTCGCCCATATTTTTGAGCATCTGATCGTAGGACTCCTGCATGCCCGCGCCGATGGAGACCATCACGATGATGGACGTGCAGCCGATGAACACACCCAGCACCGTCAGGATCGTGCGCCCCTTGCGCCGCGACAGGCTGTCGAAGCACATTTTCAGGATGTCTGCGAATCTCATTTGTTCTGCTCCTCAGCACCCGTGGCCGCAGTCTCCTTGTTTTCAGCCGCCGCGGCTTCCGCTGCCTCCTGCTTCTCCTCGGCGAGCTCCTCTTCGTCCCACTTGTCCCACAGCGCCTGCTCGGCCTTCTGCTTGGCTTTCTTCTTGCGGATGCGCAGCACAATGAGAAGGACGATGAGCGCGGCGACCCCCGCGATGATGACGTACTTCCATGGGAAGGTGTTTGCCGGCTCGGGGTCGATCATGCCGGGATCGTCCATGCCGGGGTCAGACGGCTCATAGGCCATGGCCTCGACCGTGGCTTCAAATACACGCTCTTTCGTGTTGCCGTTGGAATCCTCGTAGGTGATGACGATCTTGACCTGATTCTCGCCCTCCAGCTGCGGGGTCACGGCAAAGGCGATGGTGCCGTTCTTGCCGCCGTCGATCGTGCCGACGCGCTGATAAGGCGTGGGGGAATCAATGTCACCGGAGATGGTCGCCTCAACGTTGTTGATGGCGCTCTTGCCCTTGTTGACATAGTCGATCGTCAGGCTCGTTTCCTCGCCGACGTAGCCGGTGTAGGAGGTCTTGGGCTCGCTGAGCTCAAAGCGGTCGGGCTGGTAGAGGGGCACGCTCAGCGACAGCGTGGCGTTTCCCGACTTTCTTGCGTTCTGGTCAACATATTCATAGGTCACGTCGATCTTGACGTCCTGTGCGCTGGCGCTGATGAGCTGCGCGGCCTTCATCGGCACGGTGACGGTCTTGCTGCCGCTCGCGGCGACAGATTCAAAGTAGAACGTGTTCGTCGAGCCGTTGAGCATCAGGTCCTGACCGCCGGTGACGGTGACCATGACGTTTTCGATCTTGATGGTCTTGCTGGTGTTCGTGAACGAGAAGCTCAGGTTCGTGCTTGAGCCCGCCGCAACGGACGAACCGCCGTAGTTGTACTTCGAGAGAATGACGATGGGCGTGGGGCTCGCAATGGTCTCCTCGTCCTTCGTATCCTTGGTAACGGTGGAGAGAACGTTCACGCTGCCGCTGGCGCTGCCGCCGGTGAGCTGCGTGCCATTGTCGTAGTAGAACGACAGCGTGGCGTCAATCGTCTGCATCTGGGATTCGATCTTGTCGAGCGCCTTGACCGTCACGGTGACAGCCGTGTCGCGGCCCGCGCGGATATCGTCGAGCATGTAGTCCTGACTGCCCATGATGAGAAGCGAGCCGGAGGATTTGAGCGTCAGGATGGGGTCACGCATGGCGGTCGTGCCGGCGTTCTGGATGTAGACGGTGATGGTCTTCGTCTGGCCCGCGGCGATGGCCGTGGACATACCGTCAGAGTTGAAAACGGCGCGCGGCTCGGGAATCGTTTCCGGCGTCGGCTCGGGCTCCGGCTTCGGCTCGGTGTAGGGCTCGCACTCACGAATCTGTAGTTTCTCGTTCTGATAGTGACCGTTACCGGATGCATCATTATAGTAAATCGTAAACGAAAGCTGCTTTTCGCTCGCACCCGTATAAGTAAGGTTTCTGAGCTTAACAGTATAGGTCGTACCATCGCCACTCGACGAGGCTGACGCATAATAGGTGCTGTCGCCCTGGAAGCTGTCGATATTGCGAATCACTCGAATTGAATTGCCGTCGGTGCCGTTTGCTGTGCAGTAAAGGTAAAGCGTGATATCCACACTGTCGCCCGTTGTGATGCTCGACGAACTGACATCGTAACCTGTGACCATAAAGGCTCCGCCACTGCTGCCGTCTCCCTCACCGGCAGCATTCGCCACATTCACATTCGGTAGCAGCGCCGCGCACAGCACAAAGGCAAGGCAGAGCGAGAGCAGGGATCTTGTGATGCGTTTCATAGTTCGATTTCCTCCGTTATTCGATATAAGGTGCGGCGTCGATCTCCGCCTTGACCTGATTTTCTACGTTGCTGACGATCCTGCCGTCGATGAGCGTGACGATGCGGTCGGCATACTCGGTCATCTCCGGATCGTGGGAGACGAGCACGATCGTCTGGTGGAAGCGCTTGGCAAAGCCGCGGATCATGTGCATGACCTCTTTCGTTGTCTTCGAGTCGAGGTTGCCGGTCGGCTCGTCGGCGAACACGACCTCGGGGCGCGTGACGAACGCGCGTGCGATGCCCACGCGCTGCTGCTGTCCGCCGGACATCTGGTTCGGAAAGTGGTCCATGCGGTCCTTCAGTCCCACGCGGCAGAGCATTTTCTTCGCCTCCAGCAGCCGCACATCCGGGTCGATGCCCTTGAACATCAGCGGCATGGCCACGTTTTCCGCCGCCGTCAGCTCCGGCAGCAGGTTGTAGGACTGGAAGACGAAGCCGATGTGCTTCTGCCGAAAGGCCGCGAGTTGATTTTCGTTGAGCTGTGAGATCGGCACGCCGCCGATGCGCACCACGCCGCGCGTGGGCTTTTCGAGTCCCGCCAGCTGGTTGAGCAGCGTCGATTTGCCGCTGCCGGACGTGCCGAAGATGCAGCACACCTCGCCCCGCGGGATGTCGAGGTCAATATTGTGCAGTGCGACCACGTGCTCCTGCCCCATCATGTAGACCTTTCGGAGCTTTCGCACCGAAATGACGGGCTTCTGGTCATTTGCCATCGCAGTTTCTCCTCAATTTTAATCTTGGGTCCATTATAATCTCATCTTATGAGGAAGTCGTTACAATCAGGCGCGATTTGGTTACAAATTATTTAAGAGTTCCTTAATTCTCGCACCGAGCCTCTTTCCTGTATTATTTAGACGGAATTTATCGAAAAATGTTTCATCCTTTTTGAAAAAAAGCGGCGGATTTTTTGATCCGCCGCTTTTTTAAGTTCATGCCGTTTTAGTTCAGCGGCACGTCGGGCACGACGTAGACCGTCATCTCTTCGCCATTTGTGTCGATGGACACGGTGTCGTCGATGGGCTGCGTCAGCGCCGCGTCCGCGTAGAGGGTGCAACCGCTGCGGCAACAGATGTTGACATACGTCCCCCTCGCCACATGGTATTCATTCACCCACCAGTCTTCGCCCCCTTCTTCCGCAGGGAGGCAGACCGTCAGCAGACAGGCGGGTCTCGTGTCGTCCGTCGCGTACACGACATCGTTCAGAAGGTAGCGGCCTGACTTATAGGGTTCTGTTTTGTAGGGCTCGTTGTAGCTCCAGTTGTAGAGCGTCGTGCCCATCTCCGTCGCGCCGCCCTCGCCGTCCTCGATGTAGTCGGTCACGGACATGGCGAGCAGCTCGCCCGTCTCGGGATCGGCGTAGTAGAGGGTGGTATAGTAGTAGTCGTCCTGATCGTCAAAGCGCGTGGTGGTCGAGAGCAGCACCGCGCCGTCCTGCTCGCTGCGCTCGTCGAGCGTTTCCTCGGCGTTCTTGGCGGCGGGGTCGGCGCACTGTGGCAGTATGTCAAGGAGATACTCCGTCCCCTCGCCCGGAATGGGATAGATGTTCAGGCTCGCGGTGTCGTCGCTCGCCATGCGCGTGGCATACAGGCCGCCACGCCCCTGGCTCCACAGCTCATCCTCGCCCGGGCCGCTGTTGGCGGTATAGCTGTAGTGCGAGGACATGAGGATCGTGCTGTCGCCCCCGTCCGTGTACTGCAATCTTGCGGTGTAGGCCACCTCGCCGTCCCGGTCGGTGCCCTGAATGTTCACGGTCACGGCGTCGTACTTTGCAAGCAGCACACGCGGAGCGTTGACCTCGCACAGCGTTTCGAGCGTCACGTCCATCGGCGTGTCGTCCTTGCCGCCGTTTCCATCGTCCTTGCCGCCCTGCGTGCCGCAGCCGGCAAGAAGTGCCGCGACGCAAAGCGCGGCAATACCAGTTTTCTTCCAGTTTTTCACCTTGGTTTCCTCCTTATTTGGGTGCGGACTCACGCCCGCGTTTCAAATTCTTTTTAACGGTTTTCTTCCAGCGGCACGATGTAGACCGTTGCACTCTCGCCGCTCGTGTCGATGCCCGCCTGATAGTCGATCTCCTGACTCAACGCTGCATCATAATAGATATTGCTGCCGGTACGGCAGGCAAACATGGCATAGCTGCCGCGCGTCACGCGGTACTGCTGTGTTTCCTCGTCCGCTGTGCCGGGGTCGTAGATGAGCGTCAGCAGGCAGGTGTCAGCACTGTCGGTCTCGTGCAGTGCTTCGCCCGCAAGGTCACGCTCAGGCGCGTAGGGCTCATCGTAGCTCCAAGTGTAGCGCATCTTGCCGTCAAAGGCCTCATCATCCGCAGCATGATCAGTCACTGTCATGGCGTGAAGCTCGCCGGATCCAGGTTCAACTTCGTAGAGCGTCTTGCTGTGATAACCGCCAAGGTTCGGATATGTCACACTCCCGGAGAGCAGGTACACACCATTCTGTAATCCGATCGTTTCCTCGCTCTCCTCGGTGCCCATCTCAAATTCCGCAATTGCGGGCAGATCAGCAAGAACATACATCTCGTAATCTATTTTGGTGAAGCAGGTCATCATCGTTCTCTCTTCGTTCGATGATCGATCCAGATACACTTTTCCGTTTGCCTGCGTCCAGCGCTCTTTTGCACTGACCGGATAATTCTCGCTCGGATCATACCCATAATGCCCCCAGGACACGACATTTCCATCCGCATTACGGGTGTACTGCACTCTGGCGGTATAAGTCACATCGCCATTTTCATCGGTGTACTGTACATTCACCGTCACGACCTCATGTCTTTCGAGCAGTGCAAGGGGTATATTGATCCCTCGAAGATCCTCGACGGTATAATCCTCGCCATCTTTCAGCCCGCAGTCGCCTCCGCAGCCTGCAAGTAAGCTCGCAGCGCATAAAGCAACGGTGACGGCTCTCTTCCAGCTTTTCATGGTGTGCTCTCCTCTCTCATCTACCGTCAGTCTTGATCGCCGCTTTTCACATAGACGGTCGTGCTGCCGCCGTCCGGCCACTCGATCTCAGGGGTTTGATACTCCTGCGTCATGGCGGCGTCGTAGTAAAGCATGACGCCCTTACCACTCTCTGGGGAAAAGTACGCTGCGCTCGGCACGGTAAAGTGCTGCTCGTGCTCCTGCGCGGTGCCCGGGTCCCACACGAGCGTGATTTCATGCTTGGGAACATCGTCCGACAGCATCAGCGCGTAGAGGTCTTCCTCCGGTTCATAAGGGCGATCATAGCTGAACGTATAGCTTCCCGTGGCAAAGCAGGTGTCTTTTCCCTGCAAGTCTTTTCTGTGCCGCTCCGACTTGATCGATATCAGGTCATCGGAGGTTGGATCGACATAGAGCCATCGCAGCGAGTAGTCAGTGTCATCGTCGGTGATATAATGTTTGATTGGAAACACGAGCTGGCCGTCCTGCTCATACGGCTCTTTGACCTCCACCGTGATACCGTCACCGGCCACGGGCAAAAACGGTTCCCGCGCGGTACTTTCTTCGTACCACTCATCCGTTCCGCAGGCGATCACACTGGCAATTCGAGCGCTGCCGTCATCATTTGTTCCAGCGATAATGCACATACCGTCCGGCACTTCATCCAGGCAGACATTCACGCTATAAATATCGTCTGCGCCGTACTCATCATAATACCAGCCGTGGCTCCAGCTTTGCAGCCGGCCTTCTTCGTCGCGCGTGTACTGGTCAGTGCTCTTGACGTCCTGACCGCCGTTGCTGCTGTCTGTGCTCTCCCGTACAATAGTCACCACCTTGTGCCGTTCAAGCAGCGCAGAGATCTTATTCCTCTCACAGATGTCTTCGTAGGTGATCTGCAGCTCGTCGGCGCTGTCGTCATCGTCAAGCCCGCAGTCGCCTCCGCAGCCCGCGAGCAGCAGCGCGGCGGCAAGTGCGAGGGCACTCATTAGTCCCCAGCGGTTCATTTTGTTTCTCCTCTCATCGTCTTCTTTCCATCTTGATTATGCGGAGCTTTTTTCGTTCCGTACATTCTCTTAGACGAGAAATTTCTCAAAAAGTTTCACCCTTATGATTTTTTTAAGAAACTTTTTTCTTTCCCGTGCGAGCTCTTGCATTTTCCGCCGATGCGGCATACAATGAGGACACATTTCACCCGGGAGGGGCGTTTTTATGAACTATATCGGCATCGACCTCGGCGGCACGAACATCAAGGGCGCACTCGTGAGCGCAGAGGGCGAGATCTTAAAGGAGCATTCTATCCCGACGCGCGTCGATCTCGGCCCCGAGGCGGTCGCGGGACGCATCGGTCAGGTCATCGCGCAGCTCTCTATCGGCGAGGACACCGTCGGCGGCGTGGGCGTCGGCTGCCCCGGCACGGTGGACGACGCGAGCGGCATCGTGCGCTTTGCGGCGAACCTGAATTTTGTGAACTTCGACCTGCGAAGCGCGCTGCGCGCGCACACTGCGCTTCCCATCCACCTCGGCAACGACGCAAACGCCGCGGCGCTGGGCGAGGCGCTGTTCGGCTGCGGCCGCGGCGCGGAGAGCACCATCGTCGTCACGCTCGGCACGGGCGTCGGCGGCGGCGTGGTGCTCGGCGGCAAGCTCCTGACAGGCTACACGGGCGCGGCGAGCGAGATCGGCCACATGGTCATCGCGGAAAACGGCGAAGAGTGCACCTGCGGCAGCCGCGGATGCTTCGAGGCCTACTCCTCCGCCACGGCGCTGATCCGCGACACGAAGCGCACCATGGCCGCGCACCCCGAGAGCCTGCTGCACGCGATTGCCGCGGAGCAGGGCGGTGTCGACGGCCGCACAGCGTTTCTCGCCAAGGAGCGCGGCGACGAGGCGGGCGCGCAGGTCGTGGAGGACTACATCGAGCATCTGGCCTGCGGGCTCACAAATCTTGTCAACATTTTCTTCCCCGAAGTGCTGGCCCTCTCGGGCGGCGTAGCAAATCAGGGCGACGCGCTGCTCCTGCCGCTGCGCGAAAGGGTGCGCGAGCGTTCGTTCGGCTCGCGCTATGCCGTCTCGCACACGCGCATCGAGCTCTGCACGCTCGGCTACCGCGCGGGCGTGATCGGCGCGGCGATGCTCGCGCGCGAGTGAGCGTAAAATAGCGCAAGATATGATAAGGCCCTCCGCATTTCTGCGGAGGGCCTTTTTTACCGGTAGCCGTCGGGCTCGGCCGAGCCTTCGATCAAAAACTGCACCTCGTCCACGCCGCCGAGCGACAAAATGGACTGCTCGAGCGCGCTCAGCATCAAATCGCGCTCCGCCTCGTTCTCCGGCAGTGAGCCGCTCGCAGGGAGATTCAGATAGCACACGCCGTTTTCGATGCGAGAGGAGATGACCGCAAAGTCCTCCGGCAGGAGCGAGACGAGCGAATCGTCCTCCGGCCCCTGCGCGAGCGCTTCGAGCAGCGCGTTCACGCGCGTCTGGCCCTCGTAGAGCGCGAGCGTCTGCTGCTCGGCGCGCAGCTCGCCTGTCTTGCTGTCGAGGAAATAAAGCGACACGGTGATCGGCCGCAGGCCACTCTCACGCGAGGAAAGCAGCGTATCCGCCGAGAGCAGCACTTGCGTCTCGCGGTACGGCAGCTCGCGCCCGTCCGCCGTGATGCTCACAGCGTTCACATTCGGCAGCTGCGTCAGCGTCAGCGTGATGCAGTAGTCAGCGAGCGACAGGTCGATGCCCGTCAGGCGCGCATACTGTGCGCTCAAGTCGATCTGCGCGCGGCGGCCCGACACCTTGAGCGACTTGAGCGCCGTTCCCTCCGGGATGGGCGAAGAGAGCGACGGCTCGTCGGGCCCTGCGAGCAGCGCCTCCAGCAGCGCGCGGACACAGTCTTCGGTCTCCATCGCGCCGTCGAGCGTCAGACGCTTTTCCTGCGCGCGGATGGCGTCGCCGCCGCCCGCGGAGTTGGGATCGCTGAGAAAATAGAGCTCGTAGCCGTTTTCGTCCATTTCCTGCGCGTGCTGGGCCGCGCAGGCGCAGAGAAGCGAAAGCAGGAGGACTAATGCCGCAGTCAGGGAAAGACGTCTTCTCATGTCTCATCCCCTCCCTCTTCGCAGCGCGGCAGGCGCACGGTAAACACCGTGCCGCCGCCCTCGCGGGCGCGGACCTCGATGCTGCCGCCGCGGCGGCGCGCCGTGTCGGCGGCGATGGAAAGGCCAAGGCCTGTACCGCCCGCGGCGCGCGAGCGCATCTTGTCCACGCGGTAGAAGCGGTCGAAAATGCGGGGCATGTCCCCCTCCGGAATGCCGATGCCATTGTCGCTGACGGTGAGAAGGCAGTCCTTTTCATCCCCCGCGAGCAGCAGCTTCACAAAGCCGCCGGGGCGGTTATACTTGATGGCGTTTTCCGTCAGGTTGTAGATGATTTCGTGAATTTCATCCTCGCTCGCAAGGGTCTGTCCCTCGCGGCGAATTTCATATGAGAGGTCGACCTGCTTTTCCTCGGCCACAAGGCGCAGCATGCGCACCACGCGCGCCATCACGGACGAGAGATCGACGCGCTGCGCCTCGGGCAGCATGCCGCTGTCCAGGCGCGTCAATCGCAGCAGATTTTCCGTGATGCGCGCCAGGCGCTCGGACTCCTGCTCGATATCGCCGACGAATTCGCGCACGGTCTGCGCGTCCATGTTCTCCGTCTGCAAAATGGAGTCGGAGAGAAGCCTGATACCGGCCAGCGGCGTTTTGAGCTCATGGCTCGCATCCGACACGAAGCGGCGGCGCGCGTCCTCCGTCGTTTGCAACCGGTCAGCCATGTCGTTGAACTCGGCGGCGAGCTCGCTGATCTCGTCGTGCCCGCCGACCTCGGCGCGGTGGCTGTACGAGCCCTCGCGCATCTTGCGGATGGCGTCGGCCAGTACGCCGAAGCGCCGCGTCAGCACGCGGGAGAGCAGCACGCTGATCCCGCCGGCGAACACCAGCACGACCGCAGAAATGGTCAGAAGATTTCGCTGCAAGGACAATAGCAGCTCCGCCTGCTCGGTGTCGTATTCGTAGGCGTAGACCGCGCCGATGGTCTGGCTGTGGTAGATGACCGGCGAGGCCGCGCGGCTTTTGAACGCCTTGTCCGAAAATTCGGTGTAAAAGACGTCTTCTCCGCGAAGCGCCTGCACAAGCTCTGTATAAAAGGCGTAGCGGCCGATCGCGCCGTCGGTCTCGCGCGTGTCGTACAGCACGCGGCCCGAGGCGTCCGTCACAAGCACGCGGGAGATGCCCGTCTCCTCCACGAGCGTCATCGCACCCGCGACGTTTTCCTCGCTCAGCTCCTCAAGGCCCGAAAGCGCCGTCACCATCACCGAGACGCTGCCCTGCAGCGAGCTCTGCTTAGAGCGGAACGTCAGGTTTTCCGACGTGATGAGCGGATACGTGTTCAGCAGGATCAGCACCGCCAGAATGATGGCGATATAGCTGAAGCTGAATTTTCGCTGCAGGCTCGCATGCATCTGCACGGCGCTGCCCCCTTCTCTTTCTTTTAGTGGGAAATCAGTCCTTCAAGTAGTACCCCACGCCCCATTTGGTCAGGATGTGCTGCGGCGCGGCGGGGTTTTCCTCGAGCTTTTCGCGAAGCCGCCGGATGTGCACATCCACTGTGCGGTAGTCGCCTGCGTAGGTGTAGCCCCAGACGAGGTCCATCAGATTTTCGCGCGAGTAAACGCGGCGCGGATTCTTGACAAGAAGCTCGATGAGGTCGTATTCCTTGGCCGTGAGCTCGACGATCTCGCCGTTTTTGACGGCGACGCGCTGCTCGGGGTCGAGCGTGATGCCGCCCGCGGTCAACAGGAGCGTTTCAGGCTGCTTTTGCTGCGGTGCGGCGTTCGCGCGGCGCAGCAGCGCGCGGATGCGCGCTTTGAGCTCTAAGATGTTGAACGGCTTTGTGATATAGTCGTCCGCGCCGGACTCAAGGCCGATGATCTTGTCGGCGTCCTCGCTGCGGGCGGTCAGCATGATGATGGGCACATTGGAAAATTCGCGGATGCGCATGCAGGCCGTCAGCCCGTCCACCTGCGGCATCATCAGATCGAGGATGATGAGGTCAAACCCGCCGCTTTTCGCCATGTCGATGGCGGTCGCGCCGTCGTAGGCGGTCTCGACCGTGTAGCCCTCGTTTTCCAGATTGAATTTCATGCCCTTGACGAGAAGCTGCTCGTCGTCAACCACCAGAATTTTCATTGCCATCCTCCTCCGTGAATGTGATCTCCGCGCGGAATCCCTCGAGCTTCGCCTCTCCGATGCCCTTGACGTTCAAAAGGTCCTCCGCCGCCGTAAAATCGCCGTGCTCTGCGCGGTAGTCGATGATCGCCTGCGCGAGCGACGGGCCGATGCCCGTCAGCGTTTCAAGCTCCTCCGCCGTCGCGGTATTGACGTTCACAAGCGTCACAACGCGTGTGGGCGCGGTGATCTCGTCGGTCTTGTCCTGCGTCGTCACGGTGTAATTCCCGTGCGAGGCACCCTCGTAGGCCGTTTTGTGCAGAAAAACGAGCGAAACGGCGAACAGCACCGTCAGCGCGGCGAGCACAAGGTAGACGCCGCTGACTTTGGTTTTCTTTTCTTGCTTTTCCACGGTTGCGCTCGCCTGCCTTTTTTGCTATACTGATGTCGAAGCGTGCCGAACGGCGCGCTCCTCTTCACTGTATTCCATATTTGATTGTATCATACAACGAGGTATATTTCCATGAAAAAACGCCGCTGGTTTTCACTTTTTTTATCTTTTGCGCTCCTGCTCCCGCTCTTTTCGCTCACGAGCGCTGACGCCTATGAGGACTTCACACTCGACGCGAAGGCCGGCCTTCTCATTGAGGCCGACACGGGCGAAATTCTCTATGAGAAAAACGCCCATCAGGAGAACTACCCCGCGTCGCTCACAAAGGTGATGGTCGCGCTGCTGGTGTTTGAAGCCATCGACGAGGGCAAGATTGCGCTGACCGACTCCGTCACCGCGACGGAGTCGGCGTTCGAGGGGCTCTCCAGCGACGGCAGCACGGCGAACATCGTCCCCGGCGAAACGATGACGGTCGAGCAGCTGCTCAACTGCATGCTCATCGTCTCGGCGAATGAGGCGTGCAACATTTTGGGCGAAACGCTCTACGGCTCGGTCGACGCCTTTGTCGCGCGCATGAACGAGCGCGCGGCGGAGCTTGGCTGCGAGCACACACACTTTGCCAATGCCACGGGCCTTCACAATTCCCAGCACTACACGACTGCGTGGGACCTCTACCTCATCACGCGCGAGGCGCTGAAGCATGACAAATTCATGGAGATCTGCAACTCCAAGAGCTACACCGTGCCCGCCACGAACATGACCGACAAGCCGCGTGAGCTGCATTCGACGAACTTTCTCATCTCCAACTGGCGCGCCCGCGGTTATGTGTACCGCGACGCGCAGGGCATCAAGACCGGCTCGACACCCGAGGCGGGCTACTGCCTCATTTCGTCCGCCCTGCGCGGCAGCCGCCACATGATCAGCGTGGTGCTGGGCGCAGAGCGCGTGACGCTCGAGGACGGTGTGACCATCCAGACGCGCAGCTTCTCCGAAACGTCGCGCATGTTCGACTGGGGCTTTGACAACTTTGTCCTCCGCGACATTCTCTCCTCCTCCGACCTTGTGCAGGAGGTGCCCGTCGCGCTTTCGAGCGAGGCGAGCTACGTTTCGACCCACGCGGCGGAGGATATCGCCTGCCTGCTGCCCGACAATGTCGAGCCCGACATGCTTGAGCGCACCGTGACGCTCACGAATGACACGGTCGACGCGCCCGTTTCCGCGGGCGATGTGCTCGGCAAGCTGACGCTCTCCTACAATGGTAAGGTCTACGCCGAGACGGACCTCTTAGCGCTGAACGATGTATCGGCCTCGTGGTTCCTGACGGCGCAGCGCAGGGTGTCTGACTTTTTCGCAAAGCCGCTCGTCCGCATTCTGTTGATCGTGGTCATACTGCTGATCGTCGCGCTCGTCGTCTATGTGACGATGTTCTCCCGCCGCCGTCGTTACGGCCACCGCCGCCGCGGCGCGGCACACGGCGGCTACCGCGGGCGGAGAAGAAGATTCTAAGTACTTCAAAAAAGCGGTAAAGCCGCTTTTTTGAGAAAGGCCACACTCCGCTTTGTGCCTTGCCGCCGCTGGCGGCTGCGACACGCGCGGAGCGAGAGGTGTCGATCGCCACGCGCTGGTCGCGGCGATCGACGATCAAAATTCTTTGCGTCTGCGAACGCAAAAGCAAAAATGAAGGGACGCGAAAGCGTCCCTTTTTAGTTGAGTGTGATCACGTTGTTCCCCTGCGGGAACTCCACGAAGCGGATGGAGTAGATGTCGGCGGTGATGTAGGCGCTGCGGCCGGGGTGGAACAGCGTTATATAGTCGTTTCCGACCTCCTGTAGCGTGCCGACCGCCACGACCGTGTTCTGCGAACCGACGAGGAAGCTCACGATGACTGCGCGGCCGATGTTGCGCGCGAGCATCCCCTTCCACGAATTGTAGGCCATCTTGTCGACGGTCTGCGACTCTTCGATCTTGTCGGGCGTGGGCTGGAACTGCCCGCTCGCGCCGCCCTGCGGCACGAGCGACATGCCTCCCGCCCCCGACGATCCTCCAAGCATTTCCTCATAGCTCTGGCTCACGTTGTTGTTACTGTTGTTATTACTGCTATTATTGCTGCTATTATTGCTGTTGCCGCTCTGCTGCGCGCTCGCCATGGCGGGCACAGCAGCCATCTGCTCATAAAGGCACGGCATGCTTTTTCCCATCTGGATCATAAAAACGTCCTCTCCCTTTCCCGTTGCTGCTGATTTGCTTTTCTCAGGTGTCGTAATACGCGGCGGTGGGGTTATAAAAACAGTGGTCGCCGATACGCATGACGAACGTCCCCACATTTGAAGGAAAATTCGCGCGGCAGGAGGGCGAAAACGGGTTAAAGAACCACAGCGCCGTTCCAAGGCCGTGCAATCGGTTGCCCGCGATGGCCCAGTCCGCGATCTCGTAATGGATATCGGTCGGGCGCATGTTGTAGATGTTCTGCGGGTTGTAGCTGCCGCGCTCGGTCTCGCTCGCGCAGACGAACTGCCCCGGCTGAAAGATGATTTTGCGGATGCTGCCCTGCCCCACGCGCGCGTATTCGCCGCCCGTCGAGCGCACACGGTTCATCACGACGCTCGCCACGGCTTTCATCCCATTCTCGCCCTCGCCGCCCGCTTCGCACTCGATGAGGCGCGCGAGCAGCTCCCTGTCGGAATAGGCCATGTCGATCTCCTCCCCCATTTCTTCTTCCCCGACAGTCTATGCGACTCCTGTGCGCGGGGAACCAAACACGCGCAAAAAAGCACCGCAGATGAAATTCATCTGCGGTGCTTTCGCTTTGTTCAGTTTTCCTCGTCCGGCGGCGGAAGCTCTTCCGCTTCCGGTGGCGCTGCTCCGTAGGCGCCCTTCATCTTGAGCTCCTGCCACTGCTCTTTCGTGATAAGCAGCTGGCGGGGCTTCGAGCCCTCGAACGGGCCCACGATGCCGCGCGTCTCCATCTCGTCGACGATGCGCGCCGCGCGCGAATAGCCGAGCTTCAAGCGGCGCTGGAGCATCGAGACGGATGCCTGACCCGTCTCCATGACCACGTCGATCGCGGCGGGGAGCAGCTCATCCACATCGTCGGCGGCGTTCTGATCAGGCGCGGCATTGCCGCCTCCCTTGGCGCTGCCCTTCTCCTTTTCGGCGACGGCGGCGTTGATCTTGTCGATAACGGATTCGTCGTAGTCCGTCTCGCCGTTTTCCTTGACGAAGTTGACCACGCGCTCGATCTCCTCGCTCGAGATGAAGCAGCCCTGCACGCGCTTGGGCTTGCCTTCGCCCAGCGGGGCATAGAGCATATCGCCGCGGCCCACGAGCTTTTCCGCGCCCGCGGTGTCGAGGATGATGCGCGATTCCATCGCGGAAGCGACCGCGAACGCGATGCGGCTCGGGATGTTGGCCTTCATCAGGCCCGTGATGACGTCCGCGGACGGACGCTGCGTCGCGATAACCAGGTGCATGCCCGCGGCGCGGCCCATCTGCGCTACGCGGCAGATCGACTCTTCGACCTCCTTCGCCGCGACGAGCATCAAGTCGGCCAGCTCGTCGATGACGACAACGACGCTCGGCAGCTTTTTGAGCGTTTCGTCCGTCTCCGCCACCTTATTGTAGGAGGCAAGGTCCTTGACGTTGTGCTCGGAGAACATCTTGTAGCGCTTCATCATCTCGTACACGGCCCATTGCAGTGCGCCCGCAGCCTTTTTCGGGTCGGTGACGACGGGGATGAGCAGGTGCGGGATGCCGTTGTAGGGCGCAAGCTCGACCATCTTCGGGTCGACCATGATAAAGCGCACCTCTTCGGGCGTTGACTTATAGAGCATCGAGACGATCAGCGAGTTCGTGCACACGGACTTACCGGAGCCCGTCGTACCGGCGATGAGCACGTGCGGAAGCTTCGAGATATTCCCGACGATGTTCTTGCCGCTGATGTCCTTGCCGACGGCGAAGGCCGTGGTGGAAGGATGGGTGGTGAACTCCGTGGATTCGAGCACCGTGCGGATGCTGACGGGCGAAACAAGCTTGTTCGGCACCTCGACACCCACGACGGAGATCTTGTCGGGGATGGGCGCGATGCGCACGCCGCTCGCGCCCAGCGCAAGGGCGATATCGTCCTGCAAATTTGTGATCTTCGAGAGCTTCACGCCCTGACTGAGCGTGAACTCATAGCGCGTGACCGACGGGCCGCGCACCACATCGCCCGGCTGGGCGTCCACGCCGAAGCTCGTGAGCGTCTGCGCCAAGCGGCGGGAGTTGTTGCGCAGCTCCGCGCCCGCCTCGGCGGCGTTCGTCACGCTGCCCTCTTTTAAGAGCGTGATGGGCGGATACTGATATGCAGGCGGCTGGGGCTGCGCGTCGCTGCCCTCGATCTCGCGCGTGACCTCCTCGCGCGCGGCATCGACCTCGGCGCGGCGGAGCTTGTCCTCCTGCTTGTCGGTCAGCACGGCGGGAACCGTCGTTGCTGCTGCGGCTGCGGCGACGGGTGCGCTCTGCACGCTCGGTGTGGGCGCGGCAAACGGCGTGTGCATCACAGGTGCGGGTGCCGGGACGACCGGCGCGGGCGCGCTCGGCGCTGTATCAAACGGCGGCAGGTCGAAGTCGTCGGCCTCCACTGTCACGGGCTTGGCGGGAGCGGATGGCGCAGCGGCGGGTGAAACGGGTGCGGCACTTCGACCCGCTAACAGCTCGTCGGGACTCTTGATATTGTCGGATTTCTTGCGGAAGAAGCCGCCCGTGGGATTCTTCTTGATGACGCGCTCCTCGCCGTCGAGCGGAATGTCGATGGCGGCGTCCGGCGTATGGACCGGCGCACTGCGGCGCGGCACATGGGTGTGCTGCGGCGGAAGGTCCTCTTCCTCCACTGGCTCATAGGGCACGCGCTCGTGCGAGCGCACGGCCTCGATCACGGCGGCAGGCGTCAAGCGGAACGCCATCATCAAAAACGCGACGAACAGCACAACGAGCAGGACCATCGCCAGCACCTTTTTCACCAGCAACACCAGCATGATTGCAAGCGACGCGGACACCGCGCCGCCGGACTCGAGCGCGTTGCCGCTCGTCCACAGAAGCTTCAAAATGCCGTCCATGTTGACATACTCCTCCTTGCAGAGGGCAATGTGCATGATCGCGCCGAACACAACCGGCAGCAGTGCCGTGCCGACAAGGCAGGACGCGACGTTCCGCCCGCGGTGGAAGAGCAGAATGTAGCTTCCCAGCAGCAGCGCGGGCGCGACGAGGTAATAGCCCCAGCCAAAGAGCGACCGGCACAGCTTCGCCGGCTGATCGAGCAGCCACGCGCCCGACTGGAAATAGCTAAAGCCCAGGCACAGCGCCAGCACCAGCAGGATCGCGCCCGCGACCTCGCGGCGGATGGGGCGCTTTTGATTCTTCTTCGCCGTGCGCTTGCCGGAAGACGAGGAGCGGGACGAACCCGTCGTTTTCTTTTTCGTTGTGGTGGTTTTTTTCTTCTGTTGTGCCATGATTCACCTCAGAATCAAAAATTAGTGCAGGATCGTGAGCACCAGCGTCAGCACGCCGGCGGCCCAGCAGTAATAGGCAAACGCGCCGAAACGGCCCTTGTCGGCAACATAGCGCAGCAGGCGGATGCTCGCATAGCCGGACACCGCCGCGACGACGACGCCGACGAGGTACACGGGCACGCTGGAGAAGTCGATACCCGCGTCGATCGCGTCTTTGAGTGTCAGGATGTTCGCCCCCAACACCGCGGGGATGGAGAGCAGGAATGCAAAGCGCACGGCAAACTTGCGCTCAAAGCCCGTGAAGCAGCCCGCCGTGATCGTCATGCCGGAGCGGGAGATGCCCGGGCACAGCGCGATGGCCTGACCGATACCGACAAGCAGCGCGTCGAGCAGCGTGGCGGTCTTTTCCGTCTTGCGGCCATGGCGCACACGGTCGCTCGCAAAGAGCAGGATGCCCGTGACGATCAGTGCGCCGCCGATAAAGTACATATTATCACTCAGTCCCGTGAAAAAATGGCGAAACGGCACCATAACGAAAAGCGGCAGCGTGCCCACGATGATGAGCAGGATGAGACGGCGCGCAGGCGGCACGGGGTTCGGCGTGCGATGATGGGCAAGGTCGCCGATGCCGGTGAAAAACTCCACGATCATATCGCGGATATCATCCCAGTAAGCGGCAAACACCGCCACAAGCGTGCCGAGGTGGAGCAGCACGTCGAAAAAGTTGGGCACGTTGCTCGCGCCCTGGATGCTTAGTAAATGCTCCGCGATGGCGAGATGGCCGGAGGATGAGATCGGTAAAAATTCCGCGATCCCCTGCACAAGGCCGAGAACAACGGCGGTCAAAACTGACATAAAAAACAACTCCTTTTGCGTTTTGTTCTGTAATGGCAATATTCTAACAGGATAATTATAGCACGCTTGTTCGCGGAATACCACCCCGAATTGCCGCATCTTCTTTTTCTTTCCTTTTTCGGTGCATCCCTTGCGAACGCAGGGCGAATGTGCTATGATTGGCGCGGACTATCAGAAAAGGAGAGATAGAAATGACTTATAACTACCGCACCAAGGGCGTTTGCTCCAAGGAAATGCACATTGAGCTGAACGATGACCACACCATCAAGAGCGTGGAGGTCATCGGCGGCTGCAACGGCAACCTTCAGGGCATTTCGCGCCTGGTCGAAGGCATGAAGGCCGAGGATGCCATCGCGCGCATGCGCGGCATCCGCTGCGGCTTCAAGAATACCTCCTGCCCCGATCAGCTCGCCATCGCGCTGGGCGAGGCGCTGGCGCAGGACAAGCAGTAAGTCGTCATTTTTTGCCCGCGCGGTGCATCGCACGGGCAAAAAATGCATAAAATCCTGCAAAATGCCGTTTCCCTCTCTGGACAAACGGCGCTAAACTGTGTATACTGTTAAAAAATAAGCATTCAACGCACTATCAACGCAAAACATTTCGCTTTTGCCGGTCTGACGGGGGAACTTCATGGACATTGATATGGATATCAAAGAGCTCGAAGCGTTCGTCTACGTGGTGGAAAACTGCAGCTTTTCCCGCGCCGCGGAGCTGCTGCACCTGACGCAGCCGACCATCAGCTCGCACGTCTCCGCACTGGAGAGAAAACTGAATATCAAGCTCATCGTCCGCACCACGAAGGAGACCTACCCCTCCGACGCGGGCAAGCTCCTCTACAAATACGCCAAGGAGATCTTACAAGTGCGCGAGAATGCGGCCATCGCGCTGCGCAACTTCTCTCAGGAGATGAAGGGTACGATCTCCATCGCGGCCTCCACGGTGCCGAGCCAGTATTATCTGCCGCACCTTTTGCAGGACTTCCGCGCCCGCTATCCGGACATCACCTTCAACATCCAGATGGAGGACAGTCCCAAGGTTGTGGAGCTCGTGGCCACGCGCAGCGTGGAGATCGGCTTCTGCGGCACGATGGTGGCGAGCCACAAGTGCGTCTATCAGGACTTTGCCAGCGACCCGATGGTGCTCATCACGCCGAACACCGAAAAGTATCAGGTCTTTGCGGGCAAGCCCTTCCCCATCGAGCAGCTCAAGGAAGAGACGTTCATCAGCCGCGAAAAGGGCAGCGGCACGTATCAGGCGGGCAAGGAACTCTTAAATGAGCTCGGCATCGACATCGCCCAGCTGCGCACCGCGGTCGAGATCCGCTCGACCGAGAGCGTCAAGCAGATGGTCAGTGAGGGCTTAGGCGTCGGCCTCATCGCGCAGAGCGCCGCGCAGGACTATGTCCAGTTCGGCAAGCTCCTCGCCTTTCCCTTCCCCGACTCGCGCTTCCGCCGCCAGCTCTATATCGTCAAGCACAAAAACAGCATTTTGTCGCCCATCGCGCAGGTGTTTTACGACTATGCGCGCAAGGCAAAGGACAAGTCCGCCGCAGAGTAAAAAGAAAAGCATCCGCTCATAAAGCGGATGCTTTTTTACAGGGAATCGGCGTTTTTTTATCCGCTTTTTTCACGAAATTGTCATTTACATTTTCTCCGCTCTGGTATATGATATTGCAATAGGTCAACGGCTGCGCTGCACCGGTAAAGCAGCATGCCTTACGGGAGGGAAAGCGATGGACTGCCGCGATTCCGCGCTGTTTACAGGCGTGGACGAAGCATCGTGCGAAAATATGCTGCGCTGCTTCAGCGCGTATGAGCAGCGCTTCAGCGCAGGACAGACCATCCTCACCTGCGGGCAGCAGCAGGATATGATCGGCGTGCTGCTCTCGGGCAGCGCGGCGCTTCTGCGCCTGCACGCCGACGGCAACCGCACCGTGCTTGAAAGCATGGACGAGGGCAGCGTCTTTGGCGAGGAGCTGGCGTTCACCGGCTTTCGCGACGGCAGCGCGCTCATCGAGTGCCGCGAGGACTGCCGCGTCATCTTCATGCGCTATGACCAGATCACAAAGCGCTGCGAAAACGCCTGCGCCTGCCACAGTCAGGTCGTAACGAACCTCTTCCAACTGCTCTCGAAAAAGTCCCTGCATCTGAGCCGCCGGATCGAGGTGCTCGCCTGCCGCTCCATCCGCGAAAAGCTGCTGTGCTTTTTCGAGCAGCTCGCCGACGAGCACGGCAGCCGGACGTTCCCCCTGCCGTTTTCCCTCAGCATGCTTGCCGACTACATCAGCGCCGACCGCAGCGCCATGATGCGCGAGATGCGCAAAATGCGCGAGGAGGACCTCATCAGCACCGAGGGCCGCAGCGTGACGCTGCTTTAGTTTTTTGCAAGTATTTTTCGTAAATGCAAGTTTTCCTGCATCGTCAGAATTTTGACATTCATTGACGCAAGAAAACTTTCATGATATAAATATAGCATCATTCCATATTCCCGGCGCTGCGTCCAGGAATCCCGCCTGCCGTTCTCCCCGGACGGCACGGCGCTGAATCTCAACAAAAAGGAGAATCATTCATGTATCGCATCGTGAAGAAAGAAGCGCTCAAGCCCACCGTGACCCTCTACGAGATCGAGGCGCCGATGGTGGCAAAGAAGGCCGAGCCCGGCCAGTTCATCATCCTGCGCGTCGATGAAAACGGTGAACGCATCCCCATCACCATCCACGACTTCGACCGTGAGAAGGGCACCGTTACCATCATCGTGCAGACGATCGGCGCCACCACCGAAAAGCTCAGACATAAAGCCGAGGGCGAGTACATTCAGGACTTTGTCGGCCCGCTGGGCCGCCCGACCGAGACCGAAGGCAAGAAGAAGGTCTGCGTCGTGGGCGGCGGCGTCGGCTGCGCCATCGCTTACCCCGTTTTGAAGAAGTTCCACGACTGCGGCGCGGAAGTCCACGCGGTCGTCGGCTTCAAGAATAAGGACCTCGTCATTCTTGAGGACAAGTTCCGCGCGGCGTCCAGCGTTTTGAAGCTGATGACGGACGACGGCTCTTACGGCGAGAAGGGTCTTGTCACCGATGCGCTCAAGGAGCTCATCGACGCGGGCAACCAGTATGACGAGATCTTCGCCATCGGCCCTGCCATCATGATGAAATTCGTGTCCAAGACCACCGAGCCCTACGGCATCCCCACCACCGTTTCCATGAGCCCGATCATGGTCGACGGCACCGGCATGTGCGGCGGCTGCCGCCTCACCGTCGGCGGCGAGACGAAGTTCGCCTGCGTCGACGGCCCGGACTTCGACGGTCACAAGGTCGACTGGGACGAGAGTCTCAAGCGCGGCAAGATGTACTTCGACTGGGAGCGCCACAAATACGAAGAGACCTGCAACCTGTTCAGCAAGGAGGTTCAGTAATATGCCTAACATGAGTCTGAAGAAGAACGAAATGCCCTCGCAGGAGCCCAACGTCCGCAACAAGAACTTCCTGGAGGTCGCGCTCGGCTATACCGAGGAGCAGGCGCTCGATGAAGCGGCCCGCTGCTTAAACTGCAAGAACCATCCCTGCGTCTCCGGCTGCCCGGTGCAGGTCAAGATCCCCGAATTCATCAAGAAGATCACCGAAAAGGACTATGAGGGCGCCTATCAGGTCATCCATGAGACCTCCTCCCTCCCCGCCGTCTGCGGCCGCGTCTGCCCGCAGGAGACGCAGTGCGAATCGAAGTGCATCCGCGGCATCAAGGGCGAGCCCGTCGGCATCGGCCGCCTCGAGCGTTTTGTCGCCGACTGGCACAATGCAAACGTGCAGGAAGCGCCCGCCAAGCCCACGCCCAACGGCCACAAGGTCGCGGTCATTGGTTCCGGCCCCAGCGGCCTCACCTGCGCGGGCGACCTTGCCAAGAAGGGCTACGATGTCACCGTTTTTGAAGCGCTCCACCTCGCCGGCGGCGTGCTGGTCTACGGCATCCCCGAGTTCAGACTTCCCAAGGCCATCGTGCAGAAGGAAGTCGACGGCCTGAAGGCCCTCGGTGTCAAGGTCGAGACGAACATGGTCATCGGCCGCGTCGTGTCCATCGACGAGTTGATGAGCGAGTACGGCTTCGAGGCCGTGTTCATCGGCTCCGGCGCGGGTCTTCCGATGTTCATGCACATCCCCGGCGAGAACCTCTGCGGCGTTTACTCCGCCAACGAGTTCCTGACCCGTATCAACCTGATGAAGGCTTATAAGGACGGCTCCGACACGCCCATCATGCCGCTTCAGGGCAAGAAAGTCGCCGTCGTCGGCGGCGGCAACGTCGCCATGGACGCCGCGCGCTGCTCCAAGCGCCTGGGCGCGGACGTGTACGTCGTCTACCGCCGCGGCATGGAAGAGCTCCCCGCCCGTCACGAAGAGGTCGAGCATGCCATCGAAGAGGGCATCGTCTTCAAGACGCTCAATAACCCCGTCAAGATCAACGGCGACGAGAAGGGCTATGTCTCCTCCATGACCTGCGTGGAGATGGAGCTGGGCGAGCCTGACGCCTCCGGCCGCCGCCGCCCGATCGAAAAGGTCGGCAGCGAACACGATCTGCCGGTCGACTGCGTCATCATGTCGCTCGGCACCACGCCGAACCCGCTCATCAAGAACACCACCCCGGGTCTTGAGGTCAACCGCAAGGGCGGCATCGTCGTGAACGAGGCCGGTCTCACCTCTCATCAGAACGTCTACGCCGGCGGCGACGCCGTCACGGGCGCTGCCACCGTCATCCTCGCCATGGGCGCCGGCAAGCTCGGCGCGAAGAGCATCGACGAGGCACTGAGCAAATAATTTCCGTCAGCGAAAGCGCGCAGAAGCGTACTTCTGCGCGTTTTCTCAATACCATTTCTCACGAAGGGAGAACTATTATGAATCTTTGGCATGATATTGCACCGGCGCGCGTGCGCCCTGAGGACTTTTTCGCGGTCATCGAGATCGAGAAGGGCTCGAAAAACAAGTACGAGATGGATAAAGAGACCGGCGCGCTGCGTCTCGACCGAATTCTCTACACCTCGACTCACTATCCCGCCAACTACGGCTTCATCCCCCGCACCTGGGCGGACGACGGCGACCCGCTGGACGTTCTGGTGCTCTGCTCTGAATGCATCCGCCCGCTGAGCCTCGTGGAGTGCTACCCCATCGGCGTTATTTCGATGGAGGACAGCGGCAGTCTCGATGAAAAGATCATTGCCATTCCCTTCCAGGATCCGACCTACAACACCTATCAGGACATCTCGGAGCTGCCGAACCATGTGGCAAGCGAAATCCGCCACTTCTTCCGCGTCTACAAGAGCCTGGAGGGCAAGGAGACCGTCGTCAGCGACGTCCTCGGCCGCGAGGAAGCCATCAAGATCATCATCAAGTGCCAGAACGCTTATATTGAAAAATATTGCCGTTAAAGCAAGAAAGGGAGCACCGGATTGTTGATCCGGTGCTCCCTTTCTTGCTGTTTTTCCGTAGCTTATATCGCGTTGGACCGTGCAAGGTCCCCTTTCCGCAGCAGACATTTTCGTGCTCTCCCGCGACTTGCCCCATAACGGTAAAAGCAGGCACCCGATTTCGGGTGCCTGCTTTTGTGTTGAGTATTTGATTTTTACTTGCCCTGATAGGCTCTGTAGAGGAACGTCACGATCTCTGCACGGGTGCAGTCCGCATTCGGGCTGAATGTCGTGGCAGAAGTACCGTTCGTCACGTTGTTCGCTACCGCCCAGTTGACGGCGTCAGCGTAGAACGCGTTCGCGGGAACATCCGTGAAGCTCGTGCTGCTCTCGACCTTCTTGCCGAGGGCGCGGTACAGGAACGTTACGCTCTGGCTGCGGGTGCAGGACGCGTAGGGCGCAAACTGCGTCGCGCTCACGCCGTCGGTGATCTCCTTGCCGACCGCCCAATCGACCGCGTCGTAGTAGTAGGCGCTCTTGGGCACGTCGGTGAACGGCAGGCCGTCATCCGGCTCCGGCTCGGGGTCGGGCGTCGTGGCGGAGGCGCGGCGGGAAACCGTCAGCGTGTAGCTGGCAGAGGCTTCGTCATAGTTGTCGCTGCCAGCCGCCGTCGCAGTGATGACTGCCGTGCCGACACCAACGATCGTCACCTCGCCGGTCGCGGCATTGACCTTTGCAACAGATTCATTGCTGCTTTCATAGGTAATCTCGCCGAACGTCTTATCCTCGTTCACAGTCAACTTGTTCGTGAAATTCGCCGCGCCAATGCGCTTGCTCACAGACTTGGTCTCATAGGAAATGTCCTGCGCAGCCTTGGTGATGGTGAGCACGGCAGAGCCGGTGATCGTCATGCCGCCCTTGGTGGCCTGCCAATAGACTGTCACCGTGCCAACGTCCGTCAGTGTAATGACATCGTCGGAATACGTGCCCTCACTGCTGGTCTTGTACTGGACGTTCACACCCTCAGCGGGAGTCGTTTCGACCTTGATGCTGTGCTTCTTGCCGTCATAGGTGACGGTGAGGCTGTCCGACGTGGCGGTGAATTTGTTATTCAGAGTATAGGGCTTCGTCTGCTCACCGCTGTAGTTACCAGTAAAGGTGATGGTAAACTTTCCGTCCGCGGCACTGATCGTATAGTCCGTGCCCTTCACAAGCTCGGTGCCGTTGTAGATCACGCGGACGTCATTAAGGTCCGC
>ENA-UEOM01000258-UEOM01000258.1-human-gut-metagenome-genome-assembly--contig:-NODE-258-length-23791-cov-9.110947_pt1 | contig 23791 bp, 21 predicted proteins | sample MGYA00242993_ERZ507994 | MGnify/ENA primary metagenome ERZ507994 (study PRJEB26167, sample SAMN06115536) | human gut metagenome | host: Homo sapiens | place: China:Neimenggu | collected 2014-11-07... | reverse complement strand
TTCGTTGGCTATTCAAAGAATCTCATTTCTGACATTCACTGAACAACTCTTTTGGTTCTTTTTCAGAACCTTAATTGTCCAAGGTGTTTGTTCATGTTTCTCGTTGTTTAATTTACAAGGTGCACTCGCCATTGCTGACGTGTTATCGATTATACATCAGAAGTTTTCAAAAGTCAAGAACTTTTTTCGTTTTCTTTTGTATTTCTCGGTTTTGGCATCTCAGAAGTTCTAAGCCCCTGTCTGCCGCGAACTCATTCAGTCTAGCACATCTTCATCTGTTTGTCAAGAACTTTTTTCTTCGTTTTTCGAAGTTTTTCGCTCCGGACTCGCATCCGCTGTGTTTCCCTCTCGAGAACGCTCCGCTATATTACCATCCTCATCCCCATTTGTCAACTCTTTTTTGCCCTATTTTTCACCTTTTTTATGCCTACTACAACTTGTGCTAATATCTCAATTAACCCCCAAAATAGCGCCGCCCCGGCGCTCCAGATCGCCTCCGGCAGCCGGTCGATCCAGAAGGAAAGCCCGAATGCGGCCGTGCAGACCGCCGCGCCATGCCAATTTCGCCTCCCGGTGCCCAGCGCCGCGCATCCGAGCTTCGCCGCACACTCTGCCAGCAGCGCCGCCATGCAGAACATGCCGATCAGCAGTGCGACGGAAAGCACCGGCTCAAACCGTTCCATGACCGAAAGAATGCTGAGCGACTTTGTCAGCATGTAAAACGGCAGCTTTTCTGCCTGAACGACCTGCGGGCTGAGCCGTCCCGACGCCGCCAGCGCCATCGCCGCCGGTCCCGCCGCCATCACGCCAAGCAGCCACCACGCTCTTTTACCTTTACCATCCTCGCCTTCCCGCAGGAACAGCGCCGCCGTCGGCAGAAGCATTGCGCTCCCGGCCTCCAGAATACCGCGGTTTTCGCCCCAAAGCCCGCACCATTCCGTCTTCACGTCCGGCAGCGCAGCCGCCAGTAAGATCAGATATAACCCCGCCAGCAGCGGAGCCAGCACTGCCGCGCACCGCGCGGGCGCATTTTCGCCGCGGATGCAGACCCACGCCGTCAGCGCCATCAGCACCGCCGGGGCCATCCCCGCGCCGTCGCCCTCCGGAAACGCAGCCGCCGCACCGGAAGCTGTTCTGGCCAGCGCCAGCAGCGTCCAGATCGCCGTCAGCCCGAACAGCAGCCTCCCGATGAAATTCCCGAACGCCGCCGTATAGCTCTCTGCGAGGCTCATTCCCGTCCGCCTCCGCAGCAGGCCAAGCAGAAAATAAAAGGCCGCAGCCGCCGCGCAGCCCGCCAGCACCCACGGCCACGCGATGCCCGCGCAGGTCATGACCGCCGGGACCGTCGCCGCCGCGAAGCTCCACGCATGGAGCTGCCGTGTCCGTCCCTTACCGTTCAATCAGCCGCAGCCCCCTTTCCGTCTCTCTCAGCTCCGGCAGCTCTGCCTTGCCTGCGCCGAGCATGGCCGCGCGCACCTCGCCCAGCGTCACGTTTCCCGGATGCGCCCGCAAAAAATCGACTGCTGTCTCCGCATCGAGCGCGGCGTCCGCCGTCCGGTAGACCTTTGCCGCCGGACGGAGCCTGCCGCAGTCCGCCGCCTGCTTCGCAAGCGACGGAATATCTCCGCAGAGGATCAGATGCTCCGCCGTGTCCAGAAACAGGACGCCCTCCGCCGCCCGCTCCAGATCGTCGAGCGCCGCGTCCAGATCTTCGCCGCTGCCCTCCGTACCGTTGTCGCAGCGTGCGCAGACCCGTCCGTCCTCCGTCCAGAATATCGCAAGCTCCGCCGGGAGCAGCTCCGCCGCGTCATGCGTCTCCATCGGCAGCTCGCCCGCCAGCAGCAGTCCCGCCGCGATCACGGCCCAAAGATACGCCCGTTTCATTTTCCGCCTTTCCCTCCATATCTGTGCCGGACGACCGCGCTGCCCATTTTTACATCGGAAAACGGCGCCAGATACGCCTCTCCCAGCGACGAAAGCCCCGCGAGGTGGATGAGCAGCAGCAGTGCCCCCACCGTCAGCCCGAAGAGTCCCGCCGCTCCGGCCAGCACCGTCAGCGCGAACCGCCAGATGCGCACCGCGTCGGAAAGATCCCGGTCGGGCAGCGCAAAGCCGCAGATGCCCGCGGCCGCCGCCACGATCAGCGCCGCCGGCGAGACGAGCTTTGCGTCCACCGCCGCCGTTCCAACGACCAGACCGCCGATGATCGACACCGCCGTTCCGATGGCCTGCGGCAGATGCAGCCCCGCCTCCTGCAGGATCTCAAATGCGGCCAGCAGCCCAAGCACCTCTAATATTGTAGAAAACGGCACGTCCTTCTTGCTCTCGATGATCGACGTCAGCAGCTTCGTCGGCAGCATCTCCGGATGGTGCATGGCCATCGCCGCGTAAAGCCCCGGCAGCAGCAGGCTTGCCAGCAGCGCCAGATACCGCAGCGCCCGCACGCAGGTCGCCGAGACCGGATCGACCGCCCGGTCCTCCGGCGACTGCATCAGCCGCCCGATGCTCACCGGCGTCAGAAAGCCTTCCGGCAGTCCGTCCACCAGCAGCCCGATCTGCCCGGAAAGCAGTCCCTGGCAGAACTTGTCCGTCCGCTCCGTGTATTGGAGCAGCGGGAAGGCCGTCGCGCGCGAGCCGCTCACCGTCTCCTCCACCGCCGCCGGAGAGAGCACACCCTCCAGCCGGATCGTGTCCAGCCGCCTGCGCATCCGCTCGATGTGCTCCTGACTGCATACGCCGTCGAGATAGCAGATCGTCATGCCCGTCCCGCTCCTGCTTCCCAGAAGCTTCTGCTCCAGCCGCAGCGACGGCGTCCGCAGATGCCGCCGCACCAGGCTCGTGTTCGTGCGCATCGTCTCCGTGAACGCATCCTTCGCGCCCTTGACCGTGCTCTCCGACTCCGGCGCGGACGGCCCGCGCTTCTCGCCCGTTTTTGTCTCGAAGCAGAGCGCCTCCGTCTCGCCCGGAAACAGCACGACGCAGAAGCCGTTCACGAGCTTCTCCGCCGCCGCTGCGGCGTCCTTCGCCCGCGAGACCGAGGCGCACCAGACCGCGCCGGTCTCCGCCTGCTCCAGCAGCGTCTGCCGCCCGTCCGCGCGGAGATTTTCGCGGAGCGGCCGGAGCACCAGCTCTGCAATGTCCCCGCCGGAGGTCAGCCCGTCGATAAAAAAGGCCGTCAGCCTTTTGCCGCACGCCTCCACCGTATGCTCTTCAAAATCCGCCGCGTTCTGAAAAAGTCCCCGTATTTCCTCCGGCCGCATACTCCGCACCTCTCTCATTTTGTGACTATTCTGCCACCGGACTGCAAAATATATTCCATACCCTTTGCATCCGTGCACGGAATGTGCTATGATAAATTGAAATGGTATTTTTGATCGAAGCCGTGATTTTTTCAGAACTTATTATATAAATGTATAGCGAGGATCGACATGTACGAATTCATCACCGAAAAAACGATTCCGGAATACGAAGCCTTTGTCCAGTCCCACCCGAAGGGCAACTTCGCCCAGAGCTATCTCTGGGGCAAGCAGAAGCCGATGTGGAAGTGGGACGCCGTTGCCGTCCGCGGAGCGGATGGGAAGCTCAAGGGCACGCTGGCCCTCATGACCCGCAAGGTCCCCGGCATCGGCCGGAGCCTCATGTACGGCTGCCGCGGCCCGGTCTGCGATCTGGACGACCACGAGACCTTCGCGCAGCTGCTGGACGGGGCGAAGGCGCTTGCAAAGAAATATAAAGCCTACGTCATCAAGATCGACCCCGACGTTCCCTCCTCCAATACAGCCTTCTCCGAAATGCTTCAGAGCTTCGGCTTCCGCTGCAAGGAGGGCGGCAAGAATTTCGAGGCCATCCAGCCGCGCTATGTGTTCCGCCTGAACGTCGAGGGCAAGACCGAGGAGGAGCTTCTCGCGGGCTTCCATCAGAAATGGCGCTATAACATCCGCCTTGCCCAGCGCAAGGGCGTGAGCGTCCGGATCTGCGGCAAGGAGATGGTGCCCGCCTTCTCCGAGCTGATGCTCACCACCGGCGTGCGCGACGGCTTCGTCACCCGCCAGCCGGAGTATTTTGCGAATATGCTTGACAATCTGGGGGAACACGCGCGGCTGTATATGGCCTTTGACCCGGAGGGCACGCCCATCGCCGGAACGCTCGCCATCCACTACGGCGACAAGGTCTGGTATCTCTACGGCGCGTCCTCGAACGAGCACCGCAACCTCATGCCGAACTATCTGCTCCAATGGAGCATGATCCAGTGGGCGGTCGAGACCGGCTGCCGCGTCTATGATTTCCGCGGCGTCTCCGGCGACGTGTCGGAGGACAATCCGCTCTACGGCCTGTTCCGCTTCAAGCAGGGCTTCGGCGGCGATTTCACGGAATTCGTCGGCGAACTGGATCTGGTGCTCGATCCGTTCGTCTATTGGTGCGTCGAGCACGGCACCTCCGTATTCAAGGAGCTGCGCCGCCGCCTCTATCTGATCAAAAACCGCGGCAAATAAAGACACAGAAGGGAGCCGGGAGCCATGAAGGCCTATATCGTGGAAAGCGCTGAGCTGCGCAAAAATCTGGATAACATCAAAAAGCGCGCCGGATCGGCGGTCATTTACGCCGTCCTCAAGGGAAACGGCTACGGTCTCGGGCTGATCCCGATGGCCGCCGCCTGCCGGGATGCCGGGATCACGCGCTACGCCGTGACCGAGGTCTCCGACGTGGCCGCCCTGCGGCAGTGCGGCTTCCCGGATGAAGAAATTCTGATGCTCCGGCCCACCGCCGATTCCGGCGAGGTGCGCCAGCTGCTTGCGCTGAACGCCGTGTTCACCGTCTCGAGCCAGGAGGACGCCGCCGTCCTCAACGGCGTCGCCTCGCAGGAGAATGCTGTCGCCAAGGCGCATATCAAGATCGATACCGGCATGGGCCGCTACGGCTTCCTGCCGGAGGAGATGGACAAAATTCTGTCCGTCTATTCCTATATGGATCATATCTCCGTCACCGGCATCTATACGCACCTGCATTCCGCCTTCTGCAACAAAAAGCAGACCCTCCAGCAGGCCGACATCTTTCAGGGCATCCTCAAGGCCATCACCTCCGCCGGTCTTGAGACTGGTCTTGCGCATATCAGCAATTCCGCCGCGCTGCTCCGCTTCCCGGAGCTGACCATGGGCGGCGTGCGCATCGGCTCAGCGCTGCTCGGCCGTCTCTGCTTCAAGGGCGGCTACGGACTCAAGCGCATCGGCTACTGCGAGGCGACCGTCGAGGAGCTGCGCTGGCTCCCCAAGGGCCACACCTGCGGCTACGGCGCGGCCTGGACAGCCCGCCGTCCCACGCGCGTCGCCGTCCTCTCCGTCGGCTGGTATCACGGCTTCGGCTGTGAGATGGGAAACGACATTTTCCGCCCGCGCGACTGCCTCCGGAAGATCTTCTCCGGCCTCAAGGGCCTCATCATCCATAGATCCATCTATGTGACCGTCAACGGCAAGCGCTGCCGCGTGCTGGGCCATATCGGAATGCTGCATACCGTCTGCGACGTGACGAGCATCAGCTGCTCGCTTGGCGACAAGGCCGTCGTGAACATCAATCCGCTGATGCTCAAGGGCATGGACGTCGTCTGGCGCTGAGCCGCAGCCCAAAAACCGTTTTTACAGGAGCACATTATGTCTGATCTGATCGCCGCCGTCGCCACGGGCTGGGCCCGCACCGGCATCGGCATTCTCCGCATGTCCGGCGACGGCTGCATCGCCGCCGCCTCCGGGCTTTTCCGCCCATCGAACGGCCGTCCTCTGACCGACGCGCCCGACCGCCATATGACGCTCGGCACGCTGCACGACGCAGACGGCCGCCTGCTCGACGCCTGCGTTGCCGTCGTCTCGCACGGCCCGCATTCGTACACCGGCGAGGATACCTGCGAGTTCCAGTGCCACGGCTCCCCCGCCGTTCTCGCCGCCGGACTGCGCGCGCTCTTCGCGTGCGGGTTCCGTCAAGCAGGCCCCGGCGAATTCACCCGCCGCGCCTTTCTGAACGGCCGGATGGACCTCACGCAGGCCGAGGCCGTCATCGACCTCATCGACGCCGAGACCGCCGACGCCGCCGCCAATGCCGCCGGGCAGCTGGGCGGCGCGATGCTGCGGAAGATCGACCCCATTTATATGTCCCTTGTGGACGTCTGCTCACATTTTCACGCTGTGCTCGACTATCCCGACGAAGACATTGAGCCGTTTGAGCTTCGGCAGCACCGCGACGTGCTGGAAAAGGCCGTGAACGCGCTTGCCGCCATTCTTTCGACCTTCCGCCGCGGCCAGCGGCTCAAAAACGGCGTCCGCGCCGTCATTCTCGGCAGTCCGAACGTCGGCAAATCGAGCCTTCTCAACGCGCTCTGCGGCTATGACCGCGTGATCGTCACCGATGTCGCCGGGACCACCCGCGACACCGTCGAGGAATCCGTCACGCTGGGCCGCCATCTTCTGCGCCTGCTCGATACCGCCGGAATTCACGAGACCGACGACCGCATCGAAAAGCTCGGCGTCGAGCGCGCCGTCGAGGCCGTCCGCAGCGCGGAGCTGGCGATCTTCGTCTGTGACCGCAGCCGCGCGCTGAATGACGCCGACCGCGAGGCCATGCGTGCCGCCATGGACGCGCCGCATTCGATCGCCGTCCTCAATAAATCCGACCTGCCCGCCGTGCTCCAGCCGTCCGACCTGCCGTTCGACTGCGTCGTGCCCGTCTGTGCCAAGGCCGGCGAAGGGCTTGACCTTTTCGAGCAGGCGCTCGATCTGGTGTTCCCGGAGGGCACGCCGTGCGACGGCTCCATTCTCACGAACGAGCGGCAGGCCGACGCCGTCCTGCGCGCCGGAAAATCGCTCGACGCCGCGCTCACCTCGCTCCGTCAGGGCGTGACGCCCGACGCCGTGCTGGTCGATGTCGAGGCCGCCATGTCGGCGCTGGGCGAGGTGACCGGACGCACCATGCGCGAGGATATCACGAATCGTATCTTTGAACGCTTCTGCGTCGGTAAGTGATTTTTTGCGCCGAAGGCGCGAGTTGTCTCCGGCGCATTCGAACGCGGGGTTGAACCCCTCCAACGAAATCACTCCGTTCATCTGTAATGAAAGAAGGCCCATCCATGATTTATCTGGACAATTCCGCCACGACGCAGCCGTCGAAGGTCTGCGTCGATACCATGACCGAGCTGCTGACCTGTGCCTGGGGCAATCCCTCGTCCGTCCACGCACTCGGGATCGATGCCGAAAAGCGCCTGAAGGCCGCCCGCGCGCAGGTCGCGCAGGCACTGGGCGCGGAGCCGGAGCGCGTCTTTTTCACCTCCGGCGGCACCGAGGCCGACAACTGGGCCATTTCCGGCGCGGCTGAGCGTCTCGGCAAGCGCGGACGGCACATCGTCACGACCGCCGTCGAGCACCACGCCGTCCTCCATCCGATGCAGCGGCTCGAGGCGCGCGGCTTCGAGGTGACTTATCTCCAGCCCGACGAAGCAGGCTTCGTCTCCGCCGAAAGGCTTGCGGAGGCGCTGCGGCCCGACACGATCCTCGTCTCCGTCATGATGGTCAACAACGAGACCGGCGCCGTCATGCCCATCCCCGAAATGATCCGCGCGACCCGCCGGAAAAGTCCCCTTGCGCTGTTCCACACCGACGCCGTGCAGGGCTTTTTCAAGCTTCCCTTCAAGGCAAAGGCGCTCGGCGCGGACATGATCTCCGTCTCCGGCCATAAGATCCATGCCTCCAAGGGCGTCGGCGCGCTCTACATCCGTCCCGGCCTGCCGCTTCCGCCGCTGATTCTCGGCGGCGGTCAGGAGAGCAATTACCGCTCCGGCACCGAGAATCTCCCCGGCATCTGCGGCTTCGGCGCGGCCTGCGCCGAACAGCTTCCGCGCCTGAGCGCGGATATCGCGCACATGAAGCAGCTGCGCGACCTCTGCCGCGAGACGCTTTCCGACGTTCCGGGACTGGTTTTCCTCGGAAAGCAGGACGCGCCGCACATCGTGAATCTCTCCCTGCCCGGCCTCCGGTCGCAGGGCATCATCAACTGCCTTCAGGATCACGACATCTATGTTTCCGCCGGCTCCGCCTGTTCCCGCGGCCACCGCAGCCACGTTCTGGAGGCGATGCACCTCCCGCCCGCCGTCATCGACGGCTCCATCCGCGTCTCCTTCTGCCCGGAAAATACGGCGGAGGACGTCGCGGCGCTGCATGAAGCGCTGCTGGACGCCGTGCGCGTCCTGAAGGGCTGACCCGCACAGAGAAAAAGCGCCCCGCCTGTCCGTTCAACCGGCAGGCGGGGCTTGTATTTCACGAACTCAAAGCGCTTCCAGCGCCTGTGACACGACGGCGGTCTCGCCGTCCGGCTTGACGGCGGCAAAGAGCCAGCCGTTTTCGAGCCGTCTGCGCCGGATGGAGAGCGTCTCGCCCTCAAGGCACGGACGGCGGTAGTGCGTCTCCATTTCTCGGATCGCATGGAGCGCGGCGCTCGGGAGCGTCCCGAGCAGCATGGGGATGTAGGCCACGTTGTTCATATGCTGTCCGACGTCAAGATCGACCGAACGGACGGTATAGCGGCAGACCTCCTCGTCCGGGATCTCCCGCAGCGCGGTATAGCGCCCGTCGCAGACGGTATCCTCCGGGAGCACCAGCTCCGGCGGATACACCGGGCCGACCGGGACGGGCCGCTTCTCGTTCACATCCCACACGGCCCACTGCGTGCGTGCCTCGGCCAGCAGCGCGTCCCCGCGCTTCATGGTGTAGTAGCGCTCACAGCGCATTCCCTCCACCGTGCCGGGCCACGTTTCCAGCTCGACCGTCTGCATCATCGCGGGCCGCTTGTAAAAGCGGATGCGCGTGCGCACCGTCAGCCAGAACAGCCCTCTTTTCGCCATATCGGCCCCGCCGACGCCGATCTGCTCGGCATGGAGCGCGGCAATATCCATAAATTCGCCAAGCGCGCCCTGCACGCTCAGCCGTCCCGTCTCGTCACAATGGCTCAGCGGAACGATCCACTGGCCGTGATAGCGGTTTTCCATGACAGACTCTCCTTGTGGTCAGGTCTTTTTGAGGAAGCGTTCGCCGCATTTCGGGCAGCGGATATTGATCGTGCCCTTCCCGCGCGGAACGCGCACCATCTGGCGGCAGCGCGGGCATTTGAAATAGCGGTTGTCGCGGTCCTTCACGCGATTGCAGAAGCCGATCCAGCGCGCATTTTCGCGCCGCCGGGCCTCGACATTGCGCGAGTACATCCGCACGATGCTCCAGATCAGCGGAATGTAGGCCAGCAGGCTGAACACGCTCATCCACGGCGTGAGCCATTTGCCGCCCGCCCAGCCGAGCACGATCAGCACCGCCGTTACGATCAGCAGCGCCTTATTCAGACTGTCCGTGCCGTAGCGGCCGGACATAAAGCGCGAAAGCGCGTCCCCGATTTTCCGAAACATAGCCATCCCTCGACGTTCCATAGATTTAACATCCATTATAGCCGGAGGAGGCGGAAAAACAAGGACGCGCGGCGATTGTTTATAAAATGTTTACGCTTCCGGCCTTTCCGCCCGCAGAATGAGCACGGGAAGCTCCGGCGGGTTTCCGATCCGCAGCGGCAGGCGATGGCTCGCGCCGAGGCCCCGGCTGACGAGCAGCTGCGTCCCGTCCTGCGTATAAAGCCCGCTCGTAAACTCCGGAAAGAACTCATAATGCGTGCCGAAGACCGGCCCGATCCCCGGCAGGCGGACGATCCCGCCGTGCGCATGTCCGGCCAGAACGGCGTCCACGCCGAGCGCGGCCCAACGCGCCAGCTGATCGTTCCGGTGCGCCAGCATCAGGATAAAGGCGTCCCCGCCCTCCGCCGCGCGGATCTCCGCGACCAGCGCCTCCGGCGTTTTCTGATCCGCCGGGCCGTTCGGGTCATCCACCCCGGCCAGCACGATCCGGCAGCCGCCGCTTTTCAGCACGCGCCAGCTGTTGCGGAGGCGGACGACGCCGCAGCCGTCCAGCAGCGCGAACAGCTCCCGGCGCTGCGCACCGTCCATGACCCACTCATGGTTTCCCGTGACGTAAAAGACCGGCGCCAGCGCCGTCAGCCCTTCGAGCAGCGGCTCCAGCGCGGACAGCTCCGTCAGCTCGTCGGCAAAATCGCCCGTCAGCGCAATGAGATCCGGCCGCGCCTGCCGCACGGCCCGCAGGAGCCGCGCATCGTCTTTTCCGAAGCGCTTTCCATGCAGGTCGGAGATCTGCACGATGCGCATTCCGGAGAACGCCTCCGGCAGTCTCCGCGAGGTGATCGTATATTCTCTTGTTACAATGGCCGAATTTCCGAGCCAGCCCGCCGCCGTCAGCGCGGCCAGCGCCGGCAGCAGCCATTTCCCGCAGCGTCCGGCTGCGGACGCGGATCCTTTCTTCAACGGCAGCGCCCCCTTCCGGCACTACTCTACCACAGCGTGCGCGGGAAAGAAAGGAAAAATTGTCCTTCCGCCCGGAAATGCCGCCTTCGCGGCGGCGTTTCGTCCCGAAATTGTAAATTCTTGAATTTTACGTTGTGATATGAGCGGCATGATGCTATAATAGCAGAAAAAGAAACGAATATGGATGTGTATCTGAAGTGAAGTACGGAACCTGGGCCATTTCCGGCCCGAAGAACGACGCAGAGGTCGAAGCCCTGCGTCAGGCTGGCTTTTCCCCGATCACAGCCGCGGTCTTATGCAGCCGCGGCTATCATACGCCCGAGCAGGCGCGGGAATTTCTCTCCTGCGGCTGCGCGCTTTCCGATCCATTTGCGCTGCTGGACATGGAGCCGGCGGTCGCGCGGGTGCAGCGCGCGCTGGATACGAAGGAGCATATCTGCGTTTTCGGCGACTATGACGTGGACGGTATCACGGCGACCTGCCTGATGACGGAATTTCTCCGCGAGCGCGGCGGAAACGTGACGAGCTACATTCCGGCGCGTCTCGAGGAGGGCTACGGCCTCAATGAAATTGCCATCCGCTCTCTGCTGGAGGCGGGCGTGCGCCTGATCGTCACGGTGGACTGCGGCATTACCGCAAACAAGGAGGCGGAGCTTTGCCGCGCGCTTGGCATCGATCTGGTCGTCACCGACCATCATGAATGCAAGACCACGCTCCCAGCGGCCATCGCCGTCGTCGATCCGCACCGGCCCGATCAGCCCGACAACGCCCAGCACGATCTGGCGGGCGTCGGCGTGGCGTTCAAGCTGGCGGCGGCCATCTCCGGCGACCAGACGTCGCTGCTCGACCGCTTCGCGGACCTTCTCTGCCTCGGCACCGTCGCGGACGTCATGCCGCTCACGGGCGAAAACCGCGCCATGGTGGCCCGCGGCCTCAAGGCGCTGGCAAAGCCGAAGCGCGTCGGCATCGCCGCGCTGATGGCGGAATGCGGTGCGGGCCGTCAGCCCGTCACGGCGGGCACCATCGGCTATACGCTGGCCCCGCGCATCAACGCCGCCGGCCGCATGGGACAGGTGAACGTTGCCACGGAGCTGTTCCTCACGCACGACGCGATGCGCGCGGCGGAGCTGGCGCAGCAGCTGTGCCGCCTCAACCGCCACCGTCAGGAGGTCGAATCCGAAATCTATCAGGACGCCGTCGCTATGCTTTCCCACGGGAAGGCCCCCAGTGCCATCGTCCTTTCCGATGAAAAATGGCATCAGGGCGTCGTCGGCATCGTCGCCTCGCGTCTTGCCGAGGAATACAGCTGCCCGGCGTTTCTGATCTGTCTGGACGGCGATAAGGGCAAGGCGTCGTCGCGCTCCTACGGCGGCTTCAATCTCTTCGGCGCGTTACAGGCGCTTTCTCCGCTGCTGGAAAGCTACGGCGGACACGAGCTGGCAGCGGGCTTTACCATCCGCCGCGACCAGATCGCGCCGTTCCGCGCGGAGATCTGCCGCCGGGCGGAGGAATTTTTCCGCTCCGACGCATGCAGCACGGCGCTGCATGTGGACTGCGAGATCCCACCGCAGCTGCTGACGCTGCGCAACGTCGAGGCGCTCGACGAGCTGGAGCCGTGCGGCGCGGGCTGTCCGAGGCCGGTGCTGTGTATGCGCGGGCTGACGATCTCCGAGCTGAGCGAGGTCGGCGGCGGCAAGCATCTGCGCCTGCGTCTCAGCCGGGGCCGCGACAGCTTTCAGGCCATCTTCTTCTCCTCCACCGCCCAGCGGGCGGCGGTCGGACGCGGCGATCTGGTCGAGATCGCCTTCACCCCGCAGATCAATGAGTTCCGGGGCATCCGCACCGTGCAGCTCAACCTTGTGGACATCCGCCCCGACGAGGGCTTCCGTCTCCGTGCGCGCGAGCAGGCGGCGCTTTACGCCCACCATGCCGCCGGAGAGGCGCTCTGCCCGGACGACGCGGCGGCCATGCTGCCCGAGCGGCAGGACTTCGTCGATCTCTGGCGCTATCTCAGCGCGAACTGCGTCCGCAGCAGCCTCACGGAGGAGCTTGGCTGCCTGAGCCGGAAGATCGCCCGCGCAACGGGCCGCCCGTGCGAGCCGGTGCGCCTGCGCGTCTGTCTCGACGTGCTGGCCGAGCAGCGGCTGATCGTTTTCGAGCAGCATCCGAAATCCGTACATATCACGCTCTGTCCGAACGGCCGGAAGGTCGATCTGACGCAGAGCGGAATCCTCATACACCTGAAAGAGCAGAAGGCAGGTAAATAAATGCAGACAAAAGAAGAACATTACCGCTCCATGATCCTCGCCGTCCAGCGCTACGCGCCGAACGCCGACATGGATCTGATCGAGCGCGCTTACCGCTACGCCGACGGAAAGCATAAGGATCAGCTTCGCAAGTCCGGCGAGCCGTATATCATCCATCCGCTGGCCGTGGCGGAGATCGTGGCCGAGATCGGCCTTGACTCCGACGCCATCGCCGCCGCGCTGCTGCACGACTGTCTGGAGGACACCGACGCAAGCTTCGAGGAGATCTCCCGCCTCTTCGGCGAGACCATCGCGGAGCTGGTCGAGGGCGTCACCAAGCTGACGCGCGTGCAGTACTCCACCATGGAGGAGCAGCAGATGGAGAATCTGCGCAAGATGTTCATGGCCATGTCCAAGGACATCCGCGTCATTCTCATCAAGATCGCCGACCGCCTGCACAATACGCGCACGCTCCAGTACCAGAGCCCGGCCAAGCAGATCTCCAAGTCCATGGAGACGATGGAGATCTACGCGCCGCTGGCGCACCGCCTCGGCATGCAGAAGATCAAATGGGAGCTGGAGGACGTTTCGCTCCAGTACCTCGACCCCGACGGCTATCAGCAGATCATCGACTATCTCGAAAAAAACGAGAAGAGCGCGACGAGCTTCATGAACGCCATCCAGTCGAAGATCACCGAGCGTCTGGCCTCGGTCGGCATCCACGGCTCGATCTACGGCCGCGTCAAGCACACCTATTCCATCTACCGCAAAATGCGCGCGCAGAACAAGACCATCGACGAGCTGTACGACCTCTACGCTTTCCGCGTGATCGTGGACAACATCGCCGACTGCTATAACGTCCTCGGCCATATCCACGACCTGTTCAGCCCCATCCCGGGCCGCTTCAAGGACTATATCTCCACGCCAAAGCCCAATATGTACCAGTCCCTGCATACGACCGTCATCGGCTCGCAGGGCATTCCCTTCGAGGTGCAGATCCGCACCTGGGAGATGCACCAGACGGCGGAATACGGCGTCGCGGCGCACTGGAAATACAAGCAGCACACCGGCGACGGCTCGGAGAAGGAATTCGAGTGGGTGCGCAGGCTGCTGGAAAACCAGCAGGACGTGGACGCGGACGACTATATCCATTCCCTCAAGGTCGATATGTTCGACGACGAGGTGTTCGTCTTTACGCCCAAGGGCAAGGTCATCTCCCTGCCCTCCGGCTCCACGGCCATCGACTTTGCCTATGCCATCCATTCTGCCGTCGGCAACTCCATGATCGGCGCGAAGGTCAATAACCGCATCGCCAGCTATGACGAGCCGCTCCACAACGGCGATATTGTTGAAATTCTCACCTCCAAATCCGCCAAAGGCCCCAGCCGCGACTGGCTGAACATCTGCCGCTCCAATCAGGCGCGCATCAAGATCAAGCAGTGGTTCAAGAAGGAAAAGCGCGACGAGAATATCATCCGCGGCAAGGCCAGCTTTGAATCGGAGCTGCGCCGGATCAGCGTCGATCCCGATATCCTGCAAAATGACGACGTGCGCAGCGCCGTCCTCAAGCGCGTCTCGTTCGAATCGCTCGACGATATGTACGCGGCCATCGGCTTCGGCGGCATCACCGCCGTCAAGGCCGTCAACCGCATCAAGGACGAGCTGACGAAGGCTACCCGCGCCCAGAAGGAGCCGCAGCTCCAGATCAAGCCGCCCGCTGCCCCGGCGTCCAGCAATTCCGGCGTGATCGTCGAGGACATCGGCTCGTGCATGATCAAATTCAGCCGCTGCTGCACGCCCGTCCCCGGCGACGACATCATCGGCTTCATCACCAAGGGCTACGGCGTCTCCATCCACCGCAGGGACTGCCCCAACGCGAAGCAGGCCGCCGACCCGTCCCAGTCCGGACGCTGGGTGCGCGTGACGTGGGCCGAGCAGCCGGACGCGCTCTTCTCCACCTCTCTGGAGCTGGAAACGAAGGACCGCGACGGCATGATGCTCGATATTGCGACCGTCCTGACGAGCCTGCGCGTGCGCATCACGGAAATGACGGCGCGCAGCCTCCCCGGCGGCGTCGGCATCCTGAACGTCTCCTTCCCGGTGCATAACCTCACGGAGCTGGATAATATCCGCGCGCGCCTGCGCGGCATCTCCGGCGTGGTGGAGGTCCGCCGCGGGTCGAATTAAGTGCGCCAAATGGCGGCGGGATGCCTCCGGCGGCCATATCTTTTCCCTCTTGCGGGAAAAGATATGGAAGAAAAGGGCGCTGGGAACGCGAAATAGCGCTTACGCGCCTGAAAACAAGTCGTTACGTTGTGCGTGCTGTCGTTACACCGTCCGTCGTCTGAACGCCCTTCGGGCGGCGCATTCGATTTTGTATACGGAAATGTCCCGGCGCGGCAAGTATTTGACGTATGAAACGCCGTAACACCTTCCGAATTCCATACGTCAGATATTGACCGCACAAAAAGTCATCTCAGCAGAAATTGTTCTGCCCGCCCGAAGGGCGTTCCTTACGGGACGCGCCATCGGTGAATGGTACGCAGAATCAAAATGCCTTTTCAGGCGCGACAGCGCTATTTCGTACCCCAGCGTCTCTTTTTTGCATACTTTTTTCTGACAAGCCAGAAAAAAGTATGCCGCCGGAGGCCGTTTCCCATGCGGGAAAGAAAGCGGGGTTGAAAGCGCCCCCTACGGAAGCATTCCGTTAAATCATCGCCCCTCTGTGGGCAGAAAGGTCCCTTTATGAAAGCAGTTCTCACCCGCGTGCGCTCCGCGTCCGTCTCCATCGACGGCGAGCTGCACGGATCCATTGGGCAGGGCTTTCTGATCCTGCTCGGCATCGCACCGGAGGACACGCCGGAAAGCTGCCGCAAGCTTGCGGAAAAGTGCCTCGGACTTCGTATTTTCCGCGATGAAAACGACAAAATGAACCGTTCGCTTGCGGACGTCGGCGGAAGCGTGCTGGTCGTCAGCCAGTTCACGCTTTACGGCGACGTGAGCCATGGCCGCCGCCCCAGCTTCATCGGCGCAGCCCGGCCGGAGACGGCGATCCCGCTCTACGAGCAGTTCCTTGCCGAGTGCGAACGCCTCGGCTTCCCGCCGCAGCACGGCGAATTCGGCGCATATATGCAGGTGGAGTCCGTCAACGACGGGCCGGTCACGCTGATCGTGGACACGAAGGACCTGAAATGAGCCGCGCCGCCCGCGCGGCAAAAAGCCTTTGAAAAGGAGCATCCTATGAACATCATCACCCTCCCGCTGGGGCCTCTGGAGACGAACTGCTACCTCGTCTGCGAGGACGGCGTCTGTGCCGTGATCGACCCCGGCGCGTCCGCGCAGAAAATTTTTGCCGGAATGCAGGCCGCAGGCTGCCGCCCGGCGGCGATCCTGCTGACGCACGCGCATTTTGACCACACGGGCGCGCTCCGCGCGCTGCATGAGGCGCTGCCCGCCGTTCCCATCTACGTCCACCCGGCGGACACGGACGAAACGCGCAACATGAGCCACGGGAATCTCATCTACACCGATACCTATGAGGAGGGCGACACCGTCCGCGCCGGAGCGCTGGAATTCACGGTGCTCGAAACGCCCGGCCATACGCCCGGCTCCGTCACCCTGCGCTGCGGCGGCGCGCTCTTCACCGGCGATACGCTTTTTGCCGGCTCCTGCGGGCGGACGGACTTCGACGGCGGCAGCGCCGAACAGATGCGCGCCTCGCTCCGGCGGCTCGGCCAGCTCCCGGGCGACCTTTCGGTCTATCCCGGCCACGGCGAGAGCAGCACGCTGAGCTATGAGCGCCGTCAGAATCTGTATCTCAGAGAGGCGATGCGTCCATGAAGCTGTATCTGAAAGGCCACAACGAGCGTTATCCCGTCGAGCAGCTCCAGATGCAGCTCTTCGGCGACCGCCCCACGCAGTTTGTCGAGACGCCGTTCTCCGGTGAGGACGGCGCCGTTTCCACCCTCCACGACGGAAGGCTCTACCGCACCGCGACCGCAAAGATCACGCTAAACGGCAAGACCGCCTCGGCCTCGCGCCGCATCCGGCTCGAGCAGGCGGACGTGCGCATGACGCGGCGCATTTTGCAGCAGAGCTATTACCTTGCCGCCGTGCAGCTGCTGCCCGAGACGCCGCCATGGGGCGCGCTGTCGGGCGTGCGGCCGACGAAGCTCACCACAAAGGCGCTCCTGAGCGGCGGCAGCGAGAAGGACGCGGAGCGGATGCTCCGCGACGTGTATTTCGTCACGCCGGAGCGGCGGCGGCTGTGTCTTGACGCCTCGCGCCATACGCTCGAGGCCGCCCGGCTGCTTGAGCCGAACGACCTTTCGGTCTATATCGGCATTCCCTTCTGCCCCACGCGCTGCGCGTACTGCTCGTTCGTGAGCGAATCGGTCGAGCGCTTCGGGGAATTTCTGCCGCCGTATCTCGACTGTCTTCTCCGTGAGATTGAATACACCGGCGCGCTGCTGGCCCGCTCCGGCTGGCACATCCGCAGCCTCTACATGGGCGGCGGCACGCCGACCACGCTCTCCACGCCGCAGATGGCGCGGCTGCTGGACACGATCCGCGGGAGCTTCGACCTCTCGCGCTGTCTGGAATTCACCGTGGAGGGCGGCCGGCCCGACACGCTCGACCTCGAAAAGCTGAAGGCCATCCGCGCGGGCGGCGCGACGCGCATGTCCATCAATCCTCAGACCATGTCCGACAGCGTTCTGCGTGCCATCGGCCGCCAGCACACTGCCGCGCAGACCGTGGCGGCGTTCCGCCTCGCGCAGGAGGCCGGCTTCGACGATATCAACATGGATCTGATCGCGGGCCTGCCCGGCGACACGCCGGAGTCCTTCGCCGCCTCGGTGGATCAGGTGCTGGCCCTCGGGCCAAGCAACGTCACCGTCCACACGCTGGCGCTCAAGAAGGGCGCGGATCTGTTCCAGAAGCGCGTGACGCTTCCGACGCGCGCGGACGTGGCCGAAATGCTCTCCGCCTCCGAACGGCAGCTGCGGGAGGCCGCGTTCGAGCCATACTATCTTTACCGTCAGAAATACATGTCCGGCAGCTTTGAGAACGTCGGCTGGTGCCGCGCGGGCTATACCGGATATTACAACATATACATGATGGAGGAGCTGCACAGCATTCTTTCTCTCGGCGGCGGCGGGATGAACAAGATCAACCTGCCCGCCGGTGCGCTGGAGCGCTTCCACAACCCCAAATATCCGCAGGATTACATCCAGCGGATCGACGACATCCTGCGTCAGAAGGACGAGATCTTCCGCCTTCTGGAGCAGACGCGCGCCTGAGCGCGCACGCCGCAGGCTGCTGCGGCGCGGAAGGAGACTTTATGGATATTCTGTTTTCACACGTTTCCATCGTGACGATGGACGAGCGGATGTCCGTCTGGGTGGACGCCTTTCTGGGCGTCACGGACGGCAAGATCGCCTACATCGGGAAAAACGCGCCGGAGGAAAAGCCGGAGCGCATTCTCGACGGCGCGGGCATGGTGCTGATGCCGGGCCTTGTCAACTGCCACACGCATCTGCCGATGTCGCTGCTGCGCGGCTACGGCGAGGAGCTGCCGCTCTCCGAGTGGCTCAGCCGGAGCATCTTCCCGCAGGAGGAGCGCATGGACGCGCGGAGCGTCAAGGCGGCGGCGCTGCTGTCCATCGCCGAGTGCCTGCGCTTCGGCGTGACCTCCGTCAGCGATATGTATTTCTGCTCGGACGCCGTCGCCGAGGCCGTCGCGGAATCCGGCATCAAGGCCAATCTCTGCCACGCCGTCACGACCGACCGCACCGACGATTTTGACCCCGATACCGACCCCGACTTCCGCGAAGCCGAGGCTCTCCACGACAAATGGCACGGCTATGACGGCGGCCGCATCCGAATCGACTGCGGCATCCACGCGGAATACACCTCGACCTATCCGGCGTGGGAGGCGCTCTCGAAATACGCGCTGGAAAACGGCCTCGGGATGCAGCTGCACCTGTCCGAGACGAAGCAGGAACAAGAGGACTGCGAGGAGCGCTCCGGGCTGACGCCCGCGCAGCTGCTCGACTGTCACCACCTGTTCGACGTGCGCACGCAGGCCGCGCACTGCGTCCATCTGACGCAGGAGGACATGCGCCTTCTGGCGCGGCGGCGGGTCTCCGCCGTCCACTGCCCGGTGAGCAATCTCAAGCTCGGCTCCGGCTGCGCCGACGTGCTGGGGATGGTAAAGGCAGGCATGAACGTCTGCCTCGGAACGGATTCCTCCGCATCCAACAATAACCTCGATCTTTTTGAGGAGATGAAGGCGGCAGCGCTCATGGCGAAGGCCGTGTCCGGCGATGCCTCCGCGCTTCCGGCCGAGGCCGTACTCATGATGGCGACGGTCTGCGGTGCGCGGGCGCAGGGCCGCGAAAAGGAATGCGGTATGCTCAAGACCGGCATGGACGCCGACCTGATCCTACTGGATTTCAATCAGCCGCACCTGATTCCGTGCCACAATGTGCTCTCCAGCCTCGTCTACGCCGCCTCCGGCCATGACGTGGCGCTGACGATGGTGCGCGGTAAGGTGCTTTACGCCGCCGGCAAATACGCCACGATCGACATGGACGCCGTGATGCGCGAGCTTCACGACTACGCCGTCCCGACGGTCTTTGCCGACGCGCATCCCGACGCAGAGGAGGCCGCGGAATGAACGAAAAGAAGGTTCAGAAGCAGACATTTTTGCAGGGCACGGCAGTTCTCGCCATGGCGACCATTCTGGTCAAGCTCATGGGCTTTCTGTTCAAGACCCCGCTCAACAATATCATCGGCTCGACCGGCTTCGGCTATTTCAACACCGCCTATGACGTTTACAACGTCCTGCTCATGATCTCCACCACGGGCCTGCCCGTGGCCATGAGCCGCATGATCTCCGAGGCGCAGGCGCTCGGAAACGAGGCGCAGATCAAGCGCATCTTCAAGACGGCCATCTATGTCTTTATCGCCATCGGCGTGGCCGGAAGCCTTGTGATGCTGGTGTTCTGCCGCCAGCTCTCGGTGATGGTCACGAACAGCGAAAATTCCTGGGCGGCCATCGCGGCGCTGGCGCCGTGCGTGCTGCTGATCTGCCTGATCTCGGCCTACCGGGGCTTCTTCCAGGGCCAGAGCAGCATGACCCCCACCTCCGTCAGCCAGATCTTTGAATCCATCACCCGTCTGGTCGTGGGCCTCGGGCTTGCGTGGCTCGTCATGGAGCTGACCGGCGAGCGCTTCGTCCATGAACACGGGATCGTCCTCGAGCCGGGCCAGTCCGTCACGGATTACGGCGACATCACGCTTGCCGCGGGCGGCGCGATCCTCGGCGTGACGCTCGGCTGCCTGATCTCGGTGATCTATCTGCACGTCAAATACCGCGGCGCAGGCTCCGCGCTGGCGGACGCCGCCGGAACGCCGAAGAGCGGCCGGGCGACCATGAAGGAGCTGCTCTCCATCGCCGTGCCCATCACGCTCGGCTCGGCGGGCCTTCAGATCATCAACCTTTTCGACACCATGATCTATATGCGCCGTCTGGAGCTTGGCCTCGGCTGGAGCGTGGAGATGGCGGAAAACCTCAAGGGCGTCTACAACTATCAGCAGACGATCTTCGCCCTTCCGTGCGCGTTTATCCCGACGATCACCATCGCCTGCATCCCGGCCATCACCGCTGCCCTGACGCGCAGGGAGCTTGACAACGTGCGCGCGACGGAGGAATCCGCCATCCGCACCATGGCGCTGGTCGCCATGCCGTGCGCGGCGGGCCTGTTTGCCATGGCGGAGCCGGTCATCCGGCTGCTGTGCACGTCCTACACGCCGGAGCAGCTGGCCGTGGCGACCAAAATGCTCATGATCCTCGGCGTGGCCGTCATCTTCAACTCCCTCGTCCTGCTGTTCAACGCCTTCATGCAGGCACACGGCGACGTGACCTCGCCGGTCATCAACATGTTCATCGGCGGCATCGTCAAGATCGCGGTCAACTATGTTCTCGTCGGCATTCCCGAGATCAACATCGTCGGCGCGCCGGTCGGGACGCTTGTCTGCTACGTCGTGATCACCGTGCTCAATTACTTTGCCCTGCGCCGCTGCGTCAAGGGAAATCTCCCCATTTTCCGCAACCTGATCCGGCCGCTGATCGCGTCCGCCATCATGGGCGCGGGCACGTTCATGGTCTACCGGGTACTGCGGACGCTCCTGCCCTCCGGGCGGCTGGCGTGTCTGGCGGCGCTGCTGTTCGCAATGTGCCTTTACCTCATTCTGGCCGTCGCGCTGCGCTGCATCACCTATGAGGACTGTATGCTTCTTCCAAAAGGAGAAAAAATCGCAAAAATCCTCCGGATCCGGGAAAAAAATTGAATTCCCCCTTGCGAAAGAGAATGAACTATGATAGATTTTATTAGCAAAGACCGCTATGACTTTGACGATCTCGTCCGGCTGGTCGCGCTCCTGCGCGCACCGGGCGGCTGCCCGTGGGACGGCGCGCAGACGCATCTTTCCATCCGGCGCAATTTTCTGGAGGAGGCCTACGAGGCCTGTGAGGGCTTCGATCTCGACGACCCGAAGCGGATGTGCGAGGAGCTGGGCGACGTGCTTCTGCAGGTCCTGTTCCACACCGATATTGAGCGCGCCGCCGGGCGCTTCACGCTGGACGACGTGTGCGACGGCGTGTGCAAAAAGCTCGTATTCCGGCACCCGTTCCTCTTCGGCGAGGCGACCGGCGAAAGCTGGGAGGAGCTGAAGCAGCACGAAAAGGGCCAGACGACCGTGACAGAGACGCTCGACGGCGTGGCGCGTTCGCTGCCCGCCCTCTGGCGCAGCGAAAAGCTCCAGAAAAAAGCGGCAAAGACCGGCTTTTCATGGGAATCCGCTGAAGAAAGTCTGGATAAACTAGACGAAGAGACGGCGGAGCTGCGCCGTGCCGTGGAAACAGGGCAGGACGCGGAGGAGGAGCTTGGCGACGTGCTGTTCGCGGCGGTCAGCGCTGCGATCCGGCTGAACGCCGACCCGGAGCAGGCGCTGCACCGGACGTGCGAAAAATTCATCCGGCGCTTCGGCGCCATGGAGCAGGCCGCGGCGGATGCCGGAAGGTCCCTTTCCGAGCTGACGCGGGACGAGCTTCTCGCCCTTTGGGCGCTTCAAAAGCAGGCGGAGCATTCAAAAGCATAAGATCAACCATCATTTATACGAAAAGAGGAGCTATCATGAATAAAACGGAACTGATCGCAGAGGTCGCCAAGAAGTGCGGCCTGTCCAAGAAGGATGCCGAGAAGGCAGTCAACGCTACATTTGACACCGTGACCGACGCGCTGTGCAGCGGCGAGAAGGTCCAGCTCGTCGGCTTCGGCGGCTTCGAGACCAAGACCCGCGAGGCGCGCATGGGCCGCAACCCCAAGACCAAGGAGTCCATCGAGATCCCCGCGACGACCGTCCCCGTGTTCAAGGCCGGCAAGGCGCTCAAGGACAAGATCGCAAAGTAATTTTTGGACACACCGCCGTGCCGTCGCAAGACGGCACGCTTTTTATCACAGCCCGGCGGACGCTCCCGCCGGAGAACAGGAGGAGCCGGAATGCGTCTGGACAAATACCTGAAGGTCTCGCGTCTCATCAAGCGCCGCACCGTGGCGAACGAGGCATGCGACAATACGCGCGTGAGCGTCAACGGCAGGCCCGCGAAGGCCTCCTATGACGTGAAGGTCGGCGACCGGATCGAGATCCAGTTCGGCGCGCGGACCGTCGCGGTCGAGGTCCTGCAGGTCGCGGAAAACGTCCGCAAGGACGACGCCGTGGGCATGTACCGCGAGATCACGCCCTGAGCCGCACCGCTCTGCGCACAGTTGCACGGAAAACGGCAACTGTGCGCTTTTTTTCGTGCATGGATGAGGGGAACTCCCCAAAAAATCTGCGGACGGCGGCCAGAAAGGCGGCGGCGTCCGCCCTATGGAGGTATTTCTATGACACGAACAGAACGCTTGCAGCTCTGCCGCTGGGCGCCGGAGGACTTCGTCAGCCTCGAGCAGGTCAACGAGAATTTCACCCGTCTGGACGCAGCCGGCGGCAGCTCACAGGACGCCACGGCAACGCTCCGCTACAACCTCGCGCATGAGGAACTCCAGCACCTGCACGACGGCTGCGCGCCGGTGCGCCAGAAGAATCTGCTGACCGCCGACTTCACAAAGCGCACCGGCCAGCTCGGCGCGCTGCACCAGCTCCAGAACGTCTACGGTACGCCGATGCTCATTCCGTCAGTTGCGGAGACGTTCTCCACCACGGTCGAGGATACGCCGGTGCTGCTGGAAAACTCGCACATTCTCTGCTCCTTCACACCCTCCGGCTACGGCTCCGTCAGTGCTGTCACCATCGGCAATTTTACCGGCGCGAGCGAGCAGGTCGCCGTCAATATTCTTGAGAATGGGCAGGTCGCGGCCACCTCGGAAACGCGTGCCGTCGCCAAAGACGCCGGTCAGACCTTCCCCGTCTCCCTCGACATCGCGCCGGATCGAACCTATACGCTCCAACTGCTCCGCCGTGATGCGGAGGGCTATGCGGCGATCTCCGCCTCCGGCGCGGTCTCGGTCACATTCACCGGCACAGTCTATGAGACCGGCTATTTCGCCACCAAGCCGCTGCCGCTCGGCGCGGGCGGCGTGTTTGAGCTTTGGGTCTATTATACCGGCCCGGCTCCCGCCGCGGCCTACAGCCTCGACGGCGGCGATCATCAGGCCCTGACGCCGGTCGAGACCGGCTCCGGCGTCAACAGCGACGGCGAGACATGCAGCCTGCTGCGCTTCCTGATCCCGGACGCCGCAGAGAAAACGCTCAGCCTGCGCTTCACGCTCAGCAGCAGCGACACGCTCGTGCGCGAGTGCTGCGGTATTCTTCTTTGATTCTTGCGTTTTGGCCCGCTGCGCACGCAGCGGGCTTTTTTTGCGCCAGAATGGCGAAGTTTTTTGCGGAAGGCTTCCGAAAGGGCGGTATTCAGCCCCTTTTTCTTTGCGCGGCAAAGAAAAAGCCGCTGGCGGTAAAAAGAAAACGGCAAAGGGGGAGTTGCGTCGGAACAAACTCCACATCCCTCATCCTGTCCGCCGCTTGCGGCGGACAGGCGTCGTCCGTTCCGTTGTTCCTCCTTTTCCCACACGAATCGCTTCGCTGGATTCGC
>ENA-UEOM01000255-UEOM01000255.1-human-gut-metagenome-genome-assembly--contig:-NODE-255-length-23923-cov-12.505494_pt1 | contig 23923 bp, 18 predicted proteins | sample MGYA00242993_ERZ507994 | MGnify/ENA primary metagenome ERZ507994 (study PRJEB26167, sample SAMN06115536) | human gut metagenome | host: Homo sapiens | place: China:Neimenggu | collected 2014-11-07... | reverse complement strand
CAAAACGGCTATAATTGGGAAAAGTCTGTCTTAGGACATCAAAAACGGGGCTATAAGCCAAGAAAAATTGTCTTATAAGACAATTTAAATTCTCTTATAAGACATTTTGAATTGTCCTATAAGAGAATTTTTTCAGGGTCTGCAGGGCCTTTTTCGGGGATTTTGCGGCCTCGCGTCGCGGGACTCGTGACTTTGCGTTTTTTTGCAAAACGGCTTTTTTCGCGTGACTTTGGGCTCGGCCTTTTTTCTGTCGGCTTCCCTGTCGCGCGACTTGTGGCTCGTCCTTTTTTTCTGTCGGCTTCCGTGTCGCGTGACTTGTGGCTCGGTCTTTTTTCTATCGGCTTCTGTGTTGCGTGGCTTGTGGTCCGGCCTTTATCCTGTCGGCTTCCGTGTCGCGTGACTCGTGGTTCGGCCTTTTATTCTGTCGGCTTCCGTGTCGCGTGACTTGTGGCTCGGCCTTTATGTCATTGGGCTGTTGTCATCGCCGGTGCCACCGCCTTCGCTGCCGCCACCGCCTTCGTTGCCGCCTTCGCCTCCGCTTTCGCTTCCGCCTATGGCGTTCTTGATGTCCGCTTGTGGGGCGAAATCGAGATTGCGCACGTCAAGTGCATCGCGCATGGCTGTGCTCTTGGTGAATTTCACGTTCACCTGCTTTATCAGTCGGGCTCCCTGTTTCTTGGCCTCGGCTGCGCTGTCAACTCCATTGGCTGTGATGGTGAGGCGGAATGAGCCCAGGTCGTTCAGGCGGATGCTGTTGCCGTCGGCAAGTGCCTCTACCACCTCGTATTGCAAGGCGTCGAGTACGGCCTTCACGTCGGCGCTGGATACGGTGCTGCGCTTCTCGATGCGCTTTACCACCTGCGCCAGTGTGATGGGCGTTGAGGGTGCCATCTGCGGATAATACTTGGTCTGCTCGGGATTTGCCGGATTGCGCTTGGCTTGGATAACGTACTTAATCATGTCCTTTTCTGTTTTTATTGGTTAAACAATACCGCAAAGTTATTGTTTTTGACGGAAAGTCAACCATCAGAACACATCTTTTTTCGGCTTCTGCAGAACTTTTACATGATTTTCGTGTCGGTATTCTTTTACGCATCCTTTGCCTCCCTGCCTCCCTGCCGTGTATGCCTCTCAGAGGGAAGGCTTGCGCAGGGGTATCACCAGGGTGAGCACGCTGCCCGTAGGTACCGTGAACAGCAGACGCTTCTCCTTGTCCGTCTTTATCGTCCCCTTGGGCAGTTCGGCCAGATTCTCCGTGCCTGAGGTGCGGTAGGCTCTGGCTTTCTTCTGCTTTATCCCTTTCTTGCTGATGCCGCTCATGTCCGCCTGCATCGGCCTGTCGTGGGCTGCGCGGTTGACACTCACCACCACCAGGGTGTCGTTGTCGGGGCTTACGGCTGCCAATGTGTGCTCCTCGCTGGTCTCCACGAAGTGATAGCCTTCGCGCATGAAGCGGCTGAACTGCTGGCGCACGTAGTAGTTCTTCACGCGATGAAACTCCTGTGTGCCGCCGTAGAAGTCGCCCTGCACCAGGCACCACTGGTCGTTGTTGTCCTCCACATACTGCCAGTCAATCCATGCTGCGGGGCGCATCAGCCGCATGTCCTTGATGAGTTTCTCTGCCAGAGCCAGGTTGCCGTCCAGTCCCTTGCCGCCTGCACCCACTTCGCTCATCCACAGGTGCATGCCCTGCTCGCGGCACAGGGCATAGAGACGGGCGCGTGCTTCGTCGTTGGCCTGGTAGGTGTGCGTGTTCCATTGTCCCACCAGAGGCAGTATTCCTGCCTGGTCGTAGGCTTTGAACCCATCCACCGAGGTCATCACGCTGGTCTCGTCAGAAGCCGAGATGACGGTCTTGAGTCCCGAAGCCTTCAGGATGGGGTGCAGCACCCTGAGGAAGGCTATCTGGGTGGCGAAGTCGAAGTGGCATCCCTCCTGGCTGCCTCCTGCATACCAGTAGTCGGTGTTCGGTTCGTTGAAGGGGTCGAGGGTCTTGAATTCGATGCCGTACTTGTCCCTGTAGTGCAGGCACACATTCACCAGATAATGGGCAAACTCAGCGTAGCACTCGGGACGGAGATTGTCCTTCAGGGCATCCCTGTGACCGCCACAGCAACCGCTCACAGTCATATAGTAGGGGGCTGAATTGCTGAATGCCTCGAAGATGGCATCGGGCCTGCGCTCCTTGATCTTCAGCATGATTTTCCTCTGGGCTGCATCGCGCTCCCAGTGCCAGTCGTCTTCGGCGTGGTCCTTGAAGCCCTCCATCTCGGCTCTCAGCCCCTTGCCTTTGCCCATGTGGTGCGGTGTGCAGTTGCGGTTCATGGGGTCGTCGCCTCCGCCTATATTGTAGCGGAAGATGCGGAAGTTGAGTCCCTGTGGGCTTACCAGCCAATCCACCAGGCTGTCTATCCGCTCTTCGCTCCATGAGCCACACATGTTGGCCCACCAGCAGAGCGAGATGCCCCAGCCCTCGAAGGGTTCCTGCCCGTCGGCGTAGGGGCGGATGGTCAGTTGGGTAGGTTCGTTCGTGGCGGCAGAGAGTGAAGCCTGTCTGTCTGCTGTCTTGGCTTCTGCTGCCGGATTGCAGCACAGGCATCCAGCCAGCAGTAGTGCAGTCTGCCATGTGCGGCTGATGTTTCGGGTAGGGTTGCTGTTGTGTTTGAAAAGCATAATCGTCTTTTGTTTGGTTTCTTGATGTGATGGCGTTCTCTTCTCAGGAAACTGACTCCCGAAAGCAAGTCAATGTACCTGATGAAGTATGCCGGGTGGCTGTTTCCGCCCGTTTCGCTGGCGTGGCAGATTCAGTCGAGATATTCTATCTTCCAATTGTAGTTCCACTGGTCGAAGTAGAGGTTGCCTCCGCTCCATTCCACTTCTCCGCGCTGGAAGTCAACGGTCTCGCTGCGCGGGTACTTCTTCTTGGGCGAGAGCGGCATGCCGTAGTCGGTGTTCACCACCATGCGCCAGGAGTCGATGCCACCCAGGAAGAAGTAGCGCTCCTGCTCGCTTCGTGCGTAGCCGGGAATGCCGAACGACTGATCCACAGGCACCCATCCTATGCCCTCGAAATACACTTCGGCCCAGTCGTGAAGGTTGGAGCCGCCGGGATGCATCATGAATCCGCTTTGGAAGTGGGCGGGTATGCCGGCCAGGCGGCACAGGGTGATGAAGAGCAGCGACACCTGTCCGCAGTCGCCGTGACGGTTCTGCAGCACATACATGGGTATGCAGGGGATGGTGGAGTACTCGCGTGCCGATGCCCAGGGGAAGTGGTCGTTGATATAGGTGAAGATGCTCTTGGCACGCTCGGCAGGATTCTCTATGCCGCGTGTCAGGCTGTCGGCCAAAGCACGCAGTTCGGGCGTGAATGCGATGTGAGGCAGCCGCTCGGCGGTGTATTTCCTGTAGAGGGCAGTCTTGGTGTCGTATGCCCGGATGGAGTCAAAGGCGAACTTCTGTCCACGGCTCACATATTCAAAGGTCTCGGAGAATACCGTGGGTTGCCCCTTCACCGCCTTCTGTTCCATATAGATGGTGCTGTGGGGCTTGTCGGGAGCCGACATCTTGTATTTGGCAGGCGAAGTGGAAAGCAGTTGGATATCCGTCTGGCGGGTAATCTCACGGTGGGGGAAGGGCAGCCAGCAGCGTATCTTCTCGCCCTCGGGCACCACATCGGCAGGCACGGTGAGGGTATATGTCACCCGCATGTGCCTGGCTTGGGCGGTGTGGTAGGGCGTGTGGGGAGCATCGCGCAGGATTTGCGGGAGGTTCTTCATGTCGGCCAACTCGCTGGCGGCATAGCCCTCGCCGGGATGGGCCTTCTGCCATATCTGCCTGCATTTGGGGTCTATGCGGAACAGGTTGCGCCCGGCTGCATGGAAGTACATCTTCTTTCCGTCCAGCTCCATGCACTCCAGTGCGCCCGATGCTTCCCACCGGGCCATCTTCTCATCGGTGACAGCTGGGATGAAGCGGCTGATATAGTCCACCACCTCCTCGCGGCTCTGTGTGAAGTCGCAGAGCAACCGGTGGTGAAGGTCATCTTCCCAACTGTATTTCTGTGCCATACCCTGCATGGCGCCTAACAGGCATGGAATCAGTAGGGCTGTTCTCAGGTAAGGTGATATTCGTATCATGCTTTTGGTTGTTTGAGGGTGTGTATGTTCTGTGTAGGTTCTCTTCTCTATATACCTTATTATAATAGGGGCTCTGTTGTGGTGCGAATCCACATATACCTTATTATTATATAAGTTCCACGCCGATGCCTGGCGCGGTGGGCAGCTTCAGCTTTCCCTTCTCCACCAGCACGCCCTTGAAGCGGTCGTTGGCAATGAGCAGATTGCCGTCCAGGTCGGCAAAATCCACTGCGGGCGAGAATTGGGCGGCTGCCGATATGCCGCAGGACGTTTCGGTCATGCAGCCTACCATCACCTTCATCCCTAAGGCGCGTGCCGTGTTGACCATCTTCCAGCCCTCACGCATGCCGGTGCACTTCATCAGCTTGATGTTGATGCCCGTGAAGGCACCCATTATGCCGCGTATGTCGGCCAGCCTCTGTATGCTCTCGTCGGCGAATATGGGTAGGGGCGACTGCTGTGTCACCCAGGCTATATCGTCCAGTCGGGTCTTGGGCATAGGCTGCTCCACCATCACCACACCCTGCTCGTGCAGCCACAGAATCATGTCGAGTGCCTGCTGCCTGTCCTTCCATCCCTGGTTGGCATCCACTGCAATGGGCAGAGGGGTGACGCTGCGTATGGTCTCTATCATCTCCTTGTCGTTGTCCCTGCCCAGCTTCACCTTCAGGATGTTGAACTTGTCGGCGCACTCCTTCGTCTTTTCGCGCACCACATCAGGCTTGTCGATGCCGATGGTGAAGGTGGTGGAGGGGGCTTTCGAGGGGTTCAGTCCCCATATCTGATACCAGGGTTGTTCCATGATGCGGCCCACCAGGTCGTGCAGGGCAATGTCGATGGCGGCATTTCCTGCTGCGTTACCCTTGTCCAGCTGGTCGATGCAGGTGAGGATGTCTTCCATGCGGAAGGGGTTGTCAAACTGCTTGAGCACCTCGGCTGCACGGCTCAGAAACTGCATCACACTCTCTGTCGTGCCCAGTTCTGCCGAGAGGTAAGGCGGCATGCTGGCTTCTCCGTAGCCCGTGAATCCGTCGTAGTCCAGGCGAACCTGTATGTCGGGTGTGGTGCTGCGCGAGTATGTGGCCACTGTGAAGACGTGGCGCAACTTCAGTTCGTATGGCTCAAAGGTGAGCTTCAACTGCCTGCGTGCCTTCACCTTGCGGTTGACGGCAAACAGGGGAATCGGGTTTGTGGCAAGGGCTGCTGTAGCCAGTGCCGTATTTCGGAGGAATGTGCGACGTGTGGTCATACTTTGTCTTCTTGTTTTTATAATGTTGTGATGTGCCGGCAGGCTTTTTCTGCCCCACGGACAGGCGGCAGACTGTGCGCTCGCGGTCAGTTATATAGTGGAATCCGGTCGGTAGTCTGTATCTTGGGGTCGCTGTTCACATAGGGCAGAATGCGCGCGGCAAACAGCAGACGATTCAGTTCATATTCGTCATAATCCTGGTCGGCAGGGTCGAAGCTGCCAGTGTGCACGCGGCCCAATGAGTGTATAAACCGCTTGCCGCCCAGGCTGAAGCCCACATGCACCACGCGCCTGGCACTCCCGTCGGCATTCTTTGAGCCGAAGAAGAGCAGGTCGCCGGGCTGCAGGTTGGAGAAGTCGCCGGCAATCTTGATGTGCTCGCCCACCAGCGCCTGCTGCGATGCATTGCGCGGTATGATGATGTCGTGCAGGTAGAGGACTGTGCGCACAAACCCGCTGCAATCCACTCCCTTTGGCGATGTGCCGCCCCACATGTAGGGGACGCCCATCAGCGTGTGGGCGGTGTGCAGTATGGAGGCGGCATCCCGAGGCACTTCCCTTCGCCACTGGCTCAGCTTCATGGCATCCTTCTTGCTGATGAAGCCTGTGCGGCCATCGGGAAATCCCACTTCGATAAACCCTCTTCTGGTGCCCAGATATCTAAGCCGGTCGCCTCCCACAGCATCGCTCACATGGGCCGACTTGGTGGATGGTTTCTCGTAAATCCATGTTGTGAGTGCCGTGACAACGGCTTGCTCGGCCCTGTTCCATTCGGTCAGTTGCTCACGGCTCATGCTCTTCAGGGTAGATGTCAGCGTCCAGTGCTCGTAGCCTTCGGGCGTTCTGATGTGTGTCCATTCGTGGTGCCTGCCCAGTATCTCCACGGGCATTCCCATCACCGCTTGCGATTCCTGGCCTGCACTATAGGCGGCTTCGGAGCGGGTATTGCAGGCTGACACGTTGACAAGACCATATTCGGGTGACTGGCCATACGCGGGTATGGCTGTGAGTGTGACTGCCAAGAGGCTGAAGGCCAGCAGTCGTAGGAGGCGGTTAGATAAAGAAGTCATTTGCCTGGTGGTACTCTTCTTATTGAAACAGATAAAGAGGGGAGGGAACGCATGGCGTGTTCCTTCCCCTCTTGGGATTGGTTGGACCCAGTGGGATGGCAGGGTAGGGGATTGGTCTGAGCAGTCAGACGCGGACGTCTCCATCTGTCTGTCCCTTCCCACTTGGGGGAGTTTGGCTATTGGTCTCACGCTCTCCTTGTCGTCGCCCGCTTGGGTGTGGCAAATGTTGCAGTGCATTGCATGTGCCCTTGCAGCGTGCTGCATCGGTCATCGCAGCGTGCTGCGTGGGGCATCGCACCGCAGTGCATCGCCCTGAGTGTGAAACTCCTTCCTCCTGGTCAGGTAGGCCGGCAACAGTCAGCACCCCAGTGGAGGCGGCTGAGCCGGTGGCTGGCCCTTCGGCTTATTAGTCGTTCTCGGGACGAAGCTTGCGCACAGTCACGCCAGCCTGCCACATCTCGCTCTCGCGCATAGCCTTCAACTCCTCGTTGAGCTTCTCGCGATAGTCGGGCTTGGAGTTGCTGTCGATGGAGATCTGAGCCTCGTTGCCGGTCTTCACAGAGTAGTACAGCCACTCCATCACGGGCTTGATGGCATCGTGGAAGCGGGGAGCCCAGTCCAGAGCACCGCGCTGAGCAGTGGTAGAGCAGTTGGCATACATCCAGTCCATACCCTTCTCACCGAAGAGGGGGCCAAGGCTCTGGGTCAGCTCCTCAACGGTCTCGTTGAAAGCTTCAGAGGGAGTGTGGCCGTTCTCGCGCAGCACTTCATACTGTGCCAGCAGCAGTCCCTGGATGGCACCCATCAGCGAACCGCGCTCGCCTGTAAGGTCGCTGGTAGCCTCACGCTGGAATGTGGTCTTGAACATGTAGCCTGCACCGATACCGATACCAAAGGCCAGAGTCTTCTCCTCAGCATGGCCGGATGCGTCCTGATAAACGGCGTAAGAGCAGTTGAGACCGCGACCCTCCATGAACATTGTACGCAGTGAGGTGCCGGAACCCTTGGGTGCTACCATGATCACATCGATATCCTTGGGGGGAACCACACCTGTGCGGTCGTTCCAGTTGATGGCAAAGCCATGAGAGTAATACAGGGTCTTGCCTGCTGTCAGATAAGGCTTGATGGTGGGCCAAACCTGAATCTGGCCTGCATCAGAGAGCAGCATGCAGATGATGGTGCCCTTCTCGGCAGCCTCTTCCAGTGAGAAGAGAGTCTCGCCGGGTACCCATCCGTCGGCCACAGCCTTGTCATATGTCTTGCCTTTACGCTGGCCTACAATCACGTTGAAGCCATTGTCACGCAGGTTGCATGCCTGTCCAGGGCCCTGTATGCCGTAGCCCAAAACTGCGATGGTCTCGTTCTTGAGCACCTCGCGTGCTTTCTCCAGGGGAAATTCCTCGCGTGTCATTACCTCTTCGATAACGCCACCAAAATTCATCTTTGCCATTTTTCTAAATATTTTAGCTTAATGTTATTCTTTTTCTCTCTCGCTGTCAGCCCTTGTGCCGGTGTGCTCCTATGGATAGCGCACGGTGGTCAGGCTGGCTTTGTGATACCGAGTGCAAAGTTACGAATTATAATCCAAATACGACTATTTAGAAGCATATTTTTGCTTGGCAAGCTATTTCGCTTTCATTTTTACGCACTTCCACCTCCATTACGTTGCTCTCTTCGCCCTGCTGAACGTAGAAGGAAAGCCTGTCGCCCATGTATGCTTCGGTCTTGTAGGCTATCTCCAGACGCTTGGGAGGCTGCTCCTGGAAGCGCTCTTTGGGCAAGAGGTCCAGGATGTGCTCTATGTACTTGATGCTGTTGATATGCCCGTTGATGTCGGTATCGCTGTAGTAGGTGTCGATGGTGCGCACCAACTGGGGGGCTTTGAAGCGGAAGCGTCCGTGACCCTCGATGGGACAGATGTTCTCTTCATCTGCTACCACATAGTTGAGAATATCCCCATTATATAAGGTAAGCAGGTTGCATGGCTTGCGGGTGTTGACATCTATCATCGCCCAAATGCTGCGGGCATAACCGTATGGAGTGCCGTCGGGACGCAGGATGGCGAAGTTACGGCTCGTGAAGAGCTTCATCACTCCCTCTACCCACGTCTGGATGCTCACCTGTTCGTACTGCTTGGGCATCTCGTTCATTTCGATGCAGAGGCGTGAGAGCACCCATGTGTGCTGCGTCTCATTGAGTGCGCCTATTCCCCATCCCCTCTTCTGTGAGTGCTTGCCGGCTGCATTGAGCAGATGGTTGCCCAGTACGCCCAGGAAGATGTGTCCTGTGAAATCCACGTGGAAGGGTTCCACCAGCACGTCGTAGGTGTCTATCTTTGGAAGTTTCATGCCACTCATTTCTCCTTCATTCTTTCCTCCAGGTACTTGTCGAGTGTCTCCACCAGACTCTTGGTCACAGCTATACGTCCAGAGCGAACGAACTGCAGCACCACATCCAGGTGGTTGAGGCTCCTGTAGAGCTTGAGTATTTCCTCGGTATCACCCTTCTTCTCCACGATGGTGTAGGTGGGGTTCACCTCCACGATGCGTGCTCCGTGCTTGCGGATAATCTTGCCCACATTGTCATTCTCGAGCACGATGGGCGTGCTGAGCTTCAGTAGGCAGGCCTCCAGAATGAACAGCTCGTCGTCGGTGAAGTAGTTGGCCTGCAGCACGTCTATCTTTTTCTCTATCTGCTTGGTGAGCATGATGGCCATCTCCTCGGTGCAGTAGCAGGTGATGGTGTATTTATGCACGCCTGGCGTACTGCTGGCGCACACGTTGAGCGTCTCGATGTTGACCTGCCTGCGGGTGAATACGGCAGTTATCTGATTGAGTATGCCGGCGAAGTTCTCGCTATAGATGATCATTGTGTAGAGCGTCACTCCCTCGGGGCACTCCAGGCTTCCGCACTTGCCGCAGGTGTTGCAGTCACCGCACTCAGCCGCTCCTATCTTCTTGTTTGTCTCCATGTCTTTTCTCTTGCAGTTGTTCGTCCTTACTTGATGTCCAGCAACATCTCATCCACACTGGCTCCTGGAGGAGTCATCGGCAGCACGTTGTCCTCTTCCTTGATGGCACATTGCAGCAGGAAGGGGCCGTCTGTGCTGAGCATCTCACTGATGGCGTCGTTCAGGTCGGCGCGGTCGATGACGGTGCGCGAGGGAATTCCGTAGGCTGCAGAAATCTGCTCGTAGTCGGGGTTGAGCATGGGAGTGAACGAATATCTCTTCTGAAAGAACATGTATTGCCACTGGCGCACATTGCCCAGGAAGTTGTTGTTGAGCAGGATGATCTTCACTGGCGACTGCTGTTCCATGATGGTACCCAGCTCCTGGATGGTCATCTGCAGACCGCCGTCGCCGCAGAACATGCACACCGTACGCTCTGGCGCTCCAAAAGTTGCTCCGATGGCAGCAGGCAGGCCAAAGCCCATCGTGCCGCATCCACCGCTGGTCACCACGCTGCGGGCTTCGCTGAACTGGAAGTAGCGGCAGCCGAACATCTGGTTCTGACCTACGTCGGTGACCAGGATAGCCTTGTGTGCGGTGGCTTCGCTTACGGCTCTCACCACCTCGCCCATCAGCAAGGGTCCTTCGGTGGGATGTATTGCAGGCTGGATGACTTTGTAGTCCTCCTTGTCCTCATACGGCTTGAAACCATCCACCCAAGCCTGATGACGGGCCGGCTCCACCAGTTCGGTCACCCTCTGGAGTGTCTGCTTGCAGTTGCCCACAACGGCCACATCCACCTTCACATTCTTGTTTATCTCGCTGGGGTCGATGTCGAAGTGTATGATGCGGGCCTGCTTGGCGTAGGTTTCCAGTTTGCCTGTCACACGGTCGTCGAAGCGCATGCCGATGGCGATAAGCAGATCACATTGGTTGGTCATCACGTTGGGACCCAGGTTGCCGTGCATTCCCAGCATGCCCATATTCAGTGGGTGGTCGGTGGGCAGGGCGCTCAGACCCAGCATGGTGCATCCTGCGGGAATCTGCGCTTTCTCGAGCAGAGCCTTCAGCTCCTCTCTGGCTTCGCCCAGCTCCACTCCTTGTCCTACCAGCGCAAAGGGCTTCACACTGTTGTTTATCAGGCGGGCAGCCTCCTCGATAGTGGCTTCGGAGGGGACGTGAACGGGCTTGTAGGAGCGTATGAAATCAACGTGGGCAGGCTTGTAATCTACCATGCCTGTCTGTGCATTCTTGGCAAAATCCAGCACCACCGGACCTGGACGGCCGCTGCGTGCGATATAGAATGCCCGGCTTACTGCCCATGCGATGTCTTCGGCCTTTCTTATCTGGAAAGCCCACTTCGTGATGGGTTGGGTTACACCTATGACATCCACCTCCTGGAAAGCGTCGGTTCCCAGCATGGCAGCTCCCACCTGTCCGCAGATGACCACCATGGGCGTGGAGTCCATCATGGCATCTGCCACACCTGTAATGGTGTTCATGGCACCCGGACCGCTGGTGACAATGGCACATCCCACTCTTCCCGACACCCGAGCATAACCCTGTGCGGCATGTACGGCACCTTGTTCGTGGCGCACCAGAATGTGGTGCAATGTCTCCTTATGGTCGTAGAGAGCATCGTAGGTAGGCATTATGGCACCGCCCGGATAGCCGAACAGCACATCCACTCCCTCGTGTTCCAGAGAGCGCATCATGGCTTCGGCGCCCGTTATACGCTCGCACTCGTTGGCGGCGGAAGCGGTTACGTGCTCGCCGTTGGCCTTTATCTTGTCCTTATTCATATTATATATAGTACTTCAGAATGTATTTTGCTCCCCTGGAGAACTTCTTCGGATGGGAAGGCCAGTCTGCTCTTCGGGGAAATTTATAAAGGGCCTTTGCTTAATCTATGATTCTCACTCCGCCCTTGTCGGCACTTGACACGCTCTGTGCATAGGCTCTGAGCGCCCGGCTCACCTCGCGATGACGGGTCATGGGACGCTGTTCGCGTGCTGCCAGTTCCTCGTCGGAGAGGTGTACGTTGATGCTGCGTGAGGGGATGTCAATCTCGATGATGTCGCCGTCGAGTATCTTGCCTATATTGCCGCCGCTGGCTGCTTCGGGTGAGATATGGCCGATGCTCAGTCCGCTTGTGCCGCCGCTGAAGCGACCGTCGGTAATCAGCGCACACTCCTTGCCCATGTGCATGCTCTTGATATAGCTGGTGGGGTAGAGCATCTCCTGCATTCCAGGGCCACCCTTGGGGCCCTCGTGTGTGATGACCACCACATCTCCCTTCTTTACCTTGCCGCCCAGAATGCCTTCGCAAGCATCTTCCTGCGAGTCGAACACTACAGCCGGACCTTCGAAGTGCCAGATACTCTCATCTACTCCAGCGGTCTTCACCACACAACCGTCCTGCGCTATGTTGCCAAAGAGAATGGCCATTCCGCCATCCTTGGTGTAGGCGTGCTCGATGTCGCGGATGCATCCCTGCTCGCGGTCAGTGTCCAGCGAGGGGTAGGTGTTGCTCTGGGCACCCAGTTTGTTGCAGAATCTTCCGCCGGGAGCACTTGTATAGATGCGCACAGCCTCTGCATCCACTTGGGGTTTCATGACGCTGTACTTCTCGATGTCTTCGGCCAGAGTGGCACCATCCACACGCTTCACGCTTGTGTCCAACAAGCCTCCCTTGGCCAGTTCGCCCAGCAGGTTGAGCGTTCCGCCTGCCCTGTTGTATTCCTGGATGGAGTATCTCTGTGAGTTGGGAGAGAGCTTGCACAGGAAAGGTGTGCGGCGGCTCAGCGCGTCGATATCCTTCATGGTGAAATCCACATAGCCCTCTTGGGCCACTGCCAGCAGGTGAAGCACGGTGTTGGTGCTTGCTCCCATGGCGATGTCAAGCGTCATGGCATTGAGGAAAGCCTGTCTGGTGGCGATGGAGCGGGGCAGTACGCTCTCGTCTCCATCCTCGTAGTAGGCCAGTGCGTTCTTCACTATCAGGCGTGCAGCATCCTGCATGAGTCGCACACGATTGGCGTGTGTGGCCAGGATGGAGCCGTTTCCGGGGAGCGACAGACCGATGGCTTCGGTGAGGTTGTTCATGGAGTTGGCGGTGAACATACCGCTGCAGCAGCCGCATCCCGGGCAGGCTCTGTCCTCCACCTCTGCCAGTTCGGCATCACTCACAGTGGGGTCGGCGCCCTTGATCATGGCCGTTATCAGGTCCAGGTTCTCGCCTTTGTACTGTCCGGCTTCCATAGGACCGCCGCTCACGAATACGGCAGGGATGTTCAGTCTCATGGCTGCCATCAGCATTCCCGGTGTGATCTTGTCGCAGTTGGATATGCATATCATGGCATCTGCCTTGTGTCCGTTCACCATGTATTCTACGCTGTCGGCTATGATATCACGGCTGGGCAGGCTGTAGAGCATTCCGTCGTGTCCCATTGCAATACCGTCATCAATGGCTATCGTATTGAATTCCGCGGCGTAGCATCCCAGTCTTTCTATCTCCTGCTTGACGATTTGACCCGCCTCATGCAGATGGGTGTGGCCGGGCACGAACTGTGTGAACGAGTTGACAATAGCGATGATGGGCTTGCCAAACTGTTCGCGTTTCATTCCATTGGCAACCCACAGAGCGCGGGCACCTGCCATGCGCCTACCTTGGGTGCAAACGGCACTTCTGAGCGTGTGTTTCATATCCTATTGCTTATATGGTCTGTTGCTGCATACTATGCTTCCATTTTAGTGGCGTGGGCCAATGCGTGGCTTTCGCTAAGTCAATTGGAACTGCAAAATTACTTAAAATTTGAAATATAGCCAAGCATGCGCGCTTTCGTTTTGTTATTTCCGCTTTTTCGGGCGTCTGCAGAAAGTACTTGGCCCTTGTGCAGGCCAGTGTCGCAGAATAATTGTATATTTGTACCCGTTATGAGAAAGTACATGTTTGTTTGGCTTCTGCTGCTGACAGCGGTGGCCTTGGCAGGAAACCCTAAGAGGGAATTTCGTGGTGCCTGGATTCAGAGTGTGAATGGGCAGTTTCAGGGAATGGGTCGTGAGCGTATGCAACAAGTGTTGACAAGCCAGCTCGATGACCTTCAGCGCGATGGCATCAATGCCATCTTCTTTCAGGTACGCTGTGAGGGCGATGCGCTCTATCCCAGTGAACTGGAACCTTGGAGTCGTTATCTGACCGGTCAGCAGGGGCTGGCTCCCAATCCTTATTGGGATCCCTTGCAGTGGATGATAGAGCAGTGTCATGCCCGACAGATGGAGCTGCATGCATGGATCAACCCTTATCGTGCCAAGACAAAGGGTACAACGGCACTGGCCAACACGCATGAGTACTTCCGTCACCCCGACCGTTTCTTCGATTATGACGGTTTGCTGCTCTTTGACCCCGGCTGTCCCGAGAACCGCGACTATATCTGTCAGGTGGCGTGCGACATTGTGCGCCGTTATGATGTGGATGGCATTCACATAGATGACTATTTCTATCCCTATCCCGCTGCGGGTCTCCCCATTCCTGATGACGCTTCTTATGCAAGGTATGGCAATGGAATGGACCGTGGCGACTGGCGACGTCAGAATGTCAACCTCTTTGTCAAGCAGATGTGCCACGACTTGCGCAAGGTGAAACCTTGGGTGAAGTTCGGCGTTTCGCCCTTTGGCATCTATCGCAACCAGCGCACCGACCCTGATGGAAGTGCCACCAACGGACTGCAGAACTACGATGACCTCTATGCCGATGTGCTCGAGTGGGTGCGTCAGGGATGGGTGGATTACAATCTGCCACAGCTCTATTGGGAGGTGGGCAACCGTGCAGCCGACTATGAGACGCTTATCCGCTGGTGGAGCAACCATGCCGGCAACCGTCCTCTCTATATAGGCCAGTCAGTGGAACGTACGGTCAAGCATCCCGATCCTACCAATCCCAGCCAGCATCAGATGGCTCTCAAGTATAATCTCCAGCGCTCTCTCCCGGGCATCTATGGCAGTTGCCAGTGGTATGCAGCCGCTGTTTGCCAGAACCCCCAGGGCTATCAGGATATGCTCAGGCAGGTTTATCACAGCACCCCAGCCCTTCAGCCCATCATGCCTTGGATAGACTCCAAGCGTCCCAAGAAGCCTCGTCGCACCACTGTACTTTGGACGGAGAACGGTCCGGTGCTCTTCTGGAAGGCTCCAAGAGGCAAGAAGGAGATGCAGAAGGCCCGTCAGTATGTGGTGTATCGCTTTGTCAAGGGCGAGAAGGTGGATTTGGAGGATTCCTCTCATATCCTGTGCATCACCAGCCAGACCTTCCTTCCTCTGGCCTACGAGGGTGGCAACACCGATTATGTATATGTGGTTACAGCCCTCGATCGCCTGCACAATGAGTCAAAGGCGGTGAAGAAGAAGGTGAGACTCTGACCTCTTGCCCTCCAGAGGCACTTTGGCTGCCTCACGGAGACAACTCCACTGAAGCCCATGGCTGCTTTGCCCCAAACGGGAATCATTTTCCTGTAGGCAAAGCAGTCATGGGCTTCCTGCATTTGACCGCCTCTGTGGAATCCGTGGAGGGAAGTGGCTCGGAAAGGTGTACGATATGTCCCTGTCAAGCAACCTTGCCTCGGATTTTTGTCTCTCCCGCCTCGTTGGGAGGGTAGAGCTGGATGGCCAGGCGGTTTGTGCTCAATCATGGAGCAGATGTACGGATTTCACAAGCGTGAATACTCTTCTTTGCCCTTTTCTGCTGAGTTTTTCTGCAGGCGCGGAAGCCAGTTGGGGCGGATGGTCAGGCGAGGCAAACTTCCTCGGGGGAAGCGATGGCGGTAACGTGGCAGATGGGGTTGGCGTCAAATGCATTGCGCTGCGAACCCCAACGGAGCGTGCTGCGATGGCCGATGCACCGCGCTGCGATGGCTGATGCACCGCTGTGCGCTGATGGTCAGAAAAAGCATCCGTGTGCCGGATGACGCAGCGGGCATTGTTTCTTAGCCCGTTCTTCTGCCCGCGAGACTGCTTCTTGCCAGAACCTCCATCCCCTTCTGCATCTCAATTCCTATTCCTGCAAAATGTCAGCAAGCAGCATCTGCGGCCTTCAGGGACGCAAGGTGACAGGCAGGCCGGTCTGTGGAATCTATGTGTCAAGAGGAGGGAAGAGAGTGGTGAAGTAGGTGGTGCGGGTGCTTTTGTTGGCCGTTTCGGACCGTTTCAGTCATCCGTGTGCCTTATTTCTTGCCTTATCTGAGATTTCTGCGTAACTTTGCGCATGAAATTTGGAATATATATAATAAGGTATAAGTACGATGAATATACTCGAATTGAGCGATCAGGAGATTGTCAGAAGAAATAACCTGCAGCAGTTGCGCGACCTGGGCATTGACCCTTATCCCGCTGCAGAGTATCCTGTGGATGCCTGGAGTACGGAAATCCGTGAGTCATTTGTTGACCTGCCCACCACTGTGGGAGGGGACGGAGAGGAGATTCCCGCTACCGCCACACCCGAGAACAGCCGCAATGTGAGCATTGCCGGACGTATCATGAGCAAGCGCATCATGGGCAAGGCTGGCTTTGCTGAGTTGCAGGACAGCAAGGGACGCATACAGGTGTATGTGCAGCGTGATGCTATCTGCCCCGATGAGAACAAGGATTTGTACAATATCGTGTTCAAGAAGTGCCTCGACCTGGGCGACTTCATCGGCGTGAAGGGCTATGTGTTCCGCACCAAGACCGGCGAGATAAGCGTGCATGTGACAGAGATGACTGTGCTCTCCAAGAGCCTTCGTCCCCTGCCCATCGTGAAGACAGATGCCGAGGGCAATGTGTTCGACGCTTTTGACGACCCCGAGTTGCGTTACCGCCAGCGTTATGTTGACCTCATTGTCAACAACGGCGTGAAGGATACTTTCCTCAAGCGAGCTACCATCGTGCGCACTCTGCGCCGCATTCTCGATGATGCAGGATATACTGAGGTGGATACCCCTATCCTGCAGAACATCGCAGGTGGTGCCAGTGCCCGCCCCTTCATCACGCATTTCAATGCCCTCAATCAGGATATGTACATGCGTATCGCTACGGAGCTTTACCTCAAGCGCCTCATTGTGGGCGGCTTCGAGGGAGTGTATGAGATGGGCAAGAACTTCCGCAACGAGGGAATGGACAAGACTCACAATCCCGAGTTTACCTGCATGGAGCTTTATGTGAGCTACAAGGACCTCAACTGGGGAATGGGCTTCACAGAGAAGATGCTCGAGGAGATTTGCACCGCGGTCAACGGTAAGCCCGAGGTGGAGATAGACGGTAAGGTGATTTCCTTCAAGGCTCCCTTCCGCCGTCTGCCTATTCTGGATGCCATCAAGGAGAAGACCGGCTACGACCTCTATCCCATGAATGAGGATGAAATACGCGATGTGGCCAAGAAGTTGGGCATCGAGGTGGATGAGACAATGGGCAAGGGTAAGCTGATAGACGAGATTTTCGGAGAGACCTGTGAGGGTTCCTTCATCCAGCCCACCTTCATCACCGACTATCCTGTAGAGATGTCGCCTCTGACCAAGATGCACCGCTCGAAGCCCGGACTCACGGAGCGCTTCGAGTTGATGGTCAATGGCAAGGAGCTGGCAAATGCCTACAGTGAGCTTAATGACCCCATCGACCAGGAGCAGCGCTTCGTTGACCAGATGAAGCTGGCCGACAAGGGTGACGATGAGGCTATGATCATCGACCACGATTTCCTGCGTGCTCTGCAGTACGGAATGCCTCCCACCTTCGGCATCGGTATCGGTATCGACCGTCTGGTGATGCTTCTCACCGGCAAGTTTGCCATAGGCGAGGTGATGCTCTTCCCGCAGATGAAGCCTGAGGTGAAGGCTCCCCGCGACAAGGATGAACTCTTCCTGGAGAAGGGTATCCCCTCGGAGATTATCCCCATCCTGCGTAAGGCCGGCTACAATCTCGTAAGCACACTGCAGGGAGTGGCACCAGCCAAGGTTCAGCAGCAGATTATCGAAATAGTAAAGAAGTACAAACTCGACATTGAGCGTCCCTCTCAGGAGACCATCGCACAATGGACAGCATGACAGGTCAGGTAGGTGTCATCGGCGGAGGAAGCTGGGCAACAGCCATTGCCAAGATTCTGCTCGAGAGTGTTCCGCACATACATTGGTATATGCGTAATGCTGAACGTGTGGAGCAGTTCAGGCATACCGGACACAATCCGGCCTACCTCTCGCAGGTGCACTTCGACATGAGCCGGGTCACTCTCACCGATGATATCAACGAGGTGGCCGATGCCTGTCAGACTCTCATCCTGGTGCTTCCCTCTCCTTTCCTCAAAGGAACGCTCGAGCATCTTCATGTCAAGCTTCGCTCCAAGTTCCTGGTAACGGCCATCAAGGGCATTGTGCCGGGCGAGAACCTCATCTGCACCGATTATCTCGGTCTGATGTATGGCGTGCTGCAGGAGCAGTTGGCGGTCATCGGTGGTCCCAGCCATGCCGAGGAAGTGGCCATGAACCACCTCACCTATCTCACTGTGGGCTGTGCCGATCTGGCTCGCGCCAGGGAGTTTGCCTCCTTGCTGCAGAACGATTACGTGCGCACCAAGGTGAGTCAGGACGTTACGGGCATCGAGTATGCCAGTGTGCTCAAGAATGTTTATGCACTCGCTTCGGGCATCTGCAACGGCATGAACTACGGCGACAACTTCCAGGCAGTGCTCATGAGCAATGCCATACAGGAGATGCAGCGCTTTCTCAATGCCGCCTGTCCCATCCCCCGCAACGTGTGTGACTCTGTCTATACGGGCGATCTGCTTGTTACGGGCTACAGCCAGTTCAGCCGCAACCGCATGTTCGGCACCATGATAGGCCGGGGCTACAGCGTTCAGAGCGCCCAGGCAGAGATGCGCATGATAGCCGAGGGCTACTTCGGTGCCAAGTGCATGCAGGAGATCAACCGTCCCATGAGGGTCAACATGCCCATCCTGGACGCTGTCTATAATATCCTCTATCGCCGTGTGAGCCCGTCCATCGAGATTGGCTTGCTCAGCGAGGCGTTCCGCTAAGGGGCGTCCAGTGGCTCGTGAGAGCCGTGCGACTGGCCGTGAGCCAGTCGGTAAGGTACATAGGTAAAGATTGTAATTCAGTTAAATACACATTTAATTATGATTAAGTTAGACATCAGCAAGACGCTGATTGCCCCCGAGGACGTTACTGCCTACGAGGGTGCTGTAGCTTCTGCTCAGCAGGCATTGGAGAATGCTACTTGTGAGGGCAACGGTTTTCTGGGTTGGCTACACCTTCCCAGCCAGATCACTCCTGAGTTCCTGGAGCAGTTGCAGTCATGTGCCAACACACTGCGTGAGCACTGCGACACTGTGGTAGTAGCAGGTATCGGAGGTTCTTATCTGGGTGCACGTGCTGTCATCGAGGCTCTGGGCAACAGTTTCCAGTGGCTGGTCAACAAGGGTGAGAACCCTAATATCCTCTTCGCAGGCAACAACATCGGTGAGGACTACCTGTATGAACTCACAGAGTACCTCAAGGACCGCAAGTTCGGAGTCATCAATATCAGCAAGAGTGGCACGACCACCGAGACTGCCTTGGCTTTCCGTCTGCTCAAGAAGCAGTGTGAGGAGCAGCGCGGAGTGGATGTTGCACGCAAGGTGATAGTGGCTGTGACCGACGCTCACAAGGGTGCCGCTCGCACTACAGCCGACCGCGAGGGCTACACCTCATTCATCATCCCCGACAATGTGGGTGGCCGCTTCAGCGTACTCACTCCCGTGGGATTGCTTCCCATTGCCGTTGCAGGCTTCGATATAGCCAGCCTCGTGCAGGGTGCTGCCGATATGGAACGTGCCACTGCAGCTGATGTTCCTTTCAGCCAGAACATAAGCGCCCAGTATGCAGCAGTGCGTAACGCACTCTACAACAAGGGCAAGAAGATAGAGATATTGGTGAATTTCCAGCCCAAGCTCCATTATATGAACGAGTGGTGGAAGCAGCTCTATGGCGAGTCAGAGGGTAAGGATCTCAAGGGTATCTTCCCTGCAGCCGTTGACTTCAGCACCGACCTCCACTCTATGGGTCAGTGGATTCAGGAGGGTGAGCGCACTATCTTCGAGACAGTAGTGAGCGTGGAGCAGCCTGAGCACATGTTGCTCTTCCCCCATGATGACGAGAACCTGGACGGTCTCAACTTCCTGGAGGGCAAGCGTGTGGATGAAGTGAACAAGATGGCAGAGCTGGGTACTCAGCTTGCACATGTGGATGGCGGTGTACCCAATATCCGTGTGAGTGTACCTCGACTGGATGCCTACAACTTGGGTCAGCTCATCTACTTCTTCGAGAAGGCTTGTGGCATCAGCGGTCTGGTGCTGGGTGTGAATCCCTTCAACCAGCCTGGTGTGGAGGCTTATAAGAAGAACATGTTCGCTCTCTTGGGCAAGCCTGGCTACGAGAAGGAGACTGAGGCCATCAAGGAGCGTCTTCAGAAGTAAATCCTCACAGCATTGGATATTTCACAGAAACAGAAGGACGGCCAGGAGGCGAGGAACCTCAAGGCCGTTCTTTTTGATATGGACGGAGTCCTCTTCGACTCTATGCCCAACCACGTAAAGGCCTGGTGTGGGGCGGTAGAGCAGTTTGGTCTGCACATGACACCGCAAGAGGTCTATATGAATGAGGGCCGCACGGGCAGTGGCACAGTGGATATGCTGGCCATGCGCACTTGGGGCCGTAGGGCTACAGCAGAGGAGATAGAGGAAATCTATCGCGTGAAGAGCGCACTCTTCAACACTCTTCCCGAGGCAGCACCCATGCCTTACGCGCGCGTATTATTAGATAATGTACGCGCGCGAGGGCTTCGCATCGTCCTTGTGACGGGCAGCGGGCAGCGCAGCTTGCTCGAGCGGTTGGAACATGCTTTCCCTGGCTGCTTCCATGCAGACCTTATGGTCACCGCCTTCGACGTGCGTCACGGCAAGCCCAATCCCGAACCCTATCTCATCGGACTGGACAAGGCGGGCGTGAAGGCCAGTGAAGCAATGGTGGTGGAGAATGCTCCTCTGGGCGTGCAGGCTGGCCATGCGGCTGGTATCTACACGCTAGCTCTCAACACCGGCCCGCTTCCCGATGCTGTCCTGTGGGACTCTGGTGCCGACTGTGTGCTTCCCAGCATGCAAGCCTTTGCCGAACAGGCTGACCGCTTCTTGGCATAGCATCGTCCCTCACAATACACTCGTGGGCGGCATACAGACATCTCTGTATGCCGCCCACGCTATTAAAACAGAACGAAAGTTCTCTGTTTTACTCGTCGTCCATCAGGCTGTCGGCAGGATTCTCATTGATGGGCGTATTGTCCTGCTCGATGGTGAAACTGCCGTTGCGGCTGATTTTGATGAGGAACGGTTGCGACATATCGCTCTCGGGATAGCTCACGCAGGTGCCGAAGGTCAGTATTCCGTCGGCATAGCCAGAGCAACGGAAACCGTCAAACATGCCATGCTGTTTGAAGTCTTCGTTCAGCAGATGGCGGAAGTCATTCTTTGTAAACCAGCGGTGGAACAGGTTAGTTCCATCCTTTGTGATGGTCAGCTCGAAGATGTTATCCTTGAATTTCGTGCCGTACTGGTCGGTGACCACAGGCATCGAGTCGCATGGTTCGCGGTGGATGAGGAACATCACCTTACTGTCCCATGCCTTTATGCTGTCGTTGAAGTCGCAACTGGCCGTGCTGTGTGTCACTGTATCCTGCTCAGCCATAGGCAGCAGATCCAGTGTCTCCTTGCTTTTGTTACCCTTGCATGCGGCCATTGCCACTGCTATGAGCGCCATCATCAGGATTTGTCTCTTTCTCATATCACTTCCTTTAGTGTGTTTTGACTGTTTATCTACTCACAAAGTTAGGAAAAAAAACAATCCCCACCAACACATTCACCCACAGAAGTCACACCTCCCAGCATGTTTTTCTTTGCCTCAAAAACCGCTGTAGGGTAGTGGGCAGAAGCCTTTTCCCAGTCAGATAGAATAAAAAAGTCCTCGCTTTGAGCCGCTTCGCTGATATTTTCACTAACTTTGCAATACTTATGAAGAGAGCATTTATCTATCTGGCACTTGTTGTGCTTGTGGTGTTTGTGGCCATTGGCGGTTTCAGGGACTGTTCCCTCAAGCACATCACAAGCGGCCGTTCTGCCGACTCTGTTCGGGTCGATAGCGCGGATGCCGTGCTGCGCCTGCGTGCCCAGAGCCGTCTCTATACATCCGAATACCGCATACACAAGGTGGTGACGCATGACGACCTGATTCGGTTCCAGGGAAAGTTCTTCGGCTACTCCTATGAACAGACGTTTCACTTGGGTGACCGCAAGATAGCCATCCCCATAGATGTCACCTTCAAGGCTTATGTGGATTTCTCCTCCTTCTCTGAGCGGAATGTGGAGAAGCACGACTCACTCATCCACATCACTTTGCCCGACCCGCGCGTCATCCTTACGTCCTCCAGCGTAGATCATGCCGGAGTGCGTCAGTACCTCAGTCTGCTGCGCAGCGGGTACACCGACCGGGAGATGACAGAGCTTTCGGCGCAGGGAGTGGAGAGCATCATAGCAGGAATGGGACAGACAGATATAATAGAACGCGCGCGCGAGAGTGCCGCCCGCATCATCATACCCCTCATGGTGCAACTGGGCTATAAGCCCGACCACGTGGTGGTCACTTTCCGTAGCGGACTGGACCTCTCCGATCCTGCTACCTATTACGACAACGACCACTCTGTGGTGCGATGGGAAGGAGGTAAGCGATGAAGACCATCCAGCGTTTCCTTCTCCGGCTCTTGCTTCTGGCCTTGCTTGTGCTGGCAGTTATATTGGGTGTGCGCTATCTCACCACAGGCAAGGGCGTCAAGTCGCTCTTCGGCTTCTCGGTAAGCCGTCCTCTGGTGGCACAACCGACTCCTATGCGCATCCAGGCCATACGCAGCATCGGTCAGTGGGAGTTCTTGAGTATTGATGATGAGGAGATTATAGACACCGTCCGTCGTCATTGGCTCTCTTCGGATGACCAGCTGGTGCGCATCTACAGGGGCACTCTCAGGCTGGGTGTTGATTTCCGTCAGTGCAGTCCCGACTGGGCTTTGGCCTATGGTGATACTGTCAAAGTGCGCCTGCCAGAGGTACGTCTGCTCGACAACCTCTTTATTGATGAGGCTCATGTGCGCAGTTTCTACGAGAGTGGAAAATGGAATGCCGCCGACCGCAAGGCTATGCTTCGCCGTGCCGAACAAGCCATGCGCCGCCGCTGCCTCACTCCCGAGAACATGCAGCTGGCCAGGCAAACAGCCAAAGACCAGCTTCGCCACTTCTTCCTCTCCCTTGGTTTTGCCAACGTAGTCTTTGAGGATGAAGAGGAACAGCAGTAGCTCTTGCTTTTGCAGTATTTTCGGTTCATCCGACAAATGCGTGGTTTTTATCGTGTAGGAAAGCCTTTCTTGTGTTGAAAAGTTAGTCTGTAAGGGAATAAAATGAGGGTGAAGCGGTTTCGTAAAACAACAGGAATGGTGTAAAGCGAAATCGATTAAAATCAGAGTAGTACTTCATTGGCGATAGGAGTAGTACTTCATTGGCGATAGGAGTAGTACTTCATTGGCGATAGGAGTAGTACTTCATTGACGATAGGAGTAGTACTTCATTGGCAAAGTAAGTAGTACTGCTTGAATTCCACCAAGAGTTATGACTCCGTATCGCAGGAATTCATCCTCCATCAAGAGGCATTTTTTGTTTCACTTTTCGGTACTCATGTCTCTTCTTCTATTCCACATTGGTTCATTTTCGCTGTATTTTGCCTTCTACAGACAGACAAAATGCCTCTTTACTGCCTTGGCCTCTGCTTTTTCCTCCCTGCCTATTGCATAAATCGCATGAGAAAACTCCCTTTTTGCCCTCAAGTAGCCATCCTGTGGGCAGAAAAATGTCTTTTCCGGTATGTTTGGCCCCTCCAAATCACGTTTTGGGGGTCTTCTTTCTTCCTCAAGTGTACTTGTAGAACCCTTTTCTTCTCTTTTAGGGCATGGAGAGGGCAGTTTCATTCCTGTGTTTCATTCCCTGTTTTCAGGGATAATACCCTATTCGTCATTTTGAGACATAAAGTTTTGTTAGAATAACCAAAAAATTGTTTCCGATATATCCCTTTTTCTTGTAGAAATCACCATGTCAATTGGTAAAATGCACATTTCTTTGCGTTGGCAGGGTAGGAGTGTATGCTTTATCGTGCAGTATAGTCAAAATTACAATTTAATACCAATTCACAAATAAAATAGCATATTTAACAAATTGTAAAAATAACTATTGAAATTTGTGAAAATGTAGTCTAATTTTGCAAGTGGAATCGTAACACTGGCGAGTGTTGGTTGGTAGGCCGTTTGGGTAAAGTACGTTGACAGTGACTCCAACTGCGATTCGGATTGATTGGAAGTCTGCTTGAGGAACCGCAAAAACTAACTTGTGGAACGGATATGGAGAGATGAG
>ENA-UEOM01000251-UEOM01000251.1-human-gut-metagenome-genome-assembly--contig:-NODE-251-length-24230-cov-12.787563_pt1 | contig 24230 bp, 22 predicted proteins | sample MGYA00242993_ERZ507994 | MGnify/ENA primary metagenome ERZ507994 (study PRJEB26167, sample SAMN06115536) | human gut metagenome | host: Homo sapiens | place: China:Neimenggu | collected 2014-11-07... | reverse complement strand
AAATAGATGATAAAACAGGGCTGGTACTGGAAGGCGGAGGTATGCGCGGAGTTTTTACCTGCGGGGTATTAGACTATATGATGGATAAGAAGGTTTGGTTTCCGTATGGGGTAGGAGTTTCTGCCGGAGCGTGCAATGGTCTTTCATATATGTCTCGCCAGCGTGGTAGAGCTAAGTTTAGTAATATTGATTTATTGGAGAAATATCATTATATCGGCATAAAGCATTTATGGCGTAAGCACAGTATTCTTGATCAGGAATTGCTTTATGAACATTTTCCTAAGGAAATTCTTCCTTATGATTATAAAACATATGCTGAAAATCCTGCTCGTTTTGAAATGGTGACTACTAATTGCATTACAGGTAGGGCGTGTTATTTGGAAGAGAAACATGATCCTCGACGTATTATTGCCATAGCTAAGGCGTCCAGCAGTCTTCCTTATGTTTGTCCTATAGCTTATGTAGATGGTGAGCCGATGCTGGATGGGGGAATTGTGGATTCTATTCCTGTGTTGCGTGCTATTGAACAAGGATTTGATAAAAATGTAGTGGTACTTACCCGTAATCGGGGATATCGCAAAAAAGGAAAGGATATGAAAATTCCTCATTTTATCTATAAAAAATACCCTCGTTTGCGCGTGGTTTTAAGTAAACGTTGTCGTATTTACAACGAACAGCTTGATTTGGTAGAGCAATTGGAAGACAAGGGCAGGATTGTGGTAATTCGTCCTGAAAAGCCGATGGAAGTGGACCGTATTGAAACAGATATAAAGAAACTGACCGATTTATATGAGGAAGGGTATGCCTGTGCAAAAAAAATGTTCGAAGAAAAACGAATACTTCAAAAATAAACTTTTGGCCAAAAGAATGTTTTTTAGGGACATTCATTAAATATTACAAAATCAGCCAACTAATTCATACACAAAGTATTGCGAATTAGTTGGCTTTTTTGTATCTTTAGGTATTCCCCCGAAAATAAGATTTGACGGCCAAAACGGGGGAAATATCCAAACTAATAAGATATGGCAAAGATAGTGAATATTTCAGAAATTCACCCTACTTTGGGTTTTACAGAATTTGATATTCTGGAAAAATACCGCAAGAGTTTTAATGAGAGTGAGCTTGGCAAGCTTCATTCGGTCTTTCCGTTTGAATGTATGGCAAAAGCCGCCGGCCTGTCGGACCGGCGCCTGGGACGCAGGAACAGATTCAGTCCTTCCGCAAAGATCGCCCTTATGGTCCTGAAGGCATACACCGGATTCTCCGACAGGCAACTGGTGGAACATCTGAACGGGAACATACACTACCAGATTTTCTGTGGAATTATGATTCCCCCGTCCCTTCCCATAACCAACTTCAAGATAGTCAGTGCCATCCGTAATGAGATAGCATCCCGCCTTGACATTGATTCTTTCCAGGAGCTCCTGGCTTCACACTGGAAACCTTATCTTGATAACCTTCACGTCTGCATGACCGATGCCACATGCTATGAAAGCCACATGCGTTTTCCTACGGACATGAAACTCCTTTGGGAAAGCCTCGAATGGCTCTACAGGCATATATGCCGGCATTGCAGGGAGCTGGGCATAAGGCGTCCGCGCAACAAATACAGGAATGTGGCGGAATCCTATCTGTCCTACTGCAAGAAAAGAAAGAGGAGAGCTTCAAGGACAAGAATGCTTAAGCGCCGTATGATCAAGCTTCTTGAAAAGCTCCTCAGTCAAAGGGATGGGATCCATAGCGAGTACGGTGCTTTACTCCGATATACCCAGGATTATCATAAGCGTCTTTCCATCATCAGAAAGGTGCTTGTACAAGAAAAGGAAATGTTTGAAGGGCGGAAAGTCAGTGACCGCATCGTCAGCATTGACCGTCATTATGTACGTCCCATCGTCAGAGGCAAGGAAACCAAGTCCGTCGAGTTCGGTGCACGTTAATGGAGTCACGGCGAGCAAAGATGCTCAGACGTACGCTGTTGCCGATGACGAGGAACACGGCCGCCACCATCAATACGCCGATCATCGCCGAAACGCGCCCGACCAGCCCAGTCAACGCCGCCAGACGGGCAAACCAGCTGTCATCCATCCGCACTTCGTCAATGCCGTTAATCTGCGTGATACGATCACGCAGCGTATTGAGTGATTCCGTCCCCTGAAAATCGAGTTTCGGGATCACCACCGCCACTGCCGGAAGCGGGTTTTCTTCCAGCATATCCAGCGCACCACCAAAACCAGACCAGTTACGGAACTCGCCCAGTGCGTCTTCACGAGAAAGATAGTTCACTTTCTCCACGCCTTGCTCGGCCTGCAACTGTGCCACCACGCCCGCAGCGGCGTCATCGTCCAGCGTTTTTTGCAAGTAAACAGTGATTTGCGGTGACGGATAATACTGCGTCGCCGCCTGGTTAACGTTTTTGTACACCATATAACAGACGCTGGGCAGCGTCAGGGAGATGGCGATAACCATCACCGTTAAAAATGTGGCGAACGGTTTGCTTTTCAGATCCTGCAATGCGCCGTGGAAGGCATAGCGCACCTGTTCGTTGAAAACGTTGGTTTTGCGATTTACCGGTTTTGGCGAGGATTTCGCGCGTTTCGGTGCGTTACGACCGCCATCGCCTGAGCCGCCGACCGATTTACGGAAGCGATCCAGACGCCCGCCAAACTGCCGAATATGATTGATTGCATCGCGCTTATTCATGGCCCACGCCTCCATGCAAGTGACCATCGCTCAGGGTGAGCATGCGATAGGAACGCCGTGAAATCAGGTTGAGGTCGTGCGTTGCCATCAATACGGTTACCCCAACGCGGTTAAACTCTTCAAACAGACGTAGAATCCCTTCCGACAACGCGTCGTCCAGGTTACCAGTCGGTTCGTCCGCCAGCAGTACCGCGGGCTTATTCACCACCGCGCGGGCAATGCCAACACGCTGTTGTTCACCGCCCGAAAGCTGAATAGGGAAGTTCTTCGCTTTGTCCAGTAGCCCGACTTTATCCAGTGCCGCCGACACCCGGCGACGAATATCGTCACCGCTGGCACCAGCGATAATCAGCGGGATCGCCACGTTATCGTAGACAGTACGGTCCATCAGTAGATGGTGATCCTGGAAAATCATGCCAATCTGGCGGCGCAGAAACGGAACTTCACGGTTTTTCAGACGCGTGATGTCATGGCCGCTAAACCAGATTTTCCCGGCGCTGGGCCGCTCAATCCCACAGATCAGCTTCAGGAGGGTACTTTTCCCTGCGCCGGAATGACCGGTCAGAAACGCCATCTCACCCGGCTGCATATGGAACGTAACGCCCTGCAGCGCCTGTCTCCCACCGAGATAAGCCTTGCTGACATGTTCAAAGCGAATCATTGTTAATCCTCTCGGGCAAAAAGTGCCTCTATAAAGTCGTCCGCCTTAAACGGACGCAAATCCTCAATACGTTCGCCGACACCAATGTAGCGGATAGGGATACCAAACTGGTCAGCCACCGAGAAAATTACCCCGCCTTTCGCCGTGCCGTCCAGTTTCGTTAGCGTGATGCCGGTTAAACCAACGGCTTCATGGAACAGTTTGGCCTGGCTTACCGCGTTCTGCCCGGTGCTGGCATCGATAGTCAGCATAACTTCATGCGGCGCTTCAACGTCGAGTTTCTTCATCACGCGGACGATTTTCTTCAACTCTTCCATCAGGTGCGATTTGTTCTGCAGGCGTCCGGCGGTATCGGCAATCAGGACGTCGATATTACGCGCTTTAGCTGCCTGAATGGCGTCGAAGATAACAGAGGCGGAATCCGCACCGGTATGCTGGGCAATCACCGGAATATTGTTGCGCTGACCCCAGACCTGAAGCTGTTCAACCGCTGCTGCACGGAAAGTATCGCCCGCCGCCAGCATCACCGATTTACCCTGCTGCTCAAACTGACGTGCCAGCTTACCAATCGTCGTGGTTTTACCCACACCGTTGACGCCCACCATCAGGATCACGAACGGCGTTTTACCTTCAACATTCAGCGGCTCATCGACTTTCGCCAGAATCTCGCCCATCTCTTCTTTCAGCAGGCCATAGAGCGCCTCGGCATCACGAAGCTGCTTGCGGGATGCGCCTTCCGTCAGATTGGTGATAATTTTACGTGTGGTTTCCACGCCCACATCGGCGATCAAAAGCTGTTCTTCCAGCTCTTCAAACAGATCATCGTCGATTTTTTTACCGCGGAACAGGCTGATAAATCCGGAACCGAGATTTTCTTTGGTTTTTAACAGGCTGCGTTTCAGGCGCGCGAAGAAACCTTCTTTGGTCGGTTTTTCCTGCTCCTGAGCGATTTCTTCCACCGGCTGCTCTTCTTCTGCCGGAGGAACCACCATCACCGCCTCTTCTGCTGCTTCGGCAGCCAGCGCCTGTGCTTCCAGCTCTTCGTCGGTGATTTCTTCTTTAGCCGCTTCTTCTTCCGCCGCTTCGACAATCTCTACGGTTTCCGCTTCAGCCTGCCACTCTTCTGGCGAAACCGCTTCGGCGTTGACGTCTTCCGGCAACGGCAGCTCTTCACGCTCGATAGCCACTGGCTCCGGCGTTTCTTCTACGACCGGTTCCGGCTGTGCAACGACTTCCGCTTCAGGCTGCGCTTTTTCACTTTCAGCAACCTGTTCAGTGACTTCCACAACTTCGGCAGCAAAAGTTTCCGCTTCGGCCTCAGTATGCGCCTGCGGCTGCTCTTCAACGGCGTGTTCCGAAGCCTTCGCAGGCTCTTGCGCCTGAACGATTTCTTCTACAACCGGTTGTTCATTCTGAACTTCTGTCTCTTTTTCCGGGGTCTGCTCTTTTTGACCAAAGCCCAGCCAGGAAAAAAAGCCACGTTTTTTTTCTTTCGCCATTTGCGACTACACTCCTCGCTGTTGCTTCATGGCACAGCGTTAACGCTATGTACATAGCAGCTAAAAAAATGATGAAATAGTCTATCACTTAACTTAATTCACATCACCGCCTGCAAGTATGTGTTATCTGGCGGATTGAGCAATTTATCATGAAAAAACCGAATCATTCCGGCAGCGGCCAAATCCGCATTATTGGCGGGCAGTGGCGAGGCCGTAAACTACCGGTTCCTGATAGCCCAGGTCTGCGCCCCACCACCGACCGCGTACGCGAAACGTTGTTTAACTGGCTGGCTCCGGTCATTGTTGACGCCCAATGTCTGGATTGCTTCGCCGGGAGCGGCGCGCTGGGGCTGGAAGCGTTATCGCGCTACGCTGCGGGGGCAACGTTGATTGAGATGGATCGCGTGGTTTCTCAGCAGTTAATTAAGAATCTGGCGACACTAAAAGCAGGCAATGCACGCGTGGTGAACAGCAACGCAATGTCATTCCTGGCGCAAAAAGGCACACCGCATAATATCGTGTTTGTCGATCCACCGTTCCGCCGTGGCTTGTTAGAAGAGACGATAAATTTACTGGAAGATAACGGCTGGCTGGCTGACGAAGCCCTGATTTATGTCGAAAGCGAAGTCGAAAACGGTCTGCCCACTGCTCCGGCAAACTGGTCATTACATCGGGAAAAAGTGGCGGGTCAGGTGGCTTATCGGCTGTATCAACGCGAAGCACAAGGAGAAAGTGATGCTGATTAATATTGGTCGTTTGTTAATGCTCTGCGTTTGGGGATTTTTAATCCTCAATCTGGTGCATCCCTTCCCGCGCCCGCTGAATATTTTCGTTAACGTGGCGCTGATTTTTACCGTGCTGATGCATGGTATGCAGCTGGCGCTATTGAAATCCACTTTACCGAAAGATGGCCCGCATATGACCACCGCCGAAAAGGTACGGATTTTCCTTTTCGGCGTGTTTGAACTGCTGGTCTGGCAGAAGAAATTTAAAGTTAAAAAATAACCTTATTGTTCGCCTACAAAGCTGACAAAGCGCGTTCATTTATAGCTCAGCGTACCTTTATCGCCCACTGTCAGGGCGTGGTACTGCTGGGCGTCGAGGCGAAACGTCTGCTCCATTCCTCCGCTTTGCGGTTTGAAGCTTGCCTCATAGCGCATACTGGTGCCTGCCGGAGTCACTTCCTGCTGGCGCGAACGGCGATCGTTAATCGGTTTTTCCCGCTTGTTGCTCACCACCACCAGCTTTTGCTGGAGCGGAGCCATATCATTATCAGCTTTTTCCCGTCGCTGTTGCATAAAACGAAACGATGCGGCGACGATGATTAAGCCAATGATAACAATAAAGAAAAGAGGTGGTTTACTCATCTTTATCCCTCATCGGAAAATGCGGAATTAAGCATACCCTGCCAGTTATGGTGTTGTCATCCGTCCACCCTCGCCACTAAACTGGAAGCAAGACCGTAGGCATTCCGCTTACGAAAAAATAACGAATTCAAGGAACTAAGATGCTTTGGTCGTTTATCGCTGTCTGTCTTTCCGCATGGCTATCTGTGGATGCATCGTATCGTGGGCCAACCTGGCAACGCTGGGTGTTTAAACCGTTAACCCTTCTTCTCCTGCTGTTACTGGCCTGGCAAGCGCCGATGTTCGACGCCATTAGCTATCTGGTGCTGGCAGGGCTGTGCGCCTCACTGCTGGGCGATGCGCTAACCCTGTTGCCACGTCAACGTCTGATGTACGCCATCGGCGCGTTTTTCCTCTCGCACCTGCTGTACACCATCTATTTCGCCAGTCAGATGACGCTCTCTTTCTTCTGGCCTCTACCACTGGTGCTGCTGGTTCTGGGTGCGCTGTTACTGGCGATTATCTGGACGCGCCTGGAAGAGTACCGTTGGCCTATCTGCACGTTTATCGGCATGACGCTGGTGATGGTGTGGCTGGCAGGTGAACTGTGGTTCTTCCGTCCGACCGCTCCGGCGCTCTCTGCGTTTGTTGGCGCTTCGTTGCTGTTTATCAGTAACTTTGTCTGGCTGGGGAGCCACTATCGCCGACGCTTCCGTGCGGATAACGCGATTGCTGCGGCCTGCTACTTTGCCGGTCACTTCCTGATCGTCCGCTCGCTGTATCTCTGATAAAACTTGACTCTGGAGTCGACTCCAGAGTGTATCCTTCGGTTAATGAGAAAAAACTTAACCGGAGGATGCCATGTCGACTCCTGACAATCACGGCAAGAAAGCCCCTCAATTTGCTGCGTTCAAACCGCTAACCACGGTACAGAACGCCAACGACTGTTGCTGCGACGGCGCATGTTCCAGCTCGCCAACGCTCTCTGAAAACGTCTCCGGCACCCGCTATAGCTGGAAAGTCAGCGGCATGGACTGCGCCGCCTGTGCGCGCAAGGTAGAAAATGCCGTGCGCCAGCTTGCAGGCGTGAATCAGGTGCAGGTGTTGTTCGCCACCGAAAAACTGGTGGTTGATGCCGACAATGACATCCGTGCCCAGGTTGAATCTACGGTGCAAAAAGCGGGCTATTCCCTGCGCGATGAGCAGGCCGCCGACGAGCCACAAGCATCGCGCCTGAAAGAGAATCTGCCGCTGATTACGCTTATCGTGATGATGGCAATCAGCTGGGGTTTGGAGCAATTTAATCATCCGTTCGGGCAACTGGCGTTTATCGCGACCACGCTGGTTGGGCTGTACCCGATTGCTCGTCAGGCATTACGGCTGATCAAATCCGGCAGCTACTTCGCCATTGAAACCTTAATGAGCGTAGCCGCTATTGGTGCACTGTTTATTGGCGCAACGGCTGAAGCTGCGATGGTGTTGCTGCTGTTTTTGATTGGTGAACGACTGGAAGGCTGGGCCGCCAGCCGCGCGCGTCAGGGCGTTAGCGCTTTAATGGCGCTGAAACCAGAAACCGCCACGCGCCTGCGTAACGGTGAGCGGGAAGAGGTGGCGATTAACAGCCTGCGGCCTGGCGATGTGATTGAAGTCGCCGCAGGTGGGCGTTTGCCTGCCGACGGTAAACTGCTCTCACCGTTTGCCAGTTTTGATGAAAGCGCCCTGACCGGAGAATCCATTCCGGTGGAGCGCGCAACGGGCGATAAAGTTCCTGCAGGAGCCACCAGCGTAGACCGTCTGGTAACGCTGGAAGTGCTGTCAGAACCGGGTGCCAGCGCCATTGACCGGATTCTGAAACTGATCGAAGAAGCCGAAGAGCGCCGCGCCCCCATTGAGCGGTTTATCGACCGTTTCAGCCGTATTTATACGCCAGCGATTATGGCCGTCGCCCTGCTGGTGACGCTGGTGCCACCGCTGCTGTTTGCCGCCAGCTGGCAGGAGTGGATTTATAAAGGCCTGACGCTGCTGCTGATTGGCTGCCCGTGTGCGTTAGTTATCTCCACGCCCGCGGCGATTACCTCCGGGCTGGCGGCAGCAGCGCGTCGTGGGGCGTTGATTAAAGGCGGAGCGGCGCTGGAACAACTAGGTCGTGTTACTCAGGTGGCGTTTGATAAAACCGGTACGCTGACCGTCGGTAAACCGCGCGTTACCGCGATTCATCCGGCAACGGGTATTAGTGAATCTGAACTGCTGACACTGGCGGCGGCGGTCGAGCAAGGCGCGACGCATCCACTGGCGCAAGCCATCGTGCGCGAAGCACAGGTTGCTGCACTCGCCATTCCCGCCGCCGAATCACAGCGGGCGCTGGTCGGGTCTGGCATTGAAGCGCAGGTTAACGGTGAGCGCGTATTGATTTGCGCTGCCGGGAAACATCCCGCTGATGCATTTGCTGGTTTGATTAATGAACTGGAAAGCGCCGGGCAAACGGTTGTGCTGGTAGTACGTAATGATGACGTGCTGGGTATCATTGCATTGCAGGATACCCTGCGCGCCGACGCTGCAACTGCCATCAGTGAACTGAACGCGCTGGGGGTTAAAGGAGTGATCCTCACCGGCGATAATCCACGCGCAGCGGCGGCAATTGCCGGGGAGCTGGGGCTGGAGTTTAAAGCGGGCCTGTTGCCGGAAGATAAAGTCAAAGCGGTGACCGAGCTGAATCAACATGCGCCGCTGGCGATGGTTGGTGACGGTATTAACGACGCGCCAGCGATGAAAGCTGCCGCCATCGGGATTGCAATGGGCAGCGGCACAGACGTGGCGCTGGAAACCGCCGACGCAGCATTAACCCATAACCACCTGCGCGGTCTGGTGCAAATGATTGAACTGGCACGCGCCACTCACGCCAATATCCGCCAGAACATCACTATTGCGCTGGGGCTGAAAGGGATCTTCCTCGTCACCACGCTGTTAGGGATGACCGGGTTGTGGCTGGCGGTGCTGGCAGATACGGGTGCGACGGTGCTGGTGACAGCGAATGCGTTAAGATTGTTGCGCAGGAGATAAGGCAAACCGATCGCAACATTGAGCGCGATCGGTCCCCTCGCTCCTCTGGGGAGAGGGTTAGGGTGAGGGGAAAAGGCGGCATCGAAGCCAATCAGCCCCCATCAACCGCCTTTACGAATCAAATAACGATAAGGCAATCCATCCGTCTCTTTAGCAACCAGTTCGTGTTCCATAAAGGTACAAAACCCAGGAATATCGCGGGTCGTCGCCGGATCGTCAGCAATAATCAGCAACGTTTCACCTGGCTGCATATTGCGCACTGTTTTGCGCACCATCATTACGGGTTCCGGGCAGCGCAGGCCAAGTGCGTCGAGTGTGTGGTCAGGGCTGGAAAAGAGATCGGTCATTTTCTTCTCATCACATAAAAAAACGGCGCTAGTTTACGCCCTGTGAGTCCGTAAGCAAACCAGGTTAACGATTGCGTGAAAATTAACCATTGCATTGTCAACGTAAAGCAGTATCATGCGGCGGCTCGAAAAAAGGGTAAGCACGTTATTATGTTAAGGTAACAGACGTGTCGTACGTATTGGGTTCCCTCACCCCAATGGTTAATCAAAAAGGTACAATATGAACGTTTTCTCGCAAACTCAACGCTATAAGGCGTTGTTCTGGTTATCGTTATTTCATCTGCTGGTGATCACCTCCAGTAACTATCTGGTTCAGCTTCCCGTCTCCATTTTGGGTTTCCATACCACCTGGGGCGCGTTTAGCTTTCCGTTTATTTTTCTTGCTACCGACCTGACCGTGCGTATTTTTGGCGCACCGCTGGCCCGACGCATTATCTTCGCGGTAATGATCCCTGCGTTATTAATCTCCTACGTCATCTCGTCGCTATTCTATATGGGTTCCTGGCAGGGATTCGGCGCACTCGCCCACTTCAACCTGTTTGTCGCCCGTATCGCCACCGCCAGTTTCATGGCCTACGCGCTGGGGCAAATCCTCGACGTGCACGTTTTTAACCGCCTGCGTCAGAGTCGCCGCTGGTGGCTGGCACCGACAGCGTCCACACTGTTCGGTAACGTCAGCGACACGCTGGCCTTTTTCTTCATTGCCTTCTGGCGTAGCCCGGATGCCTTTATGGCTGAACACTGGATGGAAATCGCGCTGGTCGATTACTGTTTCAAAGTGTTAATCAGTATCGTTTTCTTCCTGCCAATGTATGGCGTATTACTCAATATGCTGTTGAAAAGACTGGCAGATAAATCCGAAATCAACGCTTTGCAGGCGAGTTAAAGGTTCGTTATCAGAGTTGTGATAAGATGGATGAATGAGCCGTTATGGCCGTTTATCGAAAGGAAGAAGTCAATGCGCAATCTGGTTAAATATGTCGGAATTGGCCTGCTGGTTATGGGGCTTGCGGCCTGTGATGATAAAGACACTAACGCTACGGCGCAGGGTTCGGTCGCGGAAAGTAACGCTACCGGGAATCCCGTCAACCTGCTTGATGGCAAGTTAAGTTTCTCGCTGCCAGCGGATATGACCGACCAGAGCGGTAAGCTGGGAACGCAGGCCAATAACATGCATGTCTGGTCCGACGCCACCGGGCAGAAAGCAGTCATCGTCATCATGGGCGATGATCCGAAAGAAGATCTGGCGGTGCTGGCGAAGCGTCTGGAAGATCAGCAACGTAGCCGCGATCCGCAGCTGCAAGTGGTAACCAATAAAGCCATTGAGCTGAAAGGTCACAAAATGCAGCAGTTAGACAGTATTATCTCCGCGAAAGGCCAGACGGCGTACTCTTCCGTTATTCTGGGTAACGTGGGTAATCAACTGCTGACCATGCAAATTACGCTGCCCGCTGACGATCAGCAAAAAGCGCAGACCACCGCAGAAAACATCATTAATACGCTGGTTATTCAGTAAGTTTTAAGATGATGAGGCGGCCTCAGGGACGTGTTCCGGAGGCCGTTTTTTTAATCGCCACGTCAGTAATAACGCGATTGCGACCAGTCCCGCCGCCGCCAGATAAATCACCGGTACGCCCGCCCAGCTCATCACCAGCCCAGCCAGTGGTCCAGTCACGCCAAGCGATAAATCCATAAATACGGTGTAAGTTGCCAGCGCCGCCCCCTGATTTTGCTGCGGAACCGCTTTTACCGCCACTACACCCAATGCCGGGAACACCAGCGAAAACCCGGCCCCCGCCAGTAAGACGCCGATTTTCGCCATCCACGGCATAGTCGCCACGCCAACCAGTAGCAGGCCGATTATCTCAACGCTAAAGCAAATCATCGCTACGTTTAAGCCACCGATACGGTTAATGCCGTTAGGGAATAACAAACGCGTACCGACAAACGCACAGCTAAACAGCGTCAGCGCGAAAGCCGCACCGTCCCAACCTTTAGCGTCATAAAACAGCGTGATAAAGGTGGCGATGACGCCAAATCCGGCGGAAGCCAGTGCCAGCGCCATACCGTACAGCCAGACGCGCCCAAGCACCGCGCGAAACGGCAGCGGTTTGCCTTTACTGGCTTTTACCGTCGGACGCGGGATCGCCAACAAAATGGCCACCAGCGCCACGCCCATAATGATTAACGCTAACGCCTGCAAGCCGCCCCAGTGATAAAACACGACGCCTAACGGCGCACCCATCGCCATCGCCCCGTAAGTGACAATGCCGTTCCACGAAATCACCCGCCCGATATGCAGCGAGCCAACCACGCCAACGCCCCATAGGGTCGATCCCGTTCCGGCAAAACTTTGCCCAATCCCAAGGATGACGCGCCCCAGGCAAAGTAATAACAGGCTGATGACAGGCAGACTGGCGGTTAATCCTGCCGTCAGATACCCCAGACCGCTCAAAAAGCAGCCGCATAAACCGAAGACGACAATCTTTTTGGGTCCCAGCGAATCGGCGTAACGTCCGGCATGAGGGCGGCTCAGCAAGGTGGCGAAATATTGCAGGCTGATAACCAATCCTGCCCAGAAGGCGCTAAAGCCCATCACATCATGGACATAGCCCGGTAATACAGCGAGCGGCAACCCGATGGTGAGGTAGCTGGCGAAGTTAAACATGACTATAGAGACAATGCGCAAATTCAGGCGCAATCCGTTTAGCGCGGGTTCGGCTACGGGTTCGGGCATGAGGATCACCACATTTTTACAACAGTGTTTCATTTTTACCATGTGCTGACGTGAAAATCAGCAGTAAGAATCAGAATATTGCTGGCGTGACTCCCGCTACACTTAATACAAAAAGTCACAAGGAAGCCCCAATGGAAACCCCTCAACCCGATAAAACGGGCATGCACATTCTGCTCAAGCTGGCCTCGCTGGTAGTGATCCTCGCGGGCATTCACGCAGCGGCAGATATCATTGTGCAGCTGTTACTGGCGCTGTTTTTTGCCATCGTCCTCAACCCGCTCGTCACCTGGTTTATTCGTCGGGGAGTACAACGCCCCGTTGCCATTACGATTGTAGTGGTGGTGATGCTGATCGCACTAACCGCGCTGGTCGGCGTACTGGCGGCATCGTTTAACGAATTTATCTCTATGCTGCCGAAGTTTAATAAGGAGCTGACGCGCAAACTTTTTAAATTGCAGGAGATGTTGCCTTTTCTTAATTTGCATATGTCGCCGGAGCGAATGCTGCAGCGGATGGACTCGGAAAAAGTGGTTACCTTCACCACAGCGCTAATGACCGGGCTTTCCGGGGCAATGGCGAGCGTGCTTTTGCTGGTGATGACCGTAGTTTTTATGCTGTTTGAAGTGCGCCACGTCCCTTACAAAATGCGTTTTGCGCTGAATAATCCACAGATTCACATCGCGGGATTACACCGCGCACTTAAAGGCGTTTCGCACTATCTTGCATTGAAGACGCTACTCAGTTTATGGACAGGTGTCATCGTCTGGCTGGGGCTGGAGCTGATGGGGGTACAGTTTGCGCTGATGTGGGCAGTACTGGCGTTTTTGCTTAACTACGTGCCCAATATCGGCGCGGTAATTTCCGCCGTACCGCCAATGATTCAGGTGCTGCTGTTTAATGGTATTTACGAATGTATTCTGGTCGGCGCATTGTTTTTAGTGGTCCATATGGTCATCGGCAATATTTTAGAGCCACGGATGATGGGCCATCGCCTGGGGATGTCCACCATGGTGGTATTTCTTTCATTGTTAATTTGGGGATGGCTGCTCGGCCCGGTAGGGATGCTACTTTCGGTGCCATTAACCAGTGTGTGTAAAATCTGGATGGAAACCACCAAAGGCGGTAGCAAACTGGCGATTTTACTGGGGCCAGGCAGACCGAAAAGTCGGTTACCGGGATGAGGCGACAAGTGATACGATACGCACTTTCATTTTCCATTAAACGTTGGCCCTGATATGTATCGGATAGTTCTGGGGAAAGTTTCGACCTTAAGCGCAGCTCCACTGCCACCGGGTTTACGCGAGCAAGCACCGCAAGGTCCACGACGCGAACGCTGGCTGGCGGGGCGTGCATTGCTTTCGCACACGCTTTCCCCGCTACCGGAGATCATCTATGGCGAACAAGGCAAACCTGCATTCGCGCCGGAAACGCCGCTATGGTTCAACTTAAGCCATAGCGGTGACGATATCGCTCTGCTGTTGAGCGATGAAGGCGAAGTCGGCTGCGATATCGAAGTGATTCGCCCGCGCGCCAACTGGCGCTGGCTGGCGAACGCCGTGTTCAGCCTCGGGGAACACGCTGAAATGGACGCCGTGCATCCTGAGCAGCAACTGGAAATGTTCTGGCGCATCTGGACGCGCAAAGAAGCCATCGTTAAACAGCGTGGCGGCAGCGCCTGGCAAATCGTCAGCGTAGATAGCACCTATCACTCCTCGCTGTCAGTCAGCCATTGTCAGCTAGAAAATTTAAGCCTTGCGATCTGCACCCCTACTCCCTTTACGCTCACCGCCGACAGTGTGCAATGGATCGATTCAGTTAACTGATCCGCCCACCCGACTGCCCATCTATTGATCCAGAACAGGTAATCAGTATGACGAATACTTAAAATCGTCATACTTATTTCCGCCATCTATTTTAATCCATTGGGGTTACCATGCTCTCCACACTCCGCCGCACTCTATTTGCGCTGCTGGCTTGTGCGTCTTTTATCGTCCATGCCGCTGCACCAGATGAAATCACCACCGCCTGGCCGGTGAATGTCGGGCCACTAAACCCGCACCTTTACACGCCTAACCAGATGTTCGCCCAGAGCATGGTTTATGAACCATTGGTGAAATATCAGGCAGACGGTTCGGTGATCCCGTGGCTGGCAAAAAGCTGGACTCATTCAGAAGATGGTAAAACCTGGACCTTCACCCTGCGTGATGACGTGAAATTCTCCAACGGTGAACCGTTCGATGCCGAGGCGGCGGCAGAAAACTTCCGCGCAGTGCTCGATAACCGTCAACGTCACGCCTGGCTGGAGCTGGCAAACCAGATTGTTGATGTTAAAGCACTCAGTAAAACAGAGCTGCAAATCACCCTGAAAAGCGCCTACTATCCTTTCCTGCAAGAACTGGCCCTGCCCCGTCCTTTCCGTTTTATCGCACCCTCGCAGTTTAAAAACCACGAAACCATGAACGGAATTAAAGCGCCGATTGGCACCGGACCGTGGATTTTGCAGGCATCGAAACTGAATCAGTACGATGTCTTCGTCCGTAACGAAAACTACTGGGGCGAAAAGCCAGCGATTAAAAAGATCACCTTTAACGTCATCCCGGACCCGACTACCCGCGCGGTGGCGTTTGAAACTGGCGATATCGACCTGCTGTACGGAAACGAAGGGTTATTACCGCTCGATACCTTCGCCCGCTTTAGCCAGAATCCGGCTTACCACACCCAACTGTCACAGCCGATCGAAACCGTGATGCTGGCGCTCAATACCGCCAAAGCCCCCACCAACGAGCTGGCAGTACGTGAAGCTCTTAATTACGCGGTAAACAAAAAATCGCTGATTGATAACGCGTTGTATGGCACCCAGCAGGTCGCCGACACCCTGTTTGCCCCTTCTGTGCCCTACGCCAACCTCGGCCTGAAACCGCGCCAGTACGATCCGCAAAAAGCGAAAGCGTTGCTGGAAAAAGCCGGTTGGACGCTGCCTGCGGGCAAAGACATCCGCGAGAAAAATGGTCAGCCGCTGCGCATTGAACTTTCGTTCATCGGCACCGATGCGTTAAGCAAATCGATGGCGGAAATCATTCAGGCTGATATGCGCCAGATTGGCGCAGATGTCTCGCTGATTGGCGAAGAAGAGAGCAGTATCTATGCTCGTCAGCGCGACGGTCGTTTTGGCATGATTTTCCACCGCACCTGGGGCGCGCCATATGATCCACACGCCTTCCTCAGTTCAATGCGCGTACCGTCACACGCTGACTTCCAGGCACAGCAAGGATTAGCCGACAAACCGCTGATTGATAAAGAGATCGGCGAAGTGCTGGCGACCCATGACGAAACGCAACGTCAGGCGCTGTATCGCGACATTCTGACCCGTCTGCATGACGAGGCGGTTTATCTGCCTATCAGTTACATCTCAATGATGGTGGTATCAAAACCGGAGCTGGGTAACATCCCCTACGCGCCGATCGCCACCGAAATTCCGTTCGAACAGATTAAACCGGTGAAACCTTAATGTTGCGTTACGTATTACGCCGCTTTCTGCTGCTGATCCCGATGGTGCTCGCCGCCTCGGTGATCATTTTTCTGATGCTGCGCCTCGGTACCGGCGACCCGGCGCTCGATTATTTGCGTCTGTCTAACCTGCCGCCGACGCCGGAGATGCTGGCCTCTACCCGCACCATGCTCGGGCTGGATCAGCCGCTGTACGTCCAGTACGGCACCTGGTTGTGGAAGGCGCTGCATCTTGACTTTGGTATCTCATTCGCCAGCCAACGCCCGGTACTGGACGATATGCTGAACTTCCTGCCCGCCACGCTGGAACTTGCAGGTGCGGCGCTGATATTAATTCTGCTCACTTCCGTACCGCTCGGTATCTGGGCGGCGCGCCATCGCGACCGTCTGCCGGATTTCGCCGTACGTTTCATCGCGTTTCTTGGCGTGTCGATGCCTAACTTCTGGCTGGCGTTTTTACTGGTGATGGCGTTTTCGGTGTATCTGCAATGGCTACCCGCGATGGGTTACGGCGGCTGGCAGCACATCATTTTGCCTGCGGTTTCCATTGCCTTTATGTCGCTGGCGATTAACGCGCGTTTACTGCGCGCCAGTATGCTGGACGTCGCCGGTCAGCGTCACGTCACCTGGGCGCGTCTGCGCGGCCTGAACGACAAACAGACCGAACGTCGCCACATCCTGCGCAATGCCTCGCTGCCGATGATCACCGCCGTGGGGATGCACATCGGCGAACTGATTGGCGGGACGATGATTATCGAAAACATCTTTGCCTGGCCGGGCGTCGGGCGCTATGCGGTGTCGGCGATTTTTAACCGTGACTATCCGGTGATCCAGTGCTTTACGCTGATGATGGTGGTGGTTTTTGTGGTCTGTAATTTGATTGTTGATTTACTCAACGCCGCGCTGGACCCGCGCATTCGTCGTCATGAAGGAGCGCACGCGTGAACTTTTTCCTCTCTTCCCGCTGGTCGGTACGCCTGGCGCTGATCATTATCGCCCTGCTGGCGCTGATTGCGCTCACCAGCCAGTGGTGGCTGCCGTATGACCCCCAGGCGATTGATTTGCCGTCGCGCCTGCTTTCGCCGGATGCGCAGCACTGGTTGGGCACCGATCACTTAGGGCGCGATATTTTCTCGCGGCTGATGGCAGCGACCCGCGTGTCGCTCGGTTCGGTAATGGCCTGCCTGCTGCTGGTGCTGACATTAGGGCTGGTTATAGGCGGCAGCGCCGGGTTGATTGGCGGGCGCGTTGATCAGGCCACCATGCGCGTCGCCGATATGTTTATGACCTTCCCGACCTCGATTCTGTCGTTCTTTATGGTTGGCGTGCTCGGCACCGGGCTGACCAACGTAATTATCGCCATCGCCCTGTCGCACTGGGCGTGGTATGCACGCATGGTGCGCAGCCTGGTGATTTCACTACGCCAACGCGAGTTTGTGCTGGCGTCACGGCTTTCCGGTGCGGGCCATGTGCGGGTGTTTGTCGATCATCTGGCAGGCGCGGTGATCCCTTCGCTGCTGGTGCTGGCAACGCTGGATATCGGCCATATGATGCTGCACGTCGCGGGGATGTCTTTCCTTGGCCTCGGTGTGACCGCGCCGACCGCCGAATGGGGCGTGATGATTAACGACGCGCGCCAGTATATCTGGACCCAGCCGCTGCAAATGTTCTGGCCGGGGCTGGCGCTGTTTATCAGCGTGATGGCCTTTAACCTGGTGGGTGACGCACTGCGCGATCATCTGGACCCTCATCTGGTGACGGAGCACGCACACTAATGCCGCAACAGATTGAACTACGTAATATCGCGCTACAGGCCGCGCAGCCGCTGGTACACGGTGTATCGTTAACCCTGCAACGCGGGCGCGTGCTGGCGTTAGTCGGCGGTAGCGGCAGCGGGAAATCATTAACCTGCGCCGCGACGCTGGGCATTTTGCCCGCTGGCGTTCGCCAGACGGCGGGGGAAATTTTAGCCGATGGCAAACCGGTTTCGCCTTGCGCCCTGCGCGGCATCAAAATTGCCACCATCATGCAGAACCCGCGCAGCGCCTTTAATCCACTGCACACCATGCACACCCACGCGCGGGAAACCTGCCTGGCGTTAGGGAAACCCGCCGATGACGCTACGCTTACCGCTGCCATAGAAGCGGTGGGGCTGGAAAACGCCGCGCGCGTGCTGAAGCTGTACCCGTTCGAGATGAGCGGCGGCATGTTGCAGCGCATGATGATTGCGATGGCGGTGCTGTGTGAATCACCGTTTATCATCGCCGATGAACCGACCACCGACCTCGACGTGGTAGCACAGGCGCGCATCCTCGATCTGCTGGAAAGCATTATGCAAAAACAAGCGCCGGGAATGCTGCTGGTGACCCATGATATGGGCGTTGTGGCGCGTCTGGCGGATGACGTGGCGGTGATGTCTGACGGTAAGATTGTCGAACAGGGCGATGTAGAAACGCTGTTTAACGCCCCCAAACATACAGTGACGCGCAGCCTGGTTTCCGCTCATCTCGCCCTCTACGGTATGGAGCTGGCATCATGACTTTACTTAACATCTCCGGCCTTTCCCATCACTATGCGCACGGTGGATTTAACGGAAAACATCAACATCAGGCGGTGCTGAATAACGTTTCCCTGACCCTGAAAAGCGGCGAAACCGTCGCCCTGCTGGGGCGCAGCGGCTGCGGGAAAAGTACCCTCGCGCGGTTGCTGGTGGGTTTAGAATCGCCCGCGCAGGGGAATATTAGCTGGCGTGGCGAACCGCTGGCGAAACTCAATCGCGCCCAGCGTAAAGCGTTCCGCCGCGATATTCAGATGGTATTTCAGGACTCCATCAGCGCCGTGAATCCGCGCAAAACCGTGCGCGAGATCCTGCGTGAACCGATGCGCCACCTGCTATCACTGAAAAAATCCGAACAACTGGCGCGCGCCAGCGAAATGCTGAAGGCGGTCGATCTCGATGACAGCGTTCTCGACAAACGCCCACCGCAGTTAAGCGGCGGCCAGCTCCAGCGCGTCTGCCTGGCTCGCGCGCTGGCGGTCGAACCGAAACTACTGATTCTGGATGAAGCCGTTTCTAACCTTGATCTCGTGTTACAGGCGGGTGTCATTCGCCTGCTGAAAAAGCTACAACAACAGTTTGGCACCGCCTGCCTGTTCATCACCCACGACTTACGCCTGGTAGAACGCTTTTGCCAGCGGGTAATGGTTATGGACAACGGACAAATCGTCGAAACCCAGGTGGTGGGAGAGAAATTAACCTTTTCCTCTGACGCCGGACGTGTGCTACAAAACGCGGTATTACCCGCATTCCCCGTGCGCCGTCGCACCACAGAAAAGGTTTAACGCAAATGCAACGAGTCACCATCACGCTTGATGACGATTTACTGGAGACGCTGGACAGCCTGAGCCAGCGTCGTGGTTATAACAACCGTTCCGAAGCTATCCGCGACATTCTGCGTAGCGCCCTGGCGCAAGAGGCCACCCAGCAGCACGGCACGCAAGGTTTCGCGGTGCTGTCGTATGTGTATGAACACGAAAAACGCGACTTAGCCAGCCGCATTGTCTCCACCCAGCATCATCACCACGACCTCTCCGTCGCCACGCTGCATGTGCACATCAACCACGACGACTGTCTGGAAATCGCCGTGTTGAAAGGTGACATGGGTGACGTGCAGCATTTTGCCGATGACGTTATCGCCCAGCGCGGCGTGCGGCACGGGCATTTGCAGTGCTTGCCGAAGGAAGATTGAGTCTATTATTGGGTCCTTTGGTGAACGATCAACAAAGGGCCACTAGCACACCTGATTCCTCTCTAAATACCCTATCCGAACCTTCTCTTTTGTAACGTTCTAAATATATTCCTAAAAATCTTCAATTCATTGTGACCACAAGTTTTTCTTCGCTTTTTCGTATGAAGATACTGTCATTAAAATAATAGAAAAGGATTTTACGATGAGCGGAAAACCGGCAGCGCGTCAGGGCGACATGACGCAGTATGGCGGTAGCATTGTTCAGGGTTCAGCCGGGGTGCGCATTGGTGCCCCCACCGGCGTGGCCTGTTCGGTGTGCCCCGGCGGAGTGACGTCCGGCCATCCGGTCAATCCCCTGCTCGGTGCAAAGATCCTTCCCGGTGAAACCGACATCGCCCTGCCCGGCCCGCTGCCGTTCATCCTCTCCCGCACCTACAGCAGTTACCGGACAAAAACGCCCGCGCCGGTGGGGAGCCTCGGCCCCGGCTGGAAAATGCCTGCGGATATCCGCTTACAGCTGCGCGATAACACACTGATACTCAGTGATAACGGCGGCAGAAGCCTGTATTTTGAGCACCTGTTTCCCGGTGAGGACGGTTACAGCCGCAGCGAGTCACTGTGGCTGGTGCGCGGCGGCGTGGCGAAACTGGATGAAGGTCACCGGCTGGCCGCACTCTGGCAGGCGCTGCCGGAAGAACTCCGCTTAAGTCCGCATCGTTATCTGGCGACAAACAGTCCGCAGGGGCCGTGGTGGCTGCTCGGCTGGTGTGAGCGGGTGCCGGAAGCGGATGAGGTGCTGCCTGCGCCGCTGCCGCCGTACCGGGTACTGACCGGGCTGGTGGACCGCTTCGGGCGCACACAGACGTTCCACCGCGAAGCCGCCGGTGAATTCAGCGGCGAAATCACCGGCGTGACGGATGGTGCCGGGCGTCACTTCCGGCTGGTACTGACCACGCAGGCGCAGCGGGCAGAAGAAGCCCGGCAGCAGGCCATTTCCGGCGGGACGGAACCGTCCGCTTTTCCTGATACCCTGCCGGGTTACACCGAATATGGCCGGGACAACGGCATCCGTCTGTCTGCCGTGTGGCTGACGCACGACCCGGAATACCCGGAGAATTTACCTGCCGCGCCGCTGGTGCGCTATGGCTGGACGCCGCGCGGCGAACTGGCGGTGGTGTATGACCGTAGTGGCAAACAGGTGCGCAGCTTTACTTACGATGATAAATACCGGGGCCGGATGGTGGCGCACCGTCACACGGGCCGGCCGGAAATCCGTTACCGTTACGACAGCGACGGGCGGGTGACAGAACAGCTTAACCCGGCAGGCTTAAGCTACACGTATCAGTATGAGAAAGACCACATCACCATCACCGACAGCCTGGACCGCCGTGAAGTGCTGCACACGCAGGGCGAAGCCGGGCTGAAGCGGGTGGTGAAAAAGGAACACGCGGACGGCAGCGTCACGCAGAGTCAGTTTGACGCCGTGGGCAGGCTCAGGACACAGACGGATGCCGCAGGCCGGACAACAGAATACAGCCCGGATGTGGTGACGGGCCTCATCACGCGCATCACCACGCCGGATGGCAGGGCATCGGCGTTTTACTATAACCACCACAGCCAGTTAACGTCAGCCACCGGGCCTGACGGGCTGGAAATACGCCGGGAATATGATGAATTGGGCCGTCTGATTCAGGAAACTGCCCCTGACGGCGATATCACCCGCTACCGTTATGATAATCCACACAGTGACTTACCCTGCGCAACGGAAGATGCCACCGGCAGCCGGAAAACCATGACGTGGAGCCGTTACGGTCAGTTGCTGAGCTTCACCGACTGTTCCGGTTATGTAACCCGTTATGACCATGACCGCTTCGGGCAGATGACGGCGGTGCACCGCAAGGAAGGGCTGAGTCAGTACCGCGCATACGACAGCCGTGGACAGTTAATTGCCGTGAAAGACACGCAGGGCCATGAAACGCGGTATGAATACAACGCCGCCGGTGACCTGACCACCGTCATTGCCCCGGACGGCAGCAGAAACGGGACACAGTACGATGCGTGGGGAAAAGCCATCTGTACCACGCAGGGCGGTCTGACGCGCAGTATGGAATACGATGCTGCCGGACGGGTCATCCGCCTGACCAGTGAAAACGGCAGCCACACCACCTTCCGTTACGATGTACTCGACCGGCTGATACAGGAAACCGGCTTTGACGGCCGCACACAGCGTTATCACCACGACCTGACCGGCAAACTTATCCGCAGCGAGGATGAGGGGCTGGTCACCCACTGGCACTATGACGAAGCAGACCGCCTCACGCACCGCACCGTGAATGGCGAAACCGCAGAGCGGTGGCAGTATGACGAACGCGGCTGGCTGACAGACATCAGCCATATCAGCGAAGGGCACCGGGTGGCGGTGCATTACAGGTATGATGAGAAAGGCCGGCTGACCGGTGAGCGCCAGACGGTGCATCACCCGCAGACGGAAGCACTGCTCTGGCAGCATGAGACCAGACATGCGTACAACGCGCAGGGACTGGCGAACCGCTGTATACCGGACAGCCTGCCCGCCGTGGAATGGCTGACCTACGGCAGCGGCTGGCTGGCAGGCATGAAGCTCGGCGACACACCGCTGGTGGATTTCACCCGCGACCGCCTGCACCGGGAAACGCTGCGCAGCTTCGGTCGTTATGAACTCACCACCGCTTACACCCCTGCCGGGCAGTTACAGCGTCAGCACCTGAACAGCCTGCAGTATGACCGCGATTACACCTGGAACGACAACGGCGAACTCATCCGCATCAGCAGCCCGCGCCAGACCCGGAGTTACAGCTACAGCACCACCGGCAGGCTGACCGGCGTTCACACCACCGCAGCGAATCTGGATATCCGCATCCCGTATGCCACAGACCCGGCAGGTAACCGCCTGCCCGACCCGGAGCTGCACCCGGACAGCACCCTCAGCATGTGGCCGGATAACCGTATCGCCCGTGACGCGCACTATCTTTACCGGTATGACCGTCACGGCAGGCTGACAGAGAAAACCGACCTCATCCCGGAAGGGGTTATCCGCACGGATGATGAGCGGACTCACCGGTACCATTACGACAGTCAGCACCGGCTGGTGCACTACACGCGGACACAATATGAAGAGCCGCTGGTCGAAAGTCGCTATCTTTACGACCCGCTGGGCCGCAGGGTGGCAAAACGGGTGTGGCGGCGTGAACGGGACCTGACGGGCTGGATGTCGCTGTCACGGAAACCGCAAGTGACCTGGTACGGCTGGGACGGCGACCGGCTGACCACGATACAGAACGACAGGAGCCGCATCCAGACGATTTATCAGCCGGGGAGCTTCACGCCACTCATCAGAGTTGAAACCGCCACCGGTGAGCTGGCGAAAACGCAGCGCCGCAGCCTGGCGGATACCCTTCAGCAGTCCGGCGGCGAAGACGGTGGCAGTGTGGTGTTCCCGCCGGTGCTGGTGCAGATGCTCGACCGGCTGGAAAGTGAAATCCTGGCTGACCGGGTGAGTGAGGAAAGCCGCCGCTGGCTGGCATCGTGCGGCCTGACTGTGGAGCAGATGCAAAACCAGATGGACCCGGTGTACACGCCGGCGCGAAAAATCCACCTGTACCACTGCGACCATCGCGGCCTGCCGCTGGCCCTTATCAGTAAGGAAGGGGCAACAGAATGGTGCGCAGAATACGATGAGTGGGGCAACCTGCTGAATGAAGAGAACCCGCATCAGCTGCAGCAGCTTATCCGCCTGCCGGGGCAGCAGTATGATGAGGAGTCCGGCCTGTATTACAACCGCCACCGCTATTATGACCCGCTGCAGGGGAGGTATATCACTCAGGATCCGATTGGGCTGAAGGGGGGATGGAATTTTTATCAGTATCCGCTGAATCCGGTTCAGTATATAGATTCAATGGGACTGGCATCAAAATATGGACACTTAAATAATGGCGGATATGGAGCGAGACCCAACAAACCGCCTACGCCCGATCCAAGTAAATTGCCGGACATAGCGAAACAATTAAGACTGCCATATCCTATTGACCAGGCCAGTAGTGCGCCTAATGTTTTCAAAACATTCTTCAGAGCATTAAGCCCTTACGACTACACACTGTATTGCAGGAAGTGGGTAAAACCAAATCTGACTTGTACGCCACAGGATGATTCCCAGTATCCAGGGATGGATACAAAGACAGCAAGTGATTACCTGCCACAGACAAATTGGCCAACAACTCAATTACCACCAGGATATACTTGTGCAGAACCCTATTTATTCCCAGACATTAATAAACCCGATGGGCCAGCAACAGCAGGGATAGATGATTTGGGTGAAATTTTAGCTAAGATGAAACAGAGAACATCGAGAGGAATAAGAAAATGAAAAGAGTTTTGTTCTTTTTGCTGATGATATTTGTTAGTTTTGGTGTTATAGCTGATTGCGAAATACAAGCTAAAGATCATGATTGTTTTACTATTTTCGCTAAGGGTACTATTTTTTCCGCGTTTCCTGTCTTAAATAATAAAGCCATGTGGAGATGGTATCAGAATTAGGACATCGGTGAGTATTATTGGCAAACAGAACTGGGTACATGTAAAAATAATA
>ENA-UEOM01000242-UEOM01000242.1-human-gut-metagenome-genome-assembly--contig:-NODE-242-length-24922-cov-40.941356_pt1 | contig 24922 bp, 24 predicted proteins | sample MGYA00242993_ERZ507994 | MGnify/ENA primary metagenome ERZ507994 (study PRJEB26167, sample SAMN06115536) | human gut metagenome | host: Homo sapiens | place: China:Neimenggu | collected 2014-11-07... | reverse complement strand
GAGCGGCAAACGGGACTTGAACCCGCGACCCCAACCTTGGCAAGGTTGTGCTCTACCAACTGAGCTATTGCCGCATTGGAAATGCTTGCAAAAGAAGCATTTCTGATTTGCGGTTGCAAAGGTAGCACTTTTTTCTTAACCACCAAAACTTTTCAATAAAAAAAGCAGTAAAAATGCGTTTTTTTTAGTTGAAAAGTGCGTTTTGTTATTAGTCCATACGCTCTATATAGTCTTTTGGACTGTATTCGCGTAGTATTTCGAGTTCGTTGGTATTCTCACGAACCATTGCCAGAGTGGGGTGTGAGATGCCGTTGAACATGGTTGTTTTAACGGTTGTGTAGTGATTCATGTCCTCGAAAACGATATTTTCACCAATTTGCAGCTCGTGGTCGAACTGCCATGCCGACATGAAATCGCCCGACAGACAACTATTCGCTCCTAATCTATATATATAAGGTACAGAGTAGTCGATATCTTCTTCTATAGTTTGGGCTCCTCTCACGGCAGGGTGATAGGGCATTTCGAGACAATCGGGCATGTGGCACGAGAAGCTTACGTTAAGAATGGCGGTCTTTATGCCCTTGTCTTCTACCACGTCTACGACTTGAGCAACCAGCGGTCCCGTCTGCCAACCGAACGCGCTGCCCGGCTCCATTATTACCTTTAGCCATGGATAGCGGTTGTGGAATTCGCGGAGTGTGTTCACGAGCAGTTCGATGTCGTAGTCCTTGCGTGTCATCAGATGACCGCCACCGAAGTTTATCCACTTTATCTGCTTGAACCATCCTGCGAATTTCTCCTCGATATGTGCGAGTGTGCGCACGAATACGTCCGAACCGTTCTCGCAATGGCAGTGGCAGTGGAACCCATCTATCTCTTCAGGTAGTTGCTTAGGCAGTTTGTCTGCGCTTACTCCGAAGCGTGTGCCTGGCGCACATGGGTTATATATGTCGGTCTCTATCTCCGAATACTCAGGGTTAATGCGTAGTCCGAAGCTGATTTCTGGGTTCTGCTTGCGTGCCGTTTCGTGCAAGCGTTCGTATTGTGTGAGCGAGTTGAACGTAAGATGACTTGAGCAGGCAGCAATCTCCTCAATCTCGTAGTCGGTATATGCAGGCGAGAAGGTGTGTGCCTTGCTGCCGAACTTGTCGAAAGCCAAGCGTGCTTCCGACAGCGAACTTGCTGTTGTCGAACTGATGTACTCTCTGAATATCGGGAATGTCTTCCACAGTGCGTAAGCCTTGAATGCAAGGATAATCTCCACGTCAGCTCTCTTTGCTACGTTGCTGATTATGCGCAGATTGTTGCGTAGACGCGCTTCCTCGATGATGTACATCGGGCGGTTAATTTCCTTATATGTAGTTGTATCTATCTTCATTTTCTTGTATATGATGGTGATGCTTTAGTCGTTGTTATAGCACAGTTTGTTTATAGCCACAGCCACGCCGTCCTCCTCGTTTGAGAGTGTCACATAGTTGGCTTCGCTGCGCACTTCGGGTGCTGCGTTGCTCATCGCCACGCCCATGCCTGCCAGGCGCAACATTGAGAGGTCGTTGTATCCGTCGCCGAAGGCAATCATATCCTGCGGAGTGAGATTGAGCTTTGCCAGCAGGCGTAGCAGCGACTGCGCCTTGTCGATGCCTTTCGGCACCAGTTCGACGAAGAACGGTGCAGAGCGGTACACATCCATGCGGTTGCCTACGATATCCTGCAATTCCTTCTCCGCTTTCACTGCCTCATTTGGATTGGCGGTCATAAGCAACTTTGTTGGGTTAGGTTCCAGTTCTGCAAGCAGATTGTCCACCTTGCGTATCGGCATCTTGTTGATGCGCGACTCTTCAGCCACATATATATCGTCAGCCGATTCTGTTATAATCTCCTTTCCCACGTAGCCGAGCAGCGCGTAGCCATGCTCCTTAGCGTAGTTGTAAAGCGTAGGTATCATGTTGTTTGGCAGATGCTGCGAGTAGATTTCTTCCTTCGTGCGCCAGTCGATGATTTTTCCGCCGTTGTACGAGAGGATGTATCCGCCGCGTGTCGAGAGTTCGAGACTTTCGGCTACGGGTTCTATGCCGAACGTAGGTCTGCCCGAAGCCAATATGATGTTGGCTCCATTCTCTTGTGCGGTGAGCAACGCCTCGCGTGTAGCAGGCGTAACCTCTTTCTTGTTGTTGGTGAGTGTGCCATCGAGGTCGAGTGCGATGGCGCGGTACACTATCTTGTTGCTTGTTGACATTCTTGTTGTTTTGAGTGCAAAGTTACTGCAAATAAGGCGCAATACAAAATAAGCCTGCTTGTTTTTGCAACCCAGTTGCACATTTAACGCCATACCTTTGCAGTGTTCAAAAATAAAAGTATAAATGTTTTAAAATAAAAGTAAAATGGAACAGGAACACAATCATCATACCCACGGCTGCGGTTGTGGGCATTGTAACGAACATCATCATCAAGAACACCATGAGCATGGCGGCAGTAAACGCTCTCTGCTGCTTATCGTTCTTACTACGTTGCTGCTTATCGGCGCAGTTGTTGTTGAGAACTATTGCGGTCTGCCTACGTGGCAGTTGTTGCTGGTTTACCTCGTGCCTTATCTTTTTATCGGTCACGATACGCTGAAGGAAGCATTTGAGGGCATCGTCCGTGGCGACATGTTCAACGAGCATTTCCTTATGTCCGTCGCCACAATCGGTGCGCTCTGCATCGGTTTCCTGCCAGGTGCCGAGACCGAGTTTCCCGAAGCGGTCTTTGTAATGCTGTTCTTCCAGATTGGCGAACTGTTTGAAGGTTACGCCGAGGGCAAGAGTCGCGACAGCATATCCCACCTTATGGATATACGTCCCGACACGGCGTCTGTAGAGCGCGGCGGCGAACTCGTCGTTGTGTCGCCGTCTGATGTGCAGGTTGGCGAGACGATAGTGATAAAGCCAGGCGAAAAGGTGGCGCTGGACGGATGCGTCGTAGAAGGCGAGTCGTCGCTCAACACCGTTGCGCTCACCGGCGAGTCGGTGCCGCGTGACGTTGCCAAGGGCGACGAGGTCGTATCGGGCTGCGTTAACCTTACCGGCGTGCTCCGCGTGCAGACCACAAAGAGCTTCGGCGAGAGCACCGTGTCGAAGATTATCAGTCTGGTGGAGAGCGCCAACGAACATAAGTCGCATAGCGAGTCGTTCATTGCCCGCTTTGCGCACGTCTACACCCCGATTGTCGTCTTTGCAGCCCTGCTACTTGCCATCGTTCCGCCGTTGTTCGCATCGGGTAGTTTCGTCGATTCGTTCGCCATATGGCTGCATCGAGCGCTCATCTTCCTCGTCGTTTCGTGTCCGTGTGCACTGGTCATCAGTGTGCCGCTCACGTTCTTCGGCGGATTGGGTGGTGCGTCGCGCCGCGGAATACTCGTCAAGGGCAGCAACTATATGGACGCATTGGCTAAGCTCGGCGTTGTGGTATTCGACAAGACCGGCACGCTCACATACGGCGAGTTTGCCGTAGAGGCGGTGCATCCAACGGAGTTCGATGCTCACGAACTGCTTCATCTGGCTGCGCATGTAGAGCACTTCTCTACGCATCCTATCGGAGCCGCCCTGCGCGACGCTTTCCCGCAGGAGGCTCATGACGGCTGCAAGATAACCGACATTGAGGAAGTGGCAGGTCAGGGCGTGCGTGCCAATGTAGGTGGTCGAATCGTCTGTGTTGGCAACGAAAAGATGATGGAGACGGTAGGCGCCGCGTGGCACAAATGCCATCGTGTAGGCACTATCATACATGTGGCTGTAGACGGCAAGTATGTCGGACATATCGTCATCAACGATCATATAAAGGACGACTCCATAGAGGCTGTCAGCGCATTGCGTAAGGTGGGCGTTGAGCGCACCGTTATGCTTACGGGCGACCGCGATGAGGTTGCTAAGGATGTAGCCGAGCGTGTAGGCATTGAAGAATATCACGCAGGCTTGCTGCCTACGGATAAGGTTTCGCAGGTAGAACGTCTGCTGAACGAGAAGAAAGCGGACGCTACGCTTGCGTTCGTCGGCGACGGCATCAACGATGCGCCCGTGCTGAAGCGTGCCGACATAGGCATTGCTATGGGTGCTTTGGGTAGCGATGCAGCTATAGAGGCAGCCGACGTGGTACTGATGGACGACAAACCATCGAAGATAGCCCTCGCCGTGGCTATCGCACGCCGCACGATAGGCATCGCTCGTCAGAACGTGTGGTTTGCCATTGGCGTTAAGGTGGCGATACTGCTGCTTGCAGCCTTCGGCTTGGGCACGATGTGGATGGCTGTCTTCGCCGATGTGGGTGTTACGGTGCTCGCCGTGTTGAACGCCATGAGGGCATTAAAGGTCTGAGCCTATGTCTTTGTCTGTGTTGTTGGTGTCGCTCTTCACGTTCGTGCAGTTCAACTGCGAGAACCTCTTCGACTGTCAGCACGACTCGCTGAAGAACGACGTTGAGTTTCTGCCCGACGGATCGTATCATTGGACGCCTTTCCGCTATTGGCGCAAGCTGAACCGCGTGGGGCAGACCATCGTGTCGTGCGGTGAACGTAATGGTGAAGTGGAAACTCTTGCGGAGCAGGACTGTTCCATATCAGAAGAGGCGGTTGCCAACTGGCATCTGCCCGATATGGTAGCGTTGTGCGAGGTGGAGAACGACTCTGTGATGCGCGACCTTGCGAAGCGTTCGCTTCTGCGCACTGCGCGCTATGAGTATGTCGTTACCAATTCGCCCGACGAGCGTGGCATAGACGTGGCTTTGATGTACTCGCCGTTCTCGTTTCGATTGATAAACAGTAGGGCGGTGCGCATTGCGCCCATAAGAGGAATGTCGCCAACACGCGACCTTCTGTATGCTTCAGGCTTGATCATTTCGGGCGACACGTTGCACGTCATCGTTGCCCACTTGCCAAGTCGTCGTGGTGGCGAGCAACACTCGCGTCCGTTCCGCCGTGTGGTGGCGGAGAATATATGCGCCATAGCCGACTCTGTGAGGGCAGTCTCTGCAGATGCGAAGATAATAGTAGCTGGCGACTTTAACGATTACACTACGTCGGAGAGCGTGCGCATGGTCTGCGCTTCTGGTTTCACCGATGTGTCGGCAAAGGCTGTTGGGCAGAACGGAGCACGAGCCACATACAAATATCGTGGCGAGTGGCGTAGCCTCGACCACATTCTTGTAAGCACGAGTATGATGCCTGACGTACGTTCATGTCGTGTTCACGATGCTCGCTTCCTGCTTGTTGAGGATGAGAAGTATGGCGGCGTGCAGCCACGCCGCAACTATCTCGGTCCGCGGTGGCGCGATGGTTTCAGCGACCATCTGCCTCTTGTTGCGGAGTTCGCTTTAGACGAGTAAAGGCATCAACGATTGTTCAACGCTTTTGCTCTTCCGCTTTCTTCACGCTGCCTGCTTTCAGTACGATAGTCTTCGCCTCCTCGTAGTCGGTGTATTGCGGGTTGCGCTCCATGAAAATCCTCACGGCGCGGTCAATCAGCTTGGTGTTCATTAGTTTGGCGTTCACCATCTTGTTGCCCTCGACACGTCCGAGGCGTATCTGCACCGTAGTGCTTATCATGTCGAAGAGGAGTTTCTGCGATGTGCCGGCCTTCATGCGTGTGCTTCCCGTCACAAACTCCGGTCCGGTTATCACCTCTACCGGATAGTCGGCTTCGGCGGCGATGGGCGAGTTGGGGTTGTTCACGATGCAGCCCGTCGTTATGCCCACGGCGCGGCAGTGGCGGAGTGCTGCGAGCACGAAGGGCGTAGTGCCACTTGCCGATACGCCCACCACGATGTCGTTGGTAGAGACGTGCTTGTCGAGAAGTTGCTGCCAACTGTTCTCTGTGTCGTCTTCTCTTGACTCGCGTGTCTGCGTCAGACAGCCGATGCCGCCTGGGAACACGGCTTGTATCTGCGTTCCGTCTGTGCCGTACGTGTTCTGCACCTCGATGGTGTCGAGCGTAGCCAGTCGTCCACCAGTGCCGCATCCCACGTAGAACAGTCGTCCGCTGTTCTTCAGTTTCCGCTCTACCGCTTCTATCAGTCTGTTTATAGCCGGCAGTGCCTTTCCTATAGCAGCGGGCACCGTCATATTCTCGTTGTTTATGTCCGCCGTCAGCTGCTCTATGCTCATCTGCTCAAGATGGTCGTAGTGCGATGGTTGCTCTGTGATTCGTTTGTCCATGATTGGTTTATACAGTGTTGCTATTATATGTGTTTTAGTACTCTTCCAATTATATTTCTTGATCCTTTTTCAAACTGCACCTTATAGGAATCTCTTTCAGGAGTTACCTCTATGATTTCTCCAATACCAAATACCTTATGCACCACTTTATCACCTATGGCAAATAGTGACTTTATATTTGGATTAATTTCATTTTCAATTTGTTTGACAAGATTCTTTGTTCCTTCTAATAAAATGGGGTCAATATCTCCTTCTACTTCTAATAAATTGTCGCCGATTTCCATAAGAAATCTTGATGGGTATTTACTAGATTTTGTAGAACGATTAAAACCTTCTGACTCAGTAAGGAAAAGGGCCTTTTCTGCTCTTGTTACAGCAACGTACATTAGACGGCGTTCTTCTTCCTCTCCTTTTTTTCTGCGTTCGCGAATGGAGCGATGGTTAGGGAATATACCTTCACTTAAACCTAATACGAATACATATGGAAACTCTAAACCTTTTGCTTGATGAATAGTCATTAATTTAATCGAAGAACTATCTTTTTTGTAATCGGCATTTGTATACAGTGCAATGTCTTGAAGATATGTATCTAAGGAAACATCTTCTTCATTTTCATTTAGTTCCTCGTAATATTTTATAGATGATGCTAATTCTGCGACGTTTTCAAGTCTTTCTTCTTCTACAGTAAAGCGTAATTCTTCTTTTAACCCACTTTCTGTTAGCATATAATCAAATATGTCGGATATAGAACTTGTTTTTCTTAATTCATTCGCCTTTTCAAAAAGAGATAAGAAATTTCTCAATTGTTCCTTGTCAAACTCTGGTTTACGAATGTTTTGACGCAATGCTTCTAGCAACGAACAATTATTATCATTTGCAATTGTTTGAAGTTTTTCCATTGAAACCTTACCAAACGAGCGCTTTGGAAGATTGATAATCCTCATAAAGGACATGTCATCTTCAAAAGCTAAAAGTCTGAGATAGGCTAATGAATCTTTGATCTCCTTCCTTTCAAAAAAACGAACTCCTCCCCACATTGTATATTTTAAATTCTTTTCGACAAGAGCTTGTTCAATAGATCGTGACAAATAAGAAGCACGATAGAGGATAGCGAAATCTTTTGGTTTCGCCCCTGCCTCTATTAGATTCTTTATTTGCTTAGCAATCCAATCGCTCTCGTCCTTCTCGTCCTTCCCATGATAGTGCAAGACAATTTTTCCTTCTGCAAGATTTGTTATCAAGTTCTTCTCAATACGCATCTTATTGTGCACTATTATAGAGTTCGCAACATTTAGTATGTTAGGAGTAGAACGATAATTTTCATCTAAAATTATTTGTGTGTCTGCTTTAAATTCAAGAAAAAAGTCTGGAGCCGCACCCCTCCATTCATATATACATTGGTCAGGATCACCAACAATGAAAAGGTTCTGATAATTAGCGGCAAGTGTTTCTACAATATTCCATTCATCTGTATTACAATCCTGGGCTTCATCTATCATGATGTAGTTCAATTTGTCCTGCCAATAAAGGCGGGCTTCTTCAAAATTTTCTAATATGTAGATTGTAAGGTTTATCAGATCAGTGAAAGATAAGCTAAAGGACTTTAGTTGCTTCATTACATATTTGTAAAAAGGACCTGAATAAGAAGAACTGTTTTCAGTCTTGCCAATCCATAAGTCTGAAATATACGGAGACATACTTTTGCCTATACGAATGCCTCTCAAAAAGCCTTTAACCGTTTCTTCATTTCTATTTATTCCACATTCATCCATAACTTGAATAGCAAGTGTTTTCTCATCTTCTTCATCCAAAATAGAGAAGTTCTTCGGGAAACCAATGCTGTATCCTTCTCTGCGTATGAATTTCACGCAAAAGCCATGAATTGTGCAGACATAGTCATTGACATTAGAAGATGCGGTCAGTTTTCCTATACGATTCTTCATCTCTGCGGCAGCTTTATTTGTAAATGTCATACATAAGATGTTGTTTGGGTCAATGCCAAGTTCGTTTACGAGATAGGCATAGCGATGTACTAGTACAGATGTCTTTCCAGACCCTGCACCAGCTACAATTTTAACTCGACCTTCTGTTGTTTCAACAGCTTCTTGTTGTTTTTTGTTTAGTGTATTCTCGTCAGTCATAATGAATGTTTTCTAATATTGTAACGATAGCTAATATAGCCTATTTTGTCTTTACAATTCTCCCAAAAATCTTTTTCTGTGCATGGTGTTAAATTCTTTTTGTTGATTTGTCCAACTCCAATGCAAGAAGGGGTGCATTTCCCTCTATCTATGACAATACCTGAAAAACAAAGTCTTGTTCCAAATATTTTAAAACCATTGAAGTAGTAATAATTACTTTGAGATTTATAAAACATATTGGTGTATGGTCTGACAATTATTTCTACGTTGTTGTCTGGAATAGTTACTTGCTTATGATTAGTAATATTCTTACAGAGCATATTGCCTTTTTCTTTAGATATGAAATAATAATACTTAGTATTAATCTTCACGATATCTCCTGCTATGATTTTGTCCAATTGTGAACAAGGATCGTTTATCTTATCAGTAATACATGAATCCATACTAATTCGTATGTTTTCATCTGATATTTTGGCATATATATTTTTTAGCACAAATAAGTCTTGTTTAAGTGGCTTGAACTTTAACTTGCAAAACTCATCAATGCCAATAACGATTTTTTCGCTTTCTCCATCTTCTCCAATAAGCGAGATGCCTTTAGAATCTTTCATCGTATATTTGTAAACAAAGACTGTCAATTTATTATTGTCTTTTGCCCAATATGTACGATTCTTTATTGGATGCAAAACTAAACGTACTCCAGAAGTTCTATCGTGAAGTATACCATCATGTTCGTTATTGTTATCAACATGATACTTAATTCCGTCTGCATCGCATTCATAAACTTCTGCATATATATTATTGAACCTAATGATATCGTCTTTTTGGTATCTATGATGGTTCTTCAACAAATCTTCTTCTTCTATTTTTTTTAGCTCATATTTGATTACAGAGCGTTCTTTGCCATTGCAATTTATTATGCAATTCAAGAGGTCTAAGTCTTTTACAAATACTCCGATTCCAAAAGTGTCGCTTTTTACCCATTGCCCTTTAGTAAAGTTGTAATTGCTTTTGTTAAGTTTAAAAATGTGAGATTCTATGGTTTCTATTGTTTTGTTATTATGTATGATTGTGCATTTTTGATCTTTGATGTATTTATCAAAAACGCATACGCCATGTTTATAATGACGAACAATATTTCCATGTTCAAAAGGTCCAAAGATATTATTATTGTAAAGCTCACTTTTTTTAGCAATGATTGCTGATTTAAATTTAATGTCAGTTGATGGATGTTCTTCCTTTTGGGGTACAATCGTATCAATATGAATATTTAAATGGTTTTGTTTTATTTCATCAATGAATCTGGATATACGTTTTTCTCCATAGTATGAAAAGCCTTTGGAATCAGTAAGATAAAGCCTGTCTTTTGCACGTGTCAATGCTACATACATCAATCGGCGTTCTTCTTCTAAACCGATACTTCCCGAATCTTCCATTGTCCTTTTGCTCGGTAGTACTCCATCCGTTAATCCACATAAGATAACACAAGAGAATTCCAATCCTTTTGATTGGTGGATTGTCATTAAACGAACTGCGTCATTCGTAAACTCTTGATCAATGTTTGTGTAGAGAGAAATGTCTTGTAAGAAACTCTTTAAGTCAGAAGCTTTGTTTTGTTTCTGCATTTCTTCCATGTAAAGCATTGAAGAACGCTTTAATTCTTCGATGTTTTCAATACGTTCTTCTTCATACCAATTGTTTAGATGAAATTTATCAACAACTTTATCTATTAATCCTGCAATAGAACCTCTAAAAGAACAATCTGTAAGTTCACTAATATTCTTCTTGAATTTTAATAGACTTATTTGGTTGTCTTTCCTCAAGTCAACATAAGGCAATGCGTCAATAAGACATGTGTTGTGTTCTTGCGCTGTTTGCATAATTTTATTAAGTGTAACAGGGCCTATGTGTCGTGAAGGTACATTTACAATTCGTTTGAATGCTAAATCGTCTTTAGAAACTATAAGTTTTAAATAAGCTAATACATCTTTAATTTCCTTTCTTTCATAAAAACGCACGCCACCCCATATTGTATATGGAATTCTCTCAGAAATTAAGGCGCGTTCTATATGATTAGATACAGATGAGTTTCTGTAAAGAACAGCCATTTGTTTATAAGGTGTTGTTTTATGTTCTTTTATTATAGTGTGAGCAATCTTTTCGCCTTCTTTGTTTTCATTTTGTAGATAATAGAATTCTGGTTTTATTCCATTGTTTTTATGTGAAAACAAATCTTTTGGCACTCGCATTTCATTGTGTGAGATGACATCATTGGCTATATCAAGGATACCTTGGCTTGAACGATAGTTTTCATTAAGAACAATATCAACATCAGGTTTGAACTCGACTAGATATTTTGGTGCAGCTCCACGCCATTGGTAAATGCATTGATCAGGGTCACCAACAACAAATAAGTTTCCTGATGCAGTAGATAGTTTGTTGATTATTTCCCAGTCTATCATACTGCAATCTTGTGCTTCGTCTACCATGATATAGTCATATTTATCAGTCCATTTGTTACATATATCTTTATTGCTTATTAGAAGAGAATATGTATAAAGAATTAAATCATCATAATCTACCGAGTTCTGTTCTTGTTGTCTGTTTACAAACTGGCATATAGGATTTGCAAATGAGTTATCTTTTCCTTGTTTTCTTGCATTGTTTATGATTGTTAGATAATCATTACTTATTGAATATTTCCAATCAGAAACTTCATAAACAAAACTTTTAGCATTACGTTTTTGTTTTAGTACATCTTTGGCTAAAGCTACACTATCTTCTCTATCCATGACTGTAAAACCTTCTGTTAATCCAATTTTTGCACAATTCTCTCTAAGAAAGTTCAAGCAGAATCCATGTAAAGTTCCAATATAGCTGTCATAGATATTTATTCCGAACTTATCAGTAAGACGGATACGCATCTCTTTGGCTGCTTTATTGGTGAATGTTAGGCATAATATATTGTGTGGGTCAATACCCAAAACATTAACTAAATATGCATAACGATTTACAAGTACAAGGGTCTTACCTGTACCTGCACCTGCTATAACTCGTACTTTTCCTTCTGTTGAGTGTATAGCTAATTGTTGTTGTTTGTTCAAGTGAGAAATATCCATATGCTAATTGTTTTATGGCAATTGACCTTCTTGGAGTTGTTTTTCTCTTGTTTTCTGTTTTTAGACATTGCTATGTATGTCTATAGGCTGAGAGGTGGAATCTTTTTGTTTTTACTTCTCATACCCCTCATAGTAATAGCTCTGTTCGATGCCCTTGATAATCACTTCTCTGTTCTCGGTGTCTTCGGTTAGGTTCTGACTGAGCAGAAAGCGTATTTCGAGGTCGTTGATGGGGGAGCGTTCCATGGCAGAGAGGTATTGGTCTTTGTCAACGAACTGCCAGTTGACCACTTTGCCGAGCGCACGCTTCAGCATCATGTCGAGCCAGATGCGTGTAGCGCGTCCGTTGCCCTCCATAAAAGGGTGGCAGACGTTCATCTCCACGTACTTCTCGATGATGTGTTCGAAGGTGTCTTCAGGCATCTTTTCGACGGCTGAGAGGGCGGCTTGTAGATAGAGCGAGTTGGCAAAGCGAAATCCTCCTTTGGCGATGTTCTTCTTGCGAATGGTGCCAGCGAATGGGTACAGACCTTCAAACAGATAGCGATGTATCTGCTGAAGACCTGCTGCTGTGCCTACGGGGATGTTGTCTATGTCGCCCGACTCGAAGAGGCGGTGGGCGTTATGTAGCGACTTTTCGTCTATCTCTTTTGTTGTCATAATGCTGTTGTTTGACCACAAAGTTACGAAAAATAAGTGGAATAGATATATAAATTAACAGGTAAAGTTTTTGGTCGCTGTTGCTGGTATTTCAACATTATTATGGATAAAAATAAAGAGGAAGTTTTCGGCTTCCTCTTTATACGATTTTTATGTTTGATACAAGGTTGCGTTAAAATGTAGCGAACAGTATTTAAGCAACCAAGCCTTTAAACAACTCTATCGTTTCTGGAGAGTCTTTTTGACTCCAAGGTATATAGCCGCATCCATATTCTTTTAGAGCCTCAATATATTCAGGCTTTAATTTTACGGCAATGTCATTTACGATTGCCAAGCTGCTGACTTCTTTGCCAGACTGTTCTTCTCGTACGGGCTTGATGTCTTGCCACGTAAATAAGAAGTTAGGTACATTGATTTTGTTCAATGTGTTGAAAGACTTCACAACCGTTTCTTTTTTTCTTCCTGCAAACTGGAAGTCAAATGTAAATTCTATACCCGTTCTACCCTTTGTTATAAACTGAGGTGTATAGACGAGGTCGTGTTTGTCAAAAAAGTTTTTGACGTCTTCTTTAAATAATGTTGCTACGTTGTTTTGTGCAAGGACTTCCATTTCTGAAATTTCCAGCATAGCGCATAATAGGCTGTGCTTTTTACGTGGAAAGTTGTCGACGGTTGCTATTGTGCGAAGTTCATTACCTTCCAGTGTTACACCATAATTGCGAAGTATGTATTCTACCCATTCTCTTCGTTTCTGAGACCTGCTGAGATTGATTCCCAACAGGTTCAAGTTGTCAAAGGTTGCCCCATCGTCACTCATCTCGATATTGTTACCTTCTTTACGAAGATATATTTCGAGAGGGTCGTTGTAGGCACCTAAAAACGGAGTGGACATGACACTCCACCCGGTAGTCTCGTCAGTGCGTATCTTAGTACGTTCACGGAGCCACTTGTAGTAGTCTGTGATTCTGTCTTCTATCCAACTCATATTATACTTTGTTGTGCCATGATAGGCGTTGTTATATTTATGTATTTTGCAAAACACTGAATAGCGGAAGCTATGTTTATGTGATTTTGTTCATCAACGATTGATTTTACACTAAAGTCGATGTCTTTTAGGGGGATTGCCCATTGTAATGTCTTGTAGCCAAAGACATTAAAGTGGGCATGCGGCCCAGGAATGTCTTTTGCTGTGTAAGGCTTGAGCTCATCAGGAACATCTTCTGTCGCTATGGCAGGATTGGGGTGAACCGAATCGTCAGAAACGTAATCTACGCGAAATATCCCCACATGTGAATCTTTCTCTAAGACATGCAGACTTAGTTTGATTAAATCCTTTGAGCTTCTATTGATAGTCCAAAGAAAGAGGAATTCCTCGTCCTTAGAACGTAGTGTAATGTTTTCACGTAATCCTGGGCTGCAGTCAATCTGTTTGGATGTACATATTGTTTTACCGTCACTCTCTAATATGATTTTGGGCGTGGCGATTAAATCCTTAGCGTCTTTATATGTAAATTCTGTTACAGTCATTGCAAATTTGTTTACGTGGGTAATATGTCAATGCTCTTTTGTGGAGCTTTATTTTGTAAAGGTAGTAAATATAATTATAACTATACACATGGTTAGATGTGTTTTATGTTTTATTAAGTCATGGGCGTAGATTTTGGTCGCAGCATTTCGTCCTTTTGCGTGTGTGGTATAGCCCTGCAATCTCAGCACTTATGCCGTCGGATTGCGTCCGCCGCCCGATCAGATTGCGTCCGCCGCCCGATCAGATTGCGTCCGCCGTCCGATCGGATTGCGTTCGCCGTCCGATCGGATTGCGTTCGGTGCACGATGAAAGAGTGTGGGGCGGAATACATCAGAAGTGCTACTTCTACAGTTTCTTTCCTATCCATTTGGGCAGCACAATGGTGCCCATTACGAGGAACGGGTAGTAGAAGATGGCTCTCCAGAGCATTGCTGCGAGGATGGCTACCGAGGCATCGGGCAGATAGTCGGCGTAATAGAGGCGGAACATCAGTTCGGCTACGCCGCTGCCGCCGGGCGTGGGGCTGAGTATTGATATCATCCACATCACCCATTGCCGGCACCAGGCTATGAGCATGTCGCCCTGGCATTGGAAGGCGAAGAGTATGGCGGCTACGATGGCGAATCGCGCGAGCCATACTACGGAGGTGTAGCCCATGAGACGCAGCCAAAAACGACAGCCTTCGAGCTTCGCCTCTTGCGAGGCTAAGGTCATATCGTTGGAGAACCGCTCTATTTTCGGCTGGAACCTGCGCAACCCCGGAATCTTGCAGCACGCTTTCAGCACCCAGCCTAAGAGCTGCGGTCGGTGGAGCAGCAGCACGTACAGTATGGCTGTCCATGCGGCTACGATGAGTGTGCTTATGAGGAAGACGACGTGTATGCCGCCCTTCAGCCATTCGCTCGACACGGTGGCACCTACGTCGCTTGCTGTGCAGAAAAGCAGATTGGAGGGCACGCATAGGTAGAGCACGCAGCAGCTGATGGCGAGAAAGGCTTCGTCGGCAAGCAGGGCTGCGAACATGGTGAAGATGCTTCTGCCCATCGTCATGCCCTCGCGGTTGAGATATACGAACGCCAGTCCGCTGCCGCCTACTGCGGATGGGGTTACGGCGGAGGTGAACTCGCAGAGCACGTTGATGCGGAAACTCTGCGAAAGCGACAGCTTGCGCTGGCTGAGGTAGCGGAAGCGCAGCGTGTACATAAGGTTCTGGATGGCGAAAAGCAGTACGGCGATGCCTACGCCTAAGAAGAATTGTGGGGAGAGGTGTATCTTGCTCAGGGCGGCAATGTCAAACTCTCTTATCATCATTCCGGCAATCACCACGAGTCCGATTGACGCCGCCAGCCATAAGTGCCATTTTTTCATTCTGTGCTAAGTGTGAATTAGTTTGCTGATGTGTGCAAATTTACACAATTATATGTAATACGGCTTTCTTTGGTGCAATTTTATTATGCTTTGTTTGCGTATCTCAACTATTTTGGCGAATTTTGTATAATAGTATATTATAAACTATTTGTATATTCTCTCAATATAGGCAAAACATGAAAGCAAGAAACGCACGGATAGACACGCTGAGAGTAGTAGCGATGCTGATGATTATTTGCGGTCATTTCATATATCACGGTATGCGCCATGTCGGTTTGCAGGAGTCGACGGGTGTGCCGTTTGCTGACAGCGCAGTAGGACGGATGAATTTTGTGATGGCGCAGTTCTTAGGGTATGCGTGCAATATAGCCACAAACATATATTTTATGATAACCGGCTACTTCCTTGTGAAGCCCAGAACGTTGTCGTATGCCGTCAGCAAGTCGTGGAAGCTATGGCGTACGATAGTGTTCTACACCTTGTCCGTCTATGCCGTGCTTTGCGCTACGGGTGCGCTCGATTTCTCCGTCTCGCAACTGATTGAGCAGCTGATGCCTATACATAGCCGCAAGTACTGGTTTATGTCCAACTATATTGTGGTGCTCTTGCTGTCGCCGTTTGTGTCGAAGGCACTCGACGCGCTGGCGAAGAAGGAGTATCAGGGACTGTTGCTGGTTCTGCTGCTGCTCAACTTTGCTGAAGGCAGTTGGGGGTATGGCGGCATCTTCAGCGGTGGTATGTCCGTGGTGTTCTGCCTCTCGCTCTTCACGTTGGGCGGCTATCTGAAGAAGTTTCCTCTGCCTGCGTTCCGCTTCGACCATGCTGCCTATCTCGCGGGCTATCTTTCGATATGTCTGTTCTTTACGCTTAACAGTTATGCGGGTCAGCTGGGAGTGTTTGGTGATGCTGATACGCTGATGAATATCAGGGCGTTGGCAAACAATAGTGTACCACTGCTTAGTTCGGTATGCTTCTTCCTTGTGTTTGCAAGTGGCAGATGGAGCGTGCCGAACGGTGTTTCGCGCCTTGCGGTAGGCTGCAGTCCGTACATCATGGCTGTGTACCTGATACACGACAACGTATATCTGCGTCCGTTGTTGTGGGACGGGGTGGTGCGTCCGTTGAATTATGTCAACAGCTGCTGGTTTCTGCCTTATTGCGTTGCGGTGGTTGTTGCGGTGTTTGTGTTGTGCCTGTCTGTGGAATACGTAAGGCAGAAAGTAGTGTCGATAATAAAGAAATAAATGCATTTATTTTGTATTGTGTTCGATTTGCACTAACTTTGCATCATTATGATAGAAGTGAAAGTAAAAGACGCTGCTTTGCGTGAAGCGGCGATGCAAGATATGGATGCTTTCCTCGGCGTGTTCATAAACGCTACGAAGGAGGCTATTGGCGGCGAACTCAACGCTGAGAACATGCAGCAGCTGAGTGTGGCGCAAATTACGTTGTTGGCTTATGACATCCTGCACGAGGAGGTTATGGACGGCGGATTCGTGCAGCTCATCTACAACGGCTACGGCGGATTTATCTTCGACAATCCGTTTGCGAAGGTGCTGCGCGACTGGGGCTTGCGCGACCTCGCGAAGATGCTCTTTGCTGTACGCAAACTCTACAAGGAATATGGCGCAAAGATACAGCGCGAGTGCAGTGACGACGAGTTTATGGCTATGTTCGAGCAGTTCCCCGAGTTCGACGACTACGACGACGAGTTCGTGGAGAACGAGGAGGACTGGACAGAGGCTGTAGCCCGTTATGTAGACGAACACATAGAGGAGTTCGTCGTTATTGAGGAATAAAAAAGAGAGTAGAGTCGGCGGTGCAGGATGTTTTGCAATTATCAGCTACACCTGCGGCTTTCGGCTTCAAGACAATTATGAACAAGGAACAGGAACTCATTAGAAAGAAAAGTCCGGTGAGCATCCGCAACAAGAAGGCTTCGTTCGAATACTTCTTTGTGGAGACATACACCGCCGGTATAGTGCTTACGGGCACCGAGATTAAGTCAATCAGACTCGGAAAGGCGAGTCTGGTTGACACTTTCTGTTATATAAACAACGGCGAGGTCTGGGTGAAAGGCATGAACGTTTCGCCCTATTTCTATGGCTCGTTCAGCAATCACGAGGCGCGTCGCGACCGCAAGTTGCTGCTCACGCGTCGCGAGATATCCAAGCTCGAGGCGGCTACCAAGCAGCCCGGCTTCACCATTGTGCCCATACTCGTGTTCATCGACGAACACGGACGCGCCAAGGTGGACATCGCGCTCTGTCGCGGTAAGAAGGAGTACGACAAGCGTCAGACTCTGAAGGAGAAGGAAGACCGTCGTGAGATGGATCGCGCGATGAAACGCTATTAAACACACACACGAAATAGATGAAGAAGACTTTAAACGAAGTCGTTAAAGACAGGATAATGATACTCGATGGTGCGATGGGCACCATGATACAGCAATACGCGCTGACCGAGGAGGACTTCCGTGGCTATCGCTACCGCAAGACACCAGGACTGATGAAGGGCAACAACGATATGCTTAACATCACGCGCCCAGACGTGGTGAGCGATATCCACCGCAAGTATCTTGAGGCAGGTGCCGACATAATCACCACGAACACGTTCAGCTCGCAGCGAATTTCGCAAGCCGACTACCACTTGGAGGAAGCAGCACGCGAGATGGCTCTTGCCGGAGCACGGCTCGCACGCAAGGCTGCCGACGAGTTCGCTACCGACGAACGCCCGCGCTTCGTGGCAGGCTCGGTGGGTCCTACGAACAAGACCTGCTCAATGAGCCCCGACGTGAGCAATCCGGCTGCACGCGAAATCGACTATCTGACGCTCTACGACGTCTATCTCGAACAGATAGAGGCACTCGTGGAGGGTGGGGTGGACATCATTCTCATAGAGACGGTGTTCGACACGCTCAACGCCAAGGCTGCCATCGACGCAACGATGGAGGCTGAGCGCAGAACTGGCAAGACCCTGCCCATAATGCTCAGCATCACCGTGAGCGACCTCGCAGGCAGAACGCTCAGCGGACAGACCCTTGAGGCTGTGCTGGCAAGCGTGAGCAGCTATCCGCTCTTCTCCATCGGACTCAACTGCTCGTTCGGTGCACCGCAGATGAAGCCGTTCCTGAAGGAATTGGCGCGAAAGTCACCTTATTATATTAGTGCATACCCCAATGCCGGTCTGCCCAACAGTATGGGCGAATACGACGAGACGGCAGAGTCGATGGCTCCGCAGATGCAGGAGTACGTGGACGAGGGACTGGTGAACATCATCGGAGGCTGCTGTGGCACAACCGAGAAGTTCATAGCCGAGTATGCAAAGATTGTAGAAGGCAAGCAGCCGCACACGCCGCAACCGAAGTCGCAGACCATGTGGCTCAGCGGACTGGAGCTGCTCGATGTTACGCCCGACATTCGCTTCGTCAACGTAGGCGAGCGTTGCAACGTGGCAGGCTCGCGCAAGTTTCTGCGCCTTATAAACGAAAAGAATTACGACGAGGCTGTCAGCATAGCGCGTAAGCAGGTGGCTGACGGAGCCTTGGTCATAGACATAAACATGGACGACGGTCTGCTCGATGCACGCGAGGAGATGCGCACGTTCCTTAACATAATAGCCTCGGAGCCCGACATAGCGAAGGTGCCGGTGATGATCGACTCGTCAAAGTGGGACGTTATCACCGCCGGACTGCAGTGTGTGCAGGGCAAGGCGATAGTCAACTCTATCTCGCTGAAGGAAGGCGAGGAGGTGTTCCTCAGTCATGCCCGCGACGTGATGCGCTACGGTGCCGCGGTCGTGGTGATGTGCTTCGACGAGAAGGGACAGGCTACCACATACGAGCGACGTATAGAGATAGCCGAGCGTGCATATCGTCTGCTCACGGAGAAGGTGGGCATGAATCCGCTCGACATCATCTTCGACCCTAACGTGCTTGCCATAGCTACCGGCATGAGCGAGCACGACAACTATGCGCTCGACTTCATACGCGCTACGGAGTGGATTCGCACGAATCTGCCCGGAGCGCATATCAGCGGCGGTGTGAGCAACCTCTCGTTCTCGTTCCGTGGCAACAACTACATACGCGAGGCGATGCATGCCGTGTTCCTCTATCACGCCATAGGCAAGGGCATGGACTTCGGCATCGTCAATCCGGCTACGAAGGTGGCTTACGGCGACATTCCTGCCGACCAGCTCGAGATTCTTGAGGACGTGGTGCTCAATCGATGCCCCGACGCTTCGGAGCGTCTTGTGGAACTTGCTGAAAAGATAAAGCAACAACAGGAGGCACTGAAGAACGGTGTAGCAACGGGTACGGCAACAGCTTCGGCTGCCGAGCCGGAGTGGCGCAAGGCTGATGTGGCTGAGCGCTTGTCTACGGCTCTCGTGAAAGGCGTGGCAGACTATATGGATGCCGACCTGCAGGAGGCACTTACGGTGTATCCGAAGGCGGTGGACATAATAGAGGGTCCGCTCATGGCGGGCATGAACAAGGTGGGCGAACTCTTCGGTTGTGGCAAGATGTTCCTGCCGCAGGTCGTAAAGACGGCGCGCACCATGAAGAAGGCGGTGGCTATACTGCAACCGTACATCGAAGCCGACAAGAAGGAAGGCACAACGACAGCCGGAAAGGTGCTCATGGCTACCGTGAAGGGCGATGTGCACGACATCGGCAAGAACATCGTAGATGTGGTTATGTCATGCAACAACTACGAGGTGATTGACCTCGGAGTGATGGTGCCGGCAGAGCAGATTGTGAAGAAGGCTGTGGCTGAACAGGTTGACATGATCGGACTGAGCGGACTCATCACGCCGAGTCTGGAGGAGATGGTGAACGTGGCTACAGAGATGGAGCACGCGGGGCTCGACCTGCCTATTATGGTGGGCGGCGCTACGACGTCGGAGATGCACGTGGCGCTGAAGATTGCGCCCGTGTACAGCGGCATAGTGGTGTGGGTGAAGGACGCGGCGCAGAACCCGCTTGTGGCGCAGCGACTGATGAACGCCGACGACCGCAAGAAGTTCAAAGCCGAACTGGACGAACGCTATGCGCGTCTGCGCAAGGAGTATGCTGCACATCAGCAGAAACTCTCGTCGCTCGATGAGGCTCGCAAGAATAAACTCAATTTGTTTGAGTAAACTTGATTCGTTAGAATAAAAATACTTCCCACGTGGTTGGGGCTTTAATATAATTATTATGGTATTCAAGAAGAAAAGAGTTTGGCACTGTCTGCCTGGACAGGAGCCGACAGAACTTGACAAAAGAGTAATGTATTGGGAGAATAAGGGTAAGGAGGTGCCGTCGCGCGACCTTATCAAGACTCCTGAACAGATAGAAGGCATACGCCGCAGCGGTGTGGTGAACACCGGTGTGCTCGACGAGGTGGCTAAGCATATTCATGCTGGCATGAACACTCTCGAAATCGACCAGATATGCTACGACTACTGTACAGCACATGGCGCTGTGCCGGCTTGTCTCAACTACGAGGGCTTCCCGAAGAGTGTCTGCACAAGTATCAACGAGGTGGTGTGCCACGGCATTCCGAAGGAAGAGGATGTTCTGCAGGAGGGCGACATCGTGAATGTTGACTTTACAACTATACTCGACGGCTACTATGCCGACGCTTCGCGCATGTTCATCATCGGCAAGACTACGCCCGAGAAGGAGCAGCTGGTGCGCGTGGCTAAGGAGTGTCTGGAGATTGGTATGGAGGCAGCTAAGCCTTACAGCTTTGTGGGCGACATCGGTCACGCCATACAGAAGCACGCCGACAAGTATCACTATGGCATCGTGCGCGACCTATGCGGTCATGGCGTTGGATTGAAGTTCCACGAGAAGCCCGACGTGATGCACTACGGACACAAGGGTACGGGTATGCTGCTTGTGCCGGGCATGGTGTTCACCATCGAGCCTATGGTCAACATGGGTACGTGGAAGGTGTTCATTGATGCTGACGACGAGTATGGCTGGGAGGTTATCTCGGGCGACGAGAAGCCGAGCGCACAGTGGGAGCACACCTTCGTGATGACTGAGCACGGCGTGGAGATATTGACACATTAATGTTTGTTGAATTATTAATTATTAATTATTAATTATTAATTGGCTTGCGCCACGATAATTAATAATTAGAACAATAAGATAATTAATAATTAACAATTAAAAATTAATAATTAAGAAGATGTATATATTAGGTATAGAGAGCAGCTGCGACGACACAAGTGCAGCAGTGCTCAACGACAACATATTGCTGAGCAACGTAACGGCTTCTCAGGATGTACACCGCGAATATGGTGGTGTGGTGCCCGAGCTTGCGTCGCGTGCTCATCAGCAGAATATCGTGCCAGTGGTGGATGCTGCGCTGAAGCGTGCCGGCATCACGAAGGAGCAGCTATCGGCTGTGGCTTTCACACGCGGACCAGGACTAATGGGATCGCTGCTCGTGGGCGTGAGCTTCACAAAGGGCTTTGCGCGCAGTCTGGGCATACCGATGATCGACGTAAACCACTTGCAGGGTCACGTGCTGGCTCACTTCATAAAGGAGAAGCCAGAGGACACTACGCCGCCGTTCCCGTTCCTCTGTCTGCTCGTGTCGGGTGGCAACTCGCAGATTGTAAAGGTGAACGCCTATAACGATATGGAGGTGCTCGGTCAGACTATTGATGACGCAGCAGGAGAGGCTATCGACAAGTGTTCGAAGGTGATGGGCTTGGGCTATCCAGGCGGTCCTATCATCGACCGCTTGGCGCGTCAGGGCAATCCGCTTGCGTACAAGTTCTCCGAACCGCACATACCGGGCTTGGACTATAGTTTCAGTGGCTTGAAGACATCGTTCCTGTACAGTCTGCGCAAGTGGGTTCAGGACGATCCCGACTTCATTGAACATCACAAGAATGATCTCGCAGCGAGTCTTGAGCATACTATCGTAAACATATTGATGAAGAAACTGCGTCTTGCTGTGAAGCAGACTGGCATCAAGCATGTTGCTGTTGCGGGCGGTGTGTCTGCCAACAACGGACTGCGTAATGCTTTCCACGATCATGCGAAGCGTTTTGGCTGGACTATCTATATTCCGAAGTTCAGCTATACAACGGACAATGCGGCGATGATTGGCATCACAGGATACTATAAATACCTGGATAAAGACTTCTGCTCAATAGATAAGCCGGCGTTCAGCAAGGTTACATTCAAATAAGTAAATAATCATAAACAAAAAGAAATACAAAATGGAATTTGAAAAGAAAATACTTAGTCGCGAGATACAACAGTTTCTTTATGGATCTGGTCTTACTGTAGGCTCGGCAGAAAGCTGCACAGGCGGACGCATCGCAGAGTCGATAATCGCTGTTCCAGGTGCGTCAACTTACTTTAAGGGTGGTGTTATCTCATATACCAATGAGGTGAAGGAAAACCTGCTCGGTGTTGATCACAGTCTGCTTGAGGAGAAGACTGCTGTGTGCGAGGATGTGGCAAAGGAAATGGTAAAGGGTGCAATTAAGGCTCTCAATGTAGATTTCGCCATTGCGTCTACCGGAACAGCTGGTCCTGGTGGTGGCACAGCAGCAATTCCTGTCGGTACAATTTGGCTCGCCTGTGGCAATGCAGATAACATTATTACCATGAAACTCACGGAGGATTACGGTCGCGATATCAACCTTGCCATCGCAACAAGCAAGGCTCTGCAGATGTTTATCGACTTTCTGAAGGACAATATGCCAAAGACAGAAGACAATGGTGTAGCTCCTAAGATTCCTGTTACGGAGTAAAGTAGGTGAACTTGGTTAAGTCTTTATTCTCCAAAATGGGTAAAAATCAGCACTATAGCACATAAAATGCGTCTGAAAACAAAAAAAACATTAAATACACAACTTTATTTAATGGAATGTTTTGCGGTTTCGAAAAAAGTCGTTAATTTTGCACTCTGTTTGGAATAGGTATCAAAAACGAATACAAAAAAGAAGATAGAAATGTCGAAAATTTGTCAGATTACGGGAAAAAAAGCCCAGATAGGTAACAACGTATCACACTCAAAGCACCGCACAAAGCGTTCTTTCGATGTGAACTTGTTCAGCAAGAAGTTCTACTATGTAGAGGAAGGTTGCTGGATTAGCCTCAAAATTAGCGCAGCGGGTCTGCGTCTCATCAACAAAGTGGGCTTGGACGCTGCCCTCAAGCAGGCTGTGTCTAAAGGCTATTGTGACTGGAGTGACATTAAAGTAATAGGAGAATAAGTAAATGGCATCAAAGAAAGCAAAGGGCAATAGAGTTCAGGTAATTCTCGAGTGCACTGAACACAAGAACAGTGGTATGCCAGGTACAAGCCGTTACGTGACTACAAAGAATCGTAAGAACACTCCTGAGCGTCTTGAGTTGATGAAGTACAACCCAATCCTTAAGAAGATGACTCTTCACAAGGAGATTAAGTAATAATACATAGACTATGGCAAAGAAAGCGGTCGCTACCCTCCGTGAAGGTTCTATGGATGGTCGCGCATATACAAAGGTTATCAAGATGGTACGTAGCCCGAAGACTGGTGCTTACGTATTTGACGAGCGTATGGTTGCCAATGAGGCAGTAAAGGACTTTTTCAAGAAGTAATATTCTGAAAGTTTAAATATAATGGGATGCATTGAACGTTGATTCAATGCATCCTTTTTTCGTATATAGAGGGTGGTTTTCTTTTGTTTTGAGGCGGTTTACATGTTGTTTGCTTTGGCGTGCTTAGCAGGTTTGTTATAAGGATCGATTTGTTGTTATGTCGTTGATATTCAGGTAATTGTCTGTTCTAAAAAACTTTAAAAAACCTTTCGTGCTTGTTTCTAAATTTGCACAATTCGATAATTTTGAGTAATTTTGCACACGGTAAGAAAAAAGGATAGCGTATGCTTGTTGTTTTAGTGAGGCTATCTGAAAGTATCTAACGGAGTTTTGATATGCGTATGAATTGGTTTTATCGCCTATCATGGACGCTGTTTCCGGTGAAAACTTCTTCTGTTTGTTTTGAAGAAGTAGAAGCTCTACATTGATATAACGTTTGTTCCGGGGTGGAAGAGATGTTGTATGTGTTTAAGGGAAAGGGTTCGGGCTCCACAAACAATTTAACATGATTAGAATTTTTAGAATTGTATTATTTGTAGTATGTGTATTTGGGGTAAATCCCGTAATGTTAGCGGAAGAAACGGTTGAAAAGAAAACTGTTTGCACAAAAGAATTTGATTGGGAACCGGTGATGAATGCAATCATTCAGGTTGAAAGTGCGGGAAATACAAAAGCCGTTAGTGGTAAGTCGTGTGGTGCGATGCAGATTACACCAATTCTCGTAGCAGAATGTAATAACATTCTCAAAGGACGCAATAGTAAGACACGTTATACGCTACGTGATCGCTTTAACTTGGAAAAGTCGAAGGAGATGTTCTTGCTTATGCAGTCGAAATTTAATCCAAGTAATAACGTGGAGAAAGCCATACGTGCATGGAACGGTGGCAATAATTACAACAAGAAACGCACTCAAAGATACTTTGAGAAGGTTATGAAGGAATTGAAAAAGCAATAAACTTTAATGATAGACGCTCTGCAAGACTTTGTTTTTGCAGAGCGTTTTTGCTTTTATGTACTTGGTTGCTCTTTGTGGATACGGATAGTTGAGATTGTCTTTTTGCAGATATAGAGTGGAGCTTTACTTGATATATAACAACTGTATAGTCGAAACTTTGTTTGTTTAGTATAAAACGCATGAAAAAGTGCAATTTTTTACGAAAAAGTGGAGTGAAAATTTGGTAGTTTCCCTAAAAGTAACTACCTTTGCACTCGCAATTCAGAAATGAGTTGCTTGCATAAAGATAGAGTATGCACCCTTAGCTCAGTTGGTAGAGCAACTGACTCTTAATCAGTGGGTCTAGGGTTCGAATCCCTAAGGGTGTACA
>ENA-UEOM01000239-UEOM01000239.1-human-gut-metagenome-genome-assembly--contig:-NODE-239-length-24980-cov-6.553588_pt1 | contig 24980 bp, 16 predicted proteins | sample MGYA00242993_ERZ507994 | MGnify/ENA primary metagenome ERZ507994 (study PRJEB26167, sample SAMN06115536) | human gut metagenome | host: Homo sapiens | place: China:Neimenggu | collected 2014-11-07... | reverse complement strand
GTGTTCCTCGGCCCCATCCCTTACATGACAGACAACGGAACGTTTGTCATCAACGGAGCCGAGCGCGTTGTCGTGTCACAGTTGCACCGTTCGCCGGGCGTGTTCTTCGGCCAGAGCGTGCATGCCAACGGCACATTGCTTTATTCTGCCCGTATCATTCCTTTCAAGGGTTCGTGGATAGAGTTTGCCACTGACATCAACAATGTGATGTATGCTTACATTGACCGTAAGAAGAAGTTGCCTGTTACTACTTTGCTGCGTGCCATAGGCTTCGAGACCGACAAGGACATTCTCCAGATATTCGACCTGGCAGAAGAGATAAAGGTCAACAAGGCCAACCTCAAGAAGGCCATCGGCTCCAAGCTCGCAGCCCGCGTGCTGAAGAGCTGGAACGAGGACTTCGTTGACGAGGACACCGGCGAGGTTGTTTCCATTGAGCGTAATGAGGTCATCATGGAGCGTGAGACAGAAATCACCGAAGACAATATGCTCGAGATTCTTGAGAGCGGAGCCCAGACGATACTCGTGCACAAGGACGAGACCGTTGCCCAGGATTACTCCATTATCTTCAATACCCTCCAGAAAGACCCCAGCAACTCTGAGAAGGAAGCTGTGCTTTACATCTACCGCCAGTTGCGCAATGCCGACCCGGCCGATGATGCCAGTGCGCGTGAAGTCATCCAGAACCTGTTCTTCTCCGACAAGCGTTACGACCTCGGCGACGTGGGCCGCTACCGCATCAACCGCAAGCTCGGCCTCGACACCGACATGAGCGTGCGCGTGCTGACGAAGGAAGACATAATTGAAATTATCAAATACCTTATACAGCTTATCAACTCGAAGGCCACGGTAGACGATATCGACCACCTGTCAAACCGCCGTGTGCGCACCGTTGGTGAGCAGCTGAGCAACCAGTTCTCCATTGGCTTGGCCCGTATGAGCCGCACCATCAGGGAGCGCATGAACGTTCGCGACAACGAGGTGTTCACCCCGACCGACCTTATCAATGCCAAGACAATATCGAGCGTCATCAACTCGTTCTTCGGCACCAACCCCCTGTCGCAGTTCATGGACCAGACCAACCCGCTTGCAGAGGTAACCCACAAGCGCCGCCTGTCTGCCCTCGGCCCCGGAGGTTTGTCGCGTGAGCGTGCAGGCTTTGAGGTACGTGACGTGCACTACACCCACTACGGCCGCCTGTGTCCTATCGAAAGCCCTGAAGGCCCGAACATCGGACTTATCTCTTCACTTTGCGTCTACGCCAAGATCAACGAGCTCGGCTTCATAGAGACACCTTACCGCAAGGTAGAGAATGGCGTGGCCGACCTCAAGAACGAAGACGTTGTTTATCTCACAGCCGAGGAAGAAGAGAACCACATCATAGGCCAGGGCAATGCCCCGCTGAATGATGATGGCACGTTTATCCGCGACGTGGTGAAGTGTCGTCAGGATGCCGACTTCCCCGTAGTGCCGCCCGAGCAGGTAGACCTCATGGATGTGTCGCCGCAGCAGATAGCCTCTATCGCCGCATCGCTCATCCCCTTCCTCGAGCACGACGACGCCCACCGTGCGCTCATGGGTTCGAACATGATGCGCCAGGCAGTGCCCTTGCTCCACAACGAGGCCCCTATCGTGGGTACCGGCATTGAGAAGCAGGTGTGCGAGAACTCCCGTACGATGATTACCGCCGAGGGCGATGGCGTGGTCGAGTATGTCGACGCCACCACCATACGCATACTCTACGACCGTACGGAAGACGAGGAGTTTGTGAGCTTCGAGCCGGCATTGAAGGAATACCGCATACCGAAGTTCCGCCGCACCAACCAGAACATGACCATCGACCTGCGTCCTATCTGCGACAAGGGACAGCGCGTGAAGAAAGGCGACATCCTTACTGAGGGCTATGCCACAGAGAACGGTGAGCTCGCGTTGGGCCGCAACCTGCTTGTGGCATACATGCCGTGGAAGGGTTACAACTACGAGGACGCCATCGTGCTCAACGAGCGCATCGTGCGTGAGGACGTGCTCACCTCTGTCCACGTAGACGAGTATTCGCTCGACGTCCGTGAGACGAAGCGTGGCGTCGAGGAATTCACAAGCGACATCCCCAATGTCAGCGAGGAGGCCACAAAAGACCTCGACGACAACGGAATCATACGCGTCGGAGCGCGTGTCGAGCCGGGCGACATCCTCATCGGCAAGATTTCGCCTAAGGGCGAGAGCGACCCGTCGCCCGAGGAGAAGTTGCTCCGCGCCATCTTCGGCGACAAGGCCGGCGATGTGAAAGACTCGTCGCTCAAGGCCAACCCGTCGCTCACGGGTGTCGTCATCGACAAGAAACTCTTTGCCCGTGCCATCAAGACACGCCAGACCAAGCAGCAAGACAAGGTTCTGCTGGCAAAGATTGACGAGGAGTATGAGGCAAAGGTCGACGACCTGAAGGACATTCTCGTCGACAAGCTGCTCACTCTCACCGAAGGCAAGACATCGCAGGGCATCAAAGACTACACCGGTGCCGAGATAATTACCAAGGGCAGCAAGTTTACAGTTACCAACCTCAAGAACCTTGAGTACGGCGACATCCAGATAAGCAACTGGACCAACGACGAGCACAAGAACGAGCTCATAGGCAAGCTCATCATCAACTTCATGAAGAAGTACAAGCTGCTCGATGCCGAGATGAAGCGCAAGAAGTTTGCCATAACCATTGGCGACGAGCTGCCTTCGGGCATACTCCAGATGGCCAAGGTCTATGTGGCCAAGAAGCGCAAGATTGGCGTAGGCGACAAGCTGGCCGGACGCCACGGTAACAAGGGCATCGTGTCGAAGGTGGTTCGCCAGGAAGACATGCCGTTCCTTGAGGACGGCCGTCCTGTCGACCTCGTGCTCAACCCGCTGGGTGTGCCTTCGCGTATGAACCTCGGCCAGATTTTCGAGGCCATCCTCGGTGCTGCCGGCAAGCGTCTCGGCGTCAAGTTCGCCACCCCGATCTTCGATGGTGCCAAGCTCGACGACCTGGCAGAGTGGACCGACAAGGCCGGCCTGCCACACCTGTGCTCCACCCACCTCTACGACGGCGAGACAGGCGAGCAGTTCGACCAGCCGGCTACAGTGGGAATAACATACTTCCTCAAGCTCGGCCACATGGTTGAAGACAAGATGCACGCGCGCTCCATAGGCCCGTACTCGCTCATCACCCAGCAGCCGCTCGGAGGTAAGGCACAGTTCGGTGGCCAGCGTTTCGGAGAGATGGAGGTCTGGGCTCTCGAGGCATTCGGCGCCAGCCATGTCCTGCAAGAGATTCTTACCATCAAGTCTGACGACGTCGTAGGGCGCAGCAAGGCTTACGAAGCCATCGTCAAAGGCGAGCCCATGCCTACGCCGGGCATACCAGAGTCGCTCAACGTGCTCCTGCACGAGTTGAAGGGTCTTGGCCTTAGCGTCACTCTCGATTAAACAAGTAACTCTTTACATAACAACATACAAAAAAGTAAATATGGCTTTCAAGAAAGATTCCAAGATAAAGAGTAATTTCACCAAGATAACCATCGGACTGGCTTCTCCCGAGGAGATACTGGAGAGCTCTTTCGGCGAGGTTACCAAGCCTGAGACCATCAACTACCGCACCTACAAGCCCGAGCGCGACGGACTGTTCTGCGAGCGCATCTTCGGCCCAACCAAGGATTACGAGTGTGCCTGCGGCAAATACAAGCGCATACGTTACAAGGGCATTGTCTGCGACCGTTGTGGCGTCGAGGTTACGGAGAAGAAAGTGCGCCGCGAGCGCACCGGCCACATCGAGCTGGTGGTTCCCGTGGCCCACATCTGGTATTTCCGCTCGCTGCCCAACAAGATTGGCTACCTGCTCGGCTTGCCTACCAAGAAGCTCGATGCCATCATATATTATGAGCGTTATGTGGTCATACAGCCGGGCTTGCTGGCCGGCAAGAAAGACTCTGAGGGCAACGACCTGCTTGGCTCAAACAAGTTCGACCTGCTCTCCGAGGAAGAGTACAACGACTTGCTCGACAACCACATCTCGCCCGAGAACGACTATCTCGACGACAGCGACCCCAACAAGTTCATTGCCAAGATGGGTGCCGAGGCCATCTACGACCTGCTCGTGCGCATAGACCTCGACTCTCTATCCTATGAGCTCCGCGACCGAGCCAACAGCGACTCTTCGGTGCAGCGCAAGAACGAGGCCCTCAAGCGCCTGCAGGTGGTCGAGGCTTTCCGTGGCAGCAAGAACATCAACCGCCCCGAGTGGATGATAATGAAGATCATACCCGTCATCCCGCCCGAGCTGCGCCCGCTGGTGCCGCTCGACGGTGGCCGTTTCGCCACGTCCGACCTCAACGACCTCTACCGTCGTGTCATCATACGTAACAACCGACTGAAGCGACTCATCGAGATCAAGGCTCCCGAGGTCATCCTCCGCAACGAGAAGCGTATGCTTCAGGAGGCCGTCGACAGCCTTTTCGACAACTCGCGCAAGAGCAGTGCCGTCAAGAGCGACAGCAACCGCCCGCTGAAGTCGCTTTCCGATTCGCTCAAGGGCAAGCAGGGACGTTTCCGCCAGAACCTTCTCGGTAAGCGTGTCGACTACTCTGCCCGTTCGGTAATCGTCGTAGGCCCTGAGCTCAAGATGGGCGAGTGCGGCTTGCCTAAGCTGATGGCTGCCGAGCTCTACAAGCCGTTCATCATACGCAAGCTCATAGAGCGCGGCATAGTGAAGACCGTAAAGAGCGCAAAGAAGATTGTCGACCGCCGCGAACCGGTGATCTGGGACATTCTCGAAAATGTGATGAAGGGCCACCCCGTGCTCCTCAACCGTGCCCCTACGCTTCACCGTCTTGGCATACAGGCCTTCCAGCCAAAGCTCATCGAGGGCAAGGCCATACAGCTCCACCCGCTCGCCTGTACGGCGTTCAACGCCGACTTCGACGGAGACCAGATGGCTGTCCACCTCCCGCTGAGCAACGAGGCCATACTCGAGGCACAGATACTGATGCTCCAGAGCCACAACATACTCAACCCTGCCAACGGCGCACCTATCACCGTGCCGTCGCAGGACATGGTGCTCGGACTTTATTACATCACAAAGATACGTCCCGGAGCCAAGGGCGAGGGCCTTACGTTCTACGGCCCCGAAGAGGCCATCATTGCCCACAACGAGGGCAAGTGTGACTTGCACGCCCAGGTGAAGGTCGTTGTCAAAGACCTTGACGAGGGCGGGAAGCTCGTCGACAGGATGGTCGAGACGTCTGTAGGCCGTGTCATTGTCAACGGCATCATTCCCGAGGAGGTTGGTTATGTCAACAAGGTCATCTCGAAGAAGAGCCTCCGCGACATCATCGCCGACGTCATCAAGACCGTGGGATTCGCCGAGGCGTGCGAGTTCCTCGACGGTATCAAGAACCTCGGTTACCGCATGGCCTACCTCGCCGGACTGTCGTTCAACCTCGACGATATCATCATACCGCCAGAAAAGGCAGCACTCGTGGAGAAGGGCAACGAAGAGGTGCGCCAGATCACCGAGAACTACAACATGGGATTCATCACCGACACCGAGCGTTACAACCAGGTCATCGACACCTGGACCCACATCAACAACGACCTGGGCAACGTGCTCATGAAGGAGATGACCGAGGCCGACCAGGGCTTCAACGCCGTATTCATGATGCTCGACTCTGGTGCCCGTGGTTCTAAGGACCAGATACGCCAGCTTTCGGGTATGCGCGGACTTATGGCTAAGCCCCAGAAGGCCGGTGCCGAGGGCGCACAGATTATTGAGAACCCCATCCTCTCCAACTTCAAGGAGGGAATGTCGGTGCTCGAGTACTTCATCTCTACCCACGGTGCGCGCAAGGGTCTTGCCGACACCGCCATGAAGACGGCCGACGCCGGATACCTTACACGCCGTCTGGTCGACGTGTCTCACGACGTCATCATCACCGAGGAAGACTGCGGCACACTGCGCGGACTCGTATGCACCGCATTGAAAAACGGCGACGAGGTGATATCAACCCTCTACGAGCGCATACTCGGACGTGTGTCTGTGCACGACATCATACATCCCACCACTGGCGAGCTCATCGTGGCAGCCGGCGAGGAGATTACCGAGGCCGTTGCCCAGAAGATTGAAGACTCGCCCATCGAGAGCGTCGAGATTCGTTCGGTGCTCACTTGCGAGAGCAAGCACGGCGTCTGCATGAAGTGCTACGGCCGCAACCTGGCCACACGCCGCATGGTGCAGAAGGGCGAGGCTGTAGGCGTCATAGCCGCACAGGCCATCGGTGAGCCCGGTACACAGCTTACACTCCGTACGTTCCACGCCGGTGGTGTGGCTGCCAACGCCGCTGCCAACGCCGCCATCTTCGCCAAGAACGACAGCCGCCTGGAGTTCGAGGAGTTGCGCACGGTGCCGTTCGACGAAGACGGGCGCAAGTGTGAGATGGTGGTCAGCCGTCTGGGTGAGGTTCGCTTCGTAGACCCCAACACCAAGATAGTGCTCTCTACGATGAACGTGCCCTACGGTTCGTCACTTTACCACAAGACGGGCGACATCGTGGCCAAGGGCGAGAAGATTGCCCAGTGGGACCCGTTCAACGCCGTGATTGTCACCGAATACGCCGGTACGCTTAAGTTCAACGACGTCATCGAGGGTGTTACTTACCGTGCCGAGACCGACGAGACCACCGGACTCACCGAGAAGATTATCACCGAGTCGAAAGACAAGTCGAAGGTTCCAACCTGCGACATCATCGATGCCAACGGCGACAAGGTCGGCACCTACAACTTCCCTGTGGGAGGCCACGTGGTGGTTGAGGACGGACAGACCGTAAAGACCGGTGAGACCCTCGTCAAGATACCCCGTGCCGTGGGCAAGGCCGGTGACATCACCGGAGGTCTTCCCCGTGTCACCGAGCTCTTCGAGGCCCGCAACCCGTCCAACCCGGCCGTTGTCAGCGAAATCGACGGCGAGGTCACCATGGGCAAGGTAAAGCGTGGCAACCGCGAGATTATCGTTACATCCAAGACCGGCGAGCAGCGCAAGTACCTCGTGTCGCTCTCCAAGCAGATTCTGGTTCAGGAGCACGATGCCGTGCGTGCCGGCACACCGCTGTCCGACGGCGTTGTCACCCCGGCCGACATCCTGGCCATCAAGGGCCCGACGGCCGTACAGGAGTACATCGTCAACGAGGTGCAGGACGTTTACCGCCTGCAAGGAGTGAAGATAAACGACAAGCACTTCGAGATTATTGTGCGCCAGATGATGCGCAAGGTGCAGATCAACGACCCGGGCGACACGTCGTTCCTCGAGCAGGAGATTGTCGACAAGCTCGACTTCGCCGAGGAGAACGACCGCATCTGGGGCAAGAAGGTGGTTACCGACGCCGGCGACAGCGACAACCTGCAGAAGGGCCAGATTGTCACCGTGCGCAAGCTGCGCGACGAGAACTCAATGCTCAAGCGCCGCGACCTCAAGCTCGTGCAGGTGCGTGATGCCGTCCCGGCCACGTCTACCCAGATACTCCAGGGCATCACCCGTGCCGCCCTGCAGACCAAGAGCTTCATGTCGGCCGCTTCGTTCCAGGAGACGACCAAGGTGCTCAACGAGGCTGCCATCCGTGGCAAGGTCGACTATCTGGAAGGAATGAAGGAGAACGTCATCTGCGGTCACCTCATACCTGCCGGCACAGGCCTTCGCGAGTTCGAGAAGCTCATCGTCGGTTCCAAGGAGGAATACGACCGCATGCAGGCCAACCGCAAAAACGTGCTCGACTTCGGCGACGAAGAGAGCGAGCCCGCAGCTGCCGAGGAGAAGCCTGCCGAGGCCGTGGCCACAGGGCAGCAGGAGGCCTGACATATAGAATTCTTTCAAGCGGGAGGCCACCGCTTCCCGCCCTGATGCATACCATTGGCAAGCCGCAACCACCGATATGGTTGCGGCTTGCCTTTTTTTGTTTATGCCTGGCCCTCGGCCGTCCCTGTCGGTTTTGGGCTGTTGCCGGGGGCTTGGGGTTGCCCCGGGCCATTGCTCTGCCTTCGGCTTGTGCATCCCTCCGCCTTCGGTTGGAGGGCGGCCACAATGCCATATTGTTGCGGCCTCGGCCCTCGGGCCTGAGGCATAGTGCGGTGCCCGGTCTGCACTACAATGTTGTTGGGTGTTTGTGGCGCCATGGTCGGTGTGTATGACGGTATTGTTGCGGTGCTCCGCCGTGGCCGTGCGCTATATGTCGCGCTTGGGCATCAACATCTGCAAGCTGCCCAAGCACCCCCCCATGCCTTCCGCATTTGGTAATGCCCTGCCATGCAGCGCGTTGCAAAACGTGCCGTATGGGCTTCCCGTATGGGCCGTCTTGCAGGCCGAAACGGGCCGTTTCGCGGGGCGCCGGGGCCTATTTCGTGGAGCACGGTGCGTCGGCGTCAAAGCAAGGCGGCTGCGGCCGTGGCAGTGTGGGGGCGGGCCGGCATGGCCCGATTGCCGGCATTGGCGGAACAAACATGAAAAATGAGCCTTTGTCGACACAATTTGCCGGTTGGAAAGACAACTTGGCCATCTTTTATGTATATTTGCGATGAATAAGTAGCTGTTCAAAATTAACCGATACAATAGACCTTGCAGGTGTCCTCTATATCTTTGCCACCATCTTGTGTGCTCTTTCGGGCCGCATACCAAAGTCTCTCGGTCGCGTAGCCCACTACGCTCTCTCTTCGGACTTTGGCATGTGCCTCCGAAATAGCGCACAATTTGATGGCAATTCATTTTGAACACTTACTTAAAAGGGAAAAGCGCATGCGCCAAAACGGCAGGCGGCATGTGGCCCCGCGGGCGCCACAGGTGGCACGGCCCTCTGCCCACGGCCGGCCCCCACGCCCCAATCCGGCCATGCATGATGCGTGAACGGCGCACAAACAAACCACAGACGGCGCGGGGCCACAGACTGTAGCCCCACGCCGTCTCTGCCGTCTATCCCGCCAAGCCCCTTGCGCCTGCGGCGCCGTCAGCCGAGCAGCTGCTCGATCTCGCGCTGCGGCAGTATGCAGATGATGGCCTTGCCGTCGGGTGTGTAGTTCACGTTGGAACAGGCAAACAGCTCGTTGACAAGGCTCTCCATGGCCATGTTGTCGAGCACCTGGCCCTCGGGTATGGCCGCAGCCCGCGCCATGCTCATGGCGAGCGACTTGTTCAGCTCGTCGACAGAGCCCGAGCTGCACTCCAGTGCATCGGCCACCATGGTGCGGAGCAGCGCCACGCAGTCGATGCCGTCAAAGCCGGCAGGCACCCCGTTGACGGCATAGCTGTTCTGGCCGAGGGCGGTCAGTTCGAAGCCTATGGCCTCGAGCTCGGGCATCACCTTGTCGAGCACCACGGCGTCTGACGGCGCAAACTGCACCACCTCGGGGAAGAGCACGCGCTGTGTGCCGGCCGCCCGCCCGCCAAACTGAGCCAGGTAGCGCTCGTAGCGTATGCGCAGGTCGGCCCGGTGCTGGTCTATTATCATCAGCCCCGACTTCACGGCGGTCATGATATACCTGCCCTTGTATTGGTAATGCACCGGCGACTTGTCGTCGGCGGCCGGAGCCTCTCCGGCAGGGGCGCCCGCGGCATCAGCCGGCTCTTCGGCCATCCCCTCATCGCCGAACAGGCTGTCGGGCTCGGAAGGCACGTCGGCCTTCACCCCCGAGTACATCTCCTCCCAACTGCCGGGCATCTTTGGCCTTGCCTGGTGGTCGGTCTTGAAGGGGTTGTACGCCGGGTTGAAGTCGACCGACGGCTGCGCGGCCCCGTTGCCCGGGTCAAACACAGGTATGTCGGGGCATCCCTCGGTGTCGAAATCTATGGTGGGCACCTCGCAGAAGCGCCCTATGGAGTCTTTCACCGCAGCCGTGATGATCTGCCACACAGCCTGTTCGTTCTCAAACTTAATCTCGGTCTTTGTCGGGTGTATGTTCACATCGATGTTTGCCGGGTCCACTTCGATGTATATGAAATAAGGCACCTGCATGCCCACGGGCACCAGACGGTCGAAAGCGTTCATCACAGCCTTGTGGAAGTATGGGTGCTTCATATACCGCCCGTTGACGAAGAAATACTCATGCACGCCCTTCTTTCGCGCCGACTCCGGCTTGCCCACATAGCCGCGTATGCGGCACAGGGCCGTGTCTACCTCCACCGGCAGCAGGTCTTGGCTTATCCGGCGGCCGAACACGTCGGTTATGCGCTGCCTGAGGCTGCCCGCGCGCAGGTTCATCATTTCCGCCCCATTGCTGTGCAGCGTGAAGCTGATGGCGGGATAGACGAGCACTATGCGCTCATAAGCCGCCACGATGTTGTTTAGCTCGGTGGCATTGGTCTTGAGGAACTTGCGCCGCGCCGGCACGTTGAAGAACAGGTTCTCGACCATGAAGTTGCACCCTACGGGGCAAGCCACCGGCTCCTGGCCCACCACACGCGAGCCGGAGATAGACAGGTGGGTGCCTATGTCGCGCCCCTCGAGCCGGGTCTTGAGCTCCACCTGCGCCACGGCGGCTATCGACGCGAGCGCCTCGCCCCTGAACCCCATGGTGTGCAGGGCGAACAAGTCGTCGGCCTTGCGTATCTTCGACGTGGCGTGGCGCTCGAACGCCAGGCGCGCGTCGGTCTCCGACATGCCCGTGCCGTTGTCGATTACCTGTATCGACGTGCGCCCGGCGTCGACCACAAGCACGTTGATGGCGGTGGCGCCGGCATCGACGGCGTTCTCAACCAATTCTTTTATCACCGAAGCCGGGCGCTGTATCACCTCGCCGGCGGCTATCTGGTTTGCCACGGAGTCGGGCAGCAATTGTATGATGTCACTCATTGATCGTTGGTATTTCAGTTAGCAAACGCCCGCCCGCGCGGCCCCGGCCTCGGGGTGGCCGCAAACGGGGCCACGGGCAATAATCAAAGCATGCCTGCGGGGGCATGGGGCTGCCGCATCGCGGCGGCGGCACACGGGCCGCGCCGCCCGCCACGGCCGCCCGTCAGAGTATGTAGCGCACCAAGGCCAGCAGCACGATGAGCAGGAACACAAGCACTGCCACATGCAGCCTGGGGCGGCCGGAGGCCTCGCGCTCGCGGGCCCTGCGCAGGTGGCGCGTGCTGCCCGAGAACACCCCCCGCAAATGCTCCGGCCTGAACTCCTCGGGCGCCTCGATGCCAAGCTCGCGCCGGGCACGCTCCTCGATGGCCCTCAACCGCTCGCGTCGCTCATCATAATATATGTACCTGTGGTTGAAGCCGCGGGGCTTGCGCCTGGAAAACAGGCTCATGCCCCGCCCTCCCCGGCCCCGGCGCCGTCTTCCGGGCGGGTGGCTGCCGCCGGGGCGGTAGTCACGCCGGCCTTGTCGCCCTCGCGGTTGCCCTCTCCGCCATCGGCCCCTGCGGCTTCGGCCTGGGCCGGTTGCGTCACGGCCGCGGGAGCCACGGCGGCGGCCGCAGAGTCGGCCGGGGCTGCCAAGCCTGCGGAGTCGGCCGGCAAGGCAGGCGCCTTCAGCGTGTCGGTACCGGCGCGGCGCGGCACCGGCGGCGCCGCCAGGGGCGACTTAGGCCTGTCGACAGGTATCGAGTCTGACGCCGACGGCTTGCCCGACAGGTGCTGCAGCGGGGCCTCCTTGCGGGCTACCACCTTGAGCTCGGTGCCCGCCTTCTTGCCTCGCCAGTTGAATATGTCGTCCTTGTTGAGCGGGCGCACGTAGTCAAACCATGCGTAGCTCGGCAGGAAACGCTTGGCCGGGGGTATCTGCGACATGGGGTAAAGGGTGCCTTCGGCCTTCGGCATCCACACCTTCTTCATCTTCCGGTTTTCGAGAAACACCTTCAGCTGGGTGGTCTCGGTATAGTTAAGCCCTATGAGCGAGCTGTCGCTGTCGTCGACGGGGTAATAGACGATGAGCACATTGTCGTTGGCGTCGGCCTCGTATATCTCTCCGTTGCGGAAGAAGGCGAACATCTCGTCGGACGACACCTGGTTGTAGTTGGTCGAGTCGGGCAACTGCTCAACCGAGAGTGCCTGGCCTATGACATGGGCGCGGTTTATGGTAGAGTCTTTCATGTAGACCTTTATCACCTCGCCAAGCAGCTGCTGGCTCTGGTTCCACACTATGGGGTCGCGGTACATCGTAAGGCACGAGTCCTTGCTGTTGTACACCAGCGAGTCGCACACGGCCTGCACGTCTATGCGGTAGGCCCTCACCTTGTTGTATGCGTGTATCTTGCGGTATGCCGAGTCGGTGTCGATGTTGAACGTATATATCTTGAACGTGTCGGCATGCATGTATAGCGAGTCTTTCTGCGAGTAGTCTATGGCCACGGCGCGCTTGGTGGCCATGCCGTAGCCGGTGTTCTCGTTATACCAATAATAGTCGCAGGTCATCATGTTCTTGTTCAGCGAGTCAACGTAGACCACATTGTCGAAAGCCTCGCTCGTGCCCTGCTTGCTGTCGTAGTATACGCTGTCGCCGGTCATCCACTTGCCCTTGTCGCTCATCACCGAGCGTCCGAAGAGCCTGGCCCTGTCGAGGTTGGTGTTGTAATATCCGTCTTCGGTATAAATGTGGCTTGCGCCCGATGTGATGTTCGACGGGCCTACGGCATGCGCCACCGACGTGCCCGTGTCGTAGTAAAGCGTGTCGCTGGTCAGGAAAAACTTCTTGTTGCGCAGCTGCACGTCGTAGTTGAACACCGCCTGCTTTGTCTCCGTGTAGTATTCGCCCCAGTCGGAGGTCAGCTCGCTGTCCTTGTCAACGAGCTTTCCGCCCTCGAAGAAGTAGCCCACATTGTACAGCCGGTCGAAGTTCAGGCTGTCGGTGTACAGCGTCGACTTGCGGTGCTTGAGCACGACGTTGTATCGCGCCATGGCCATCTGCTCGTTGCCGTCGTAGAAAGCGTAGTCGCTGAACAGCGACAAGGTGTCGCCCTGGTACATCTTCACGTGGCCGAAAGCCTCGAACGAGTTGGACATCTCATAGAAATGCGCGCTGTCGCAATATAGCGTGGCGCCCTGGTGGCGGAAGGCCACATGGCCGTTCAGTATCTGGGCGTCGGGGTTTTTGTAGCGGTCGTAGTGCAGCACGTCGGCATGGATGAGGTAAACGCGGTTGTCGTCGGCGGCGCCCCTGGCCGCGCGCTGCTTCACGGGCAGCATCGACCGGGCCACACATAGCCCAAACAGGCATAGAACCAAGGCAATGGTGGTTCTATGCCCGCTGAAAAGTTTGGCAGGGATTGGTTTCCTGGTCATTTTATCCAGCCTTGATATTCAAACTTGCAGTCCTTGTAGCGGTCGTTGATGCGCACGTAGGTTGTCTTTATCTTGTCTACCACCCACTCGTGCAGCTTCTCCTCGCGGCGCTTGCCAAGCACAAGGTCCTTCATCACCTGGAAGTCTTCGGTGATGGTGGCCTTGTGGCCGTCGACGCGGTTTTTCAGCTTCACGATGGCGCAAACCGTCTTTCCCCTGTCGTTTATCATGCTGAAAGGTGCAGATATCTCGCCCACCTTCATGGTGTCTACAACCCTTGCCACCTCGGGCGGCAGGTCTTGCATCCTGAATTTCGAGGTGCGCGCCGAGCCCATTATGTTAGACATCAGCCCGTGGTTGTTGCGCGTGTCCTTGTCGTCGGAGATGACGGTGGCGCCCTCTTCAAAGGTGAACAAGCCCTTGGTTATGTCCGTGCGTATAGAGTCGAGGCGTGCCAGCGAGCTGCTGACGGCCTTGTCCGAGATGCGCGGCTTGAGCAGTATGTGGCGCACCTTGATCTTGTCGCCGCGCTTGTCGATGAGCTGTATGATGTGGAAGCCAAACTCCGACTCAACGATCTTCGACACCTTCTTGGGGTCGGTCAGGTTGAAGGCCACGTTGGCGAATGCCGGGTCGAAGGTGGTGCGGCCCGCGTAGTCTATCTCTCCGCCCGAGCGTGCCGACCCCGGGTCTTCCGAGTAGAGCCGTGCCAGGGTAGAGAACGACGTCTCGCCCTTGTTTATCCTGTCGGTAAACGAGCGCAGCTCGTCTTTCACCCTGTTTATCTCTTCCTGCTCGATGCGTGGCGTCTGTGTGATTATTTGCACCTCCACCTCGGTAGGCACAAAGGGTATGCTGTCTTGTGGCATGTCCTTGAAATAGCGCCTCACCTCGCCGGGTGTCACCTTGATGTTCTCCACAAGCTTCTCGCGCATCTTCTGCGTGGTCATCTGGTCGTGTACGATGTCGTGCAGCTCGTTGCGTATCTGGCTGATGCTCTGCTTCTTGTATTCCTCAAGCTTCTCTCTCGAGCCGGCCTGCTGAATCCAGTATTCCACATAGTTGTCCACCTGCCCCTGCACGTCGGCCTCGGTCACCTCGACGCTGTCGATGGCAGCCTGGTGCAGAAACAGCTTCTGCACGGCCAGTTGCTCGGGTATCACGCAGTCGGGGTCGCCGTTCCACCTGGTACCTTCCTGTGCGGCCTGCATGCGCATCGCCTCCACTTCCGACTTCAGTATGGGCTCGTCGCCCACCACCCATATCACCTCGTCCACCACATTGTGTGCGGAAGAGTCGGCCGCGGTCTGGGCTGCAGAGTCTACGCCGGCCATCGAGGCACAGGCCAGCAGCGTGGCGAAACAGAGATTGCCTTTTAGTTTCATCTGCTATTTATGATTGTTTACTGTTTTCAATACGTCTTTGTTTACCTCCACCTTGTACTTCTTGCGCAGCTCGGCCACCCAGTTCTTCTCAAGCAAGTCTTGGTAGTCGGCGGTCACCAGGCCGCGCACGTCGGTATATTCCTCAGGCCCTTTCTTGAGCAGCTTGCCGTAGACGGCGTCGATGGGGAAGTCTTTGGTGGGCGCCACCTTTACGTCTTTCTTGAACACCTCGCGGTCGATGAGCGCGTTGTCTCCTTCCTTGAACACTCCCTTCTCCACGCGGATGCGCAGCACCGAGTCGTTGTTGAACGTTGTGCGCAGGGCCTCGGCCCACTCGCCAAACGGCAGTTTCCTCACGCAGTCCTTCACGGCCTCTACGTCGGCCTTGTCCTTCACGTGGTATGCCATGCCCTTGTATCGCGGTTGGCTCCATGCGTACTTCTTCTTGTTTTTCTTGAAGAATGCCTCCAGCCCGAGCGTGTCGGTGGCGGCCTTGTTCCACACCATGCGGTTGCTGATCTCGTAGAGCAGCAGTCCGTCGTGGTATTCGCGTATCAGGTTCTTCAGGGCCGGGTCGGCGGCCATCAGCGAGTCGGCCCTGCGCTCTATCACCTGCTCGCGCGTCAGCGTGCCTGCTGAGCGTGCCACGATGGTGTCTATGCGCGCCAGCGCCAGGTGCTCGCGTATGTTGCGCTGCTCTATGAACTTCATTATGTTGCCGCGCAGCGAGTCGTAGGGCTCGAGCTGCTTGTGGCCCTTCATGAGTATGATGTGGTAGCCGGCGGGCGAGAGGAACGGCTCGCTCATCTCGCCGTCCTTCAGGGCGTAGGCCTTGTCTTCAAACTCCTTCAGCGTCTGGCTCGGCCCAATCCACGGCAGCAGTCCGCCGTTGGCGGCCGAGCCCGGGTCTTGCGACAGGCTCTTGGCCGTCTCGGCGAAGTCGGCGCCGCCCTTGAGGGCCGCGTATATGGAGTCGATGCGCTCCTTCACCTTCTGCCGCTCGGCGTCGGTGGCCTTCTGGCCCACATATAGGAATATGTGCGCCGGGCGCACCAGCCCCCGCGGGCCTATGGCCCTCTTGGTGTTGTCGTACACCCTGCGCGCCTCGGCCTCGATGTCGGCGTCGCCCACAAACGTTGGCCTTATCTGCTGGTCGCGGTACTGCGCGAACTCGGTCTTGAACGAGGCCATGGTGTCGAGCCTGGCGTCGAGGGCCGCAGCCACCTTGAGCTTGTAGTTTATGAACAGGTCGACATACTCGTCCACCGTCTTCTTGTCGATCACGCCCTCGGCGTTGTTCTTGTTGTATGAATACTCAAACTCCGAACGGGCCACGGGCTGGCCGTTGATGGTCATCACCGTGGGGTCGTCCTGGGCGGTTGCCGCCCCGGCTGCCATGAACAGGGCGGCAATCATTGCTCCTATCTTCATTGCTTTGGTCAATCGTTAGGTCTCGAATAGTTTGGCGCCTCGCTCGTGATGGCGATGTCGTGGGGATGGCTCTCGAGCACGCCGGCGTTGGTTATCCGGGTGAACTTGGCCTGGTGCAGGCGCTCTATGTCGGCAGCCCCGCAATAGCCCATGCCAGAGCGCAGCCCGCCCACGAGCTGGTAGATCACCTCCTGCACGGTGCCCTTGTAAGGCACGCGGCCGGCGATGCCCTCGGGCACGAGCTTCTTCACGTCTTTCGTGTCGCTCTGGAAGTAGCGGTCCTTCGAGCCGTTCTTCTGCTCCATGGCCTCGAGCGAGCCCATGCCGCGGTAGCTCTTGAACTTGCGCCCGTTGAAGATGATGGTCTCGCCGGGGCTCTCTTCGGTGCCGGCCACGAGCGACCCTATCATCACCGAGCTTCCGCCGGCGGCCAGGGCCTTGACGATGTCGCCCGAATAGCGCAGGCCGCCGTCGGCTATGAGGGGCACGCCCGTGCCCTTAAGGGCGCTGTACACATCGTAGACTGCCGACAGCTGCGGCACGCCCACGCCTGCCACCACGCGCGTGGTGCATATAGAGCCCGGCCCGATGCCCACCTTCACGGCGTCGGCACCATTGTCCATGAGCAGCCGTGCGGCCTCGCCCGTGGCCACGTTGCCCACCACGATGTCTACCTGCGGGAACGACTTCTTGGCCTCCACGAGCTTCTCTACCACATATTTTGAATGGCCGTGGGCCGTGTCTATCACTATGGCGTCGGCCCCGGCGTCGACAAGGGCCTGCATGCGGTCGAGCGTGTCGACGGTGACACCCACGCCGGCGGCCACGCGCAGGCGGCCCTTCTCGTCTTTGCATGCCATGGGCTTGTCCTTGGCCTTGGTTATGTCCTTGTAGGTTATCAGGCCCACAAGGTGGTTGTCTTTGTCTACCACCGGCAGCTTCTCTATCTTGTTCTCCTGCAGTATCTGGGCTGCGGCGGCCAGGTCGGTCTGCATGTGCGTGGTCACGAGGTTGTCTTTCGACATCACGTCGTCCACCTTCTTGTCCAGGTGGCGCTCAAAGCGCAGGTCGCGGTTGGTGACGATGCCCACCAGGTGGTTGTCTTCGTCTACCACGGGTATGCCGCCGATATGGTATTCTGCCATCATGTCGAGAGCGTCCTTGACGGTGGAGCCGCGGCGTATGGTCACGGGGTCGTATATCATTCCGTTCTCTGCACGCTTCACGATTGCCACCTGGCGGGCCTGCTCCTCGATGGTCATGTTCTTGTGGATGACGCCGATGCCGCCCTCACGAGCTATGGCTATGGCCATCTGCGACTCGGTGACGGTGTCCATGGCCGCTGTCACGAATGGCACGTTAAGCTCGATGTTGCGCGAGAACCTTGTTTTCAACTCCACTGTCTTGGGCAACACGTCTGAATAAGCCGGGATTAAGAGGACGTCGTCAAAAGTCAAGCCGTCCATCACGATTTTATCTGCAATAAATGATGACATATTTGATACTGTATAAAATTATTGCGTGCAAATTTAGCACTTTTTTTTCAGTTAGCCGTTATGGCCGCGCCATTTTCTTCGGCCGTTAACACGATTTAGCCCAAATCTCGCTTCGGCCGACGCGACGGCGGCAAAACCACGCGGCCGGGCTGCCACCGGCCATGCCTACCGCCCCGCGCCCCTCTGCCACGCCGCGCCAAGGCTTAGGCTCCGATGGGCCGTCTGGCCATGCCATACGGGCCGTCTGGCCTGCCGATACGGCCCCGGCGGCCGCATGACGGGGCGCCCGGCTCAGCCCTTGCGGCTTCGCTTCTTCGGGAAGGGCAGCGCCTCCCACAGCGCCCTGGCCACCCGCACGGCAAGCTCGCCGTGCCCCACGTCGACGATGATGTGCTCGCGGGCCCCGTCGTAGGGGCAGCCGCGCTTGGCGTCGGGCAGGAGCCGGGCCACGGCCGGAAGGTCTTTGGCGTAACAGGTGTCGTCGCACACCGTGAAGACGGGCTTGCCGTCGAGGTAAACCACGTAGTCGCCGAACATCTTCCGCCAACTGACGTCGCCTGCAGGCGATATCTGCCTGCACACAAAATCCACAAACTCAATGCTGCTTGCCATATATCCACGCTTTGATGATTAAGTAACTGTTCAAAATTAACCGATACAATTGACCTTGCAGGTGTCCTCTATATCTTTGCCACCATCTTTGTGCTCTTTCGGGCCGCATGCCAAAGTCTCATCGGTCGCGTAGCCCGCTACGCTCTCTCTTCGGACTTTACCATGCATCTCCGAAATAGCGCACAATTTGATGGCAATTAATTTTGAGCACCTACTTATCCTTTGCGGCGAGCCGCCCGGCCACTGCCGGCCGCAGCGGAACGCCACCCAACGGCCACAAAGGTACAACAGGGGGAAGGAAAAAACAAGCCCGCGGGATGGTTTCTTCGCCCTCACGCCAACAATGGCCCAAGACAGGACAGAGCCTGGCCCACCGAGGGCCACGGCCAACGGGCGGCACCGACGGCGGCCCACGGCCCGAAGCCACGCCCAACAGCGGCCCACGGCACTGCAATTGGCACTGCGGATGGCGCTTGCCGGGCTTAGTGCCAACTGCAAAGGAAAAAAAGCACGACGACATGTGGGTGTATAGTGCCAACTGCAATGTATATTTCTATATATACATTGCAGTTGGCACTAACCCCCGTGTAGTGATAGATTGCAAATGGCATAAAGCGCACTGCAGTGTCATGCCCTGCCACGCCGCGCCACCGGCTGCCGACGAATGTGCATGCCCGACAGCAGGAGCCTTGGCGGGGGCGAGCCGCGTCAAGGCGTCAGTCCACCCGACGGCATTCAGGCCGGAGGCCATCGCCCCACCTACCAGAGTTTTTTTGACAAACCCGCGCGGTTTCGCCTATGGATGCAACAACTGCCATTGCTACTGCCGCCGGCATCTGTTTAGCAGCTCGCACGGCAAAATCGGATGCAGGAGCCACGGCAAAACACTGTTCAACATCACCGCACATTGAGTCTGCCGGCGGGTTTCACGGCAACCGGGCACACGGAGGGTGAGCGGGGCGCACAGTCGCCATGCAGCGGCGCAACCGCCTGTGGGCGAGCTACAAAGGACGGCAGCACGACCTGATGCCGAGCCGCCAGTGGCACCGCCCCCACCGGCGCATTGCCACCACGGCCGCCCGGCGCCGGTGGGCGGGCATAGCGGGCCTGCCGTCGGCACGGCACGCGACGGCAGGCATGGCAGGCAAGCCATCCTACAGCTATGACGGCTTGCCTGCCGAGGCCCTGCCGCGGCATGAAATTATTTTAGTTTTTCATCAGTCTGGCACACCCTATTGAGGAATAAACCTTTAGCGGGGTATTTCAGAAACAGAGACAACGATTTGGCTGCCGTGCGAATGTCTGCGGTTTGCGGAGCTGTGCTGCCAAGGGGAGGCTGGAGACGGGAGACGGGAGGCGGGAGACGGGAGACGGGAGTACAGACAATAGTTATGAAAACATGGACTCTATGGGAGCATTGTGAAAGTGGTGCATGAAGATAGTCAATGCCATTGTCCTCTAACTCCTTGTAACTCCCTCTACCTCCCTCTACCTCCATTATCCACAAAAACTATTGTCTGTACTCCTGAACTCCTGTACTCCTGTACTTCTGTACTCCTAACAAGTTACAAAAAAATGAAAACAGCCAACTGCGATTGGCCGAATGAAATAAAAAAACTATCTTTGCAGATGCCTGGCGGCCTATCCCGCTGCCCTCGCGCCAGCGGGCCGCGACTGCATGGCCGTGCCCCCGGGCTACGCCACACAGCAACGGCGGCCGCTACCGGGCATCGCCCCACCACAGTGGCCCGGCGTTGCCGTCAAGGGCAGTGCAGGCACAAGCAATTGTAACGACAAAACCAGACAACATGAAAAGCGAAAAGGAAAAAGCAAGCGAAGGACTGCTATACGACGCTAACTACGACGGGCAGCTGCTGCGCGAAAGGGCCGAGTGTGCCGACATGACCCACGAACTGAACCAGATGCGCCCGTCGATGGCGGCCGAACGCGAGGCCCTGCTGCGCCGGCTGCTGGGCAGGGCTGGCAAGGCGCTGACCATTCTCTCGCCATTCTTCTGCGACTATGGCTACAACATAAGCATTGGCGACAATTTCTTCATGAACATGAACTGCGTGATACTCGACGGGGCCAAGGTGACATTTGGCGACAACGTGTTTGTTGCCCCCGGATGCGGGTTCTACACCGCCGGCCACCCGCTCGACAGCCAGCGGCGCAACAGCGGACTGGAGTATGCCTACCCCATAACCGTGGGCAACAACGTGTGGATAGGGGCGCAGGTGTGCGTGCTGCCCGGCGTGACCATTGGCGACAACACGGTGATTGGCGCGGGCAGCGTGGTAACGAGGAGCATCCCGGCCAATGTGCTGGCAGCCGGCAACCCCTGCCGGGTGATCAGGGCGATTACCGAGGCCGACAAGGAGCGGTATACGCAACCGCCAAGGCTGCCGCACGGCGAGGGGTGAGCCGGGCACGGCCCGGGCGCCCCGGACGCGGGGAGCAGGCCCGGGGCAACAGACAAAAAGCGCCGGGGCAAGGCATACGTTGGGCATGCCCTGCCCCGGCGTGTTGCGGCCGGGAGACCCGTCGGAGAACGTCAGTTGGCCATGTCGGATATGAACTTGATGCGCACCAGGCGTATCTCGTCTTCCGAGTAGTCTTCGCCCAGCTCGCGTATGGCCGTCTCGAGGTCGTCGGTCTCCGACTCCTTGAAGTACTCGTAGATGTCGTCCACATGGTCTTCGTCCATCACCTCGTCAAGGAAATAGTCGATGTTTATCTTCGTTCCCGAGTAAACGATGGCCTCAACCTCGTCGAGCATCTCGTCGAAGTCGATGCCCTTGGCGTTGGCGATGTCGTCGAGCGCAATCTGGCGGTCGATGCTCTGGATGATGCTCACCTTGAGCATCGACTTCTTTGCCACCGTGCGCACGCGCAGGTCGGCCTGGCGCACGATGTCGTTCTCGTCGCAGTATCGCTTGATGAGGTCTACAAACTCCTTGGCGTATGGCTGCTTCACCTTGCCCTCGCCCACTCCCTGTATGTTCTTGAGCTCCTCGAGGGTGACAGGGTAGTCGGTGGCCATCTGGTCTATCGACACGTCTTGGAATATGACGTACGGCGGGCGGCCCATTTTTTTTGACACCTTCTTGCGCAAGTCTTTGAGCATTGCGCTCAATGTCGGGTCCAACGCGCTCGTGCCGCCGGCAGCGCCGTCCAGTGAGGCTTCGTCGTCCTCGTTGAATTCGTTGTCTTCTACAATCATGAATGATTCAGGTTTTTTTATGAATTTCTTTCCTTCGGGCGTAATCTTCAGCAGCCCGTAGTTCTCAACGTCTTTCTTCAGGTATCCCGCTATGAGCGCCTGGCGTATGAGCGGGTTCCATATCTTCTCGTTGTCGTCCTCACCCGAGCCGAAGGCCTCGAGCTCGTGGTGCTTGTGCGCCACTATTTCGTCGGTCTCGCGCCCCATGATGAAGTCTATCACATAGTCTGAGCGGAAGTTCTCCTTTATTGCCGCAATGGCCTTGAGTGCTGTGAGCAATTGCGCCCCGGCCTCAATCTTCCGCTTGGGATGCAGGCAATTGTCGCAATTGCCGCAATTGTCGCGAGTGTAATTCTCGCCGAAATAATGCAGCAGCATCTTGCGCCTGCATACGGAAGTCTCGGCGTATGCCGCCGTCTCCTGCAGCAGTTGCCGGCCGATGTCCTGCTCTGCCACGGGCTTTCCTTCCATGAACTTGTCGAGTTTCTGCAGGTCCTTGTGCGAGTAGAATGCCACGCAGAGGCCCTCGCCCCCGTCGCGCCCGGCCCGGCCCGTCTCCTGGTAATACCCTTCGAGGCTCTTGGGTATGTCGTAGTGTATCACGAAGCGCACGTCGGGCTTGTCTATGCCCATGCCGAAGGCTATTGTGGCCACGATGACGTCGATCTTCTCCATGAGGAAGCCGTCTTGCGTCTTTGAGCGCGTGGCAGAGTCGAGCCCGGCGTGGTATGCGGCAGCCTTTATGTCGTTGGCGCGCAGTATGGCGGCCAGCTCTTCCACCTTCTTGCGTGAGAGGCAGTATATGATGCCGCTCTTGCCCGGGTGCTGCTTTATGAACTTTATGATGTCCTTGTCTACGTCTTTCGTCTTAGGGCGCACCTCGTAATACAGGTTGGGCCTGTTGAAAGAGCTCTTGAACTCTTTGGCGTCGACGATGCCGAGGCTCTTCTTTATGTCTGTGCGCACCTTGTCGGTGGCCGTGGCCGTCAGCGCGATCACCGGCGCCTGCCCGATCTCGTTGATTATCGGGCGTATGCGGCGATACTCCGGCCTGAAATCATGCCCCCACTCCGATATGCAATGCGCCTCGTCGATGGCATAGAACGATATTTTGACCGTCTTGAGGAACTCCACGTTGTCTTCTTTGGTCAGCGACTCCGGGGCGACATACAGTAGCTTGGTGCGCCCGGCGCGGATGTCGGCCTTCACCTGGTCGGTGGCGGCCTTGTTCTGCGACGAGTTGAGGTAGTGGGCCACCCCCTGCACCTCGCTGAGGTTGCTGATCACGTCAACCTGGTTCTTCATCAGCGCTATGAGGGGGGAGATGACTATGGCCGTGCCATCCATGAGCAGCGACGGCAGTTGGTAGCACAGCGACTTGCCACCGCCCGTGGGCATGAGCACGAAAGTGTCGTGCCCGTCGAGCACGTTGCGTATGATGGCTTCCTGATCGCCCTTGAACTTGTCGAAACCGAAATATTTCTTAAGCGCTTCTGTAAGATTAACCTTGTCTGTCATATCGTGGTTTGGTTGGGGCAGCCGCGTCATCCCGGCCGCCAGGGTTATTCGTATGTTGCAGGCCTGAAGGCCGGCCGGGGCACATCTCAGGAAGCGAGCTTCTGCAAATGTGACTTATCCAGCTGATGCCGGGCATAATCGAGAGTGACCTCAAAGGTCTTTGCGTCGGTGGACGGCACCTCGAACATGGCGTCCATCATTATGCTTTCAACGATGGAGCGGAGCCCGCGGGCGCCGAGCTTGTACTCTACGGCCTTGTCGACGATGAGGTTCAGGGCCTCGTCGCTGAACGTCAGCTCTATGCCGTCCATGGCAAACAGCTTGGCGTATTGCTTCACTATAGAGTTCTTGGGCTCGGTAAGGATGCGGGCAAGGGCGTCGCGGTCGAGCGGCTTGAGGTAGGTGAGCACCGGCAGGCGGCCTATTATCTCGGGTATGAGGCCAAAGGCCTTGAGGTCTTGCGGCAGGATGTACTGCATGAGGTCTTCCTTGTCTATTTTCCTCACGTTCTGCACCGAGTTGTAGCCCACGGTGTGGGTGTTGAGCCTTTGGGCTATCTTGCGCTCTATGCCGTCGAAGGCCCCGCCGCAGATGAACAGTATGTTGCGCGTGTCAACCTGGGTGTAGTCTTGGTCGGGGTGCTTGCGCCCCCCCTTGGGGGGCACGTTGACGACGGTTCCCTCGAGCAGCTTCAAGAGGCTCTGCTGCACGCCCTCGCCGCTGACGTCGCGCGTTATCGACGGGTTGTCGCTCTTGCGGGCTATCTTGTCTATCTCGTCAATGAAGACTATGCCGCGCTCGGCGGCGGGCACATCGTAGTCGGCCACCTGGAGCAGCCGCGAGAGTATGCTCTCCACGTCTTCGCCCACGTATCCCGCCTCGGTGAACACCGTGGCGTCTACGATGGTGAACGGCACGTCGAGCAGCTTGGCTATGGTGCGCGCCAGCAGCGTCTTGCCCGTGCCGGTGCTGCCCACCATGATGATGTTGCTCTTCTCTATCTCCACGCCCGAGGGGTCGTCGGGCTGCTGCAAGCGCTTGTAGTGGTTGTAGACGGCCACCGAGAGGTTGCGCTTGGCCTCGTCCTGCCCTATGATGTATTCGTCGAGGTAGGCCTTGATTTCGGTTGGCTTCGGCACTTTCTTTATCTGGAACCTGTCGCTCTTCTTGGCTTCCGGCTCGCCGAGGCCCGCCGACTGCACTATATGGTAGGCCTGCGTGGCGCAATCCTCACAGATGTAACCTGTAAGCCCCGTTATCAGGAGCCTCACGTCCTTGTCGCTCCTTCCGCAGAAGCTGCACACTTTCTTCATTGCCACCGCTTACTTCTTTTTTGTCAGCACCGTGTCTATCATCCCGTACTCGCGGGCCTCGTCGGCCGTCATCCAGTAGTTGCGGTCGGAGTCGTTCCACACTTTGTCATACGGGGTGTGCGAATGCTCGGATATGATGGTGTAAAGCTCTTTCTTGAACTTCATTATCTCTTTTGCCTCTATCTCGATGTCTGAGGCCTGGCCCTGCACTCCGCCCAGCGGCTGGTGAATCATCACGCGGCTGTGGGTGAGGGCCGAGCGCTTGCCCTCGGCGCCGGCCACGAGCAGCACGGCGGCCATCGAGGCGGCCATGCCGGTGCATATTGTGGCCACGTCGCTCGAGATGAACTGCATGGTGTCGTAGATGCCGAGCCCTGCGGTGACGCTGCCGCCGGGCGAGTTGATGTATATCGATATGTCTTTGCCCGGGTCAACGGAGTCGAGGTAGAGCAGCTGGGCCTGCAGGGTGTTGGCCGTATAGTCGTCGATGGGCGTGCCGAGGAAGATGATGCGGTCCATCATCAGGCGCGAGAACACGTCCATCTGCGTCACGTTAAGCTGGCGCTCCTCGAGAATGTAGGGGTTGAGATACTGCGACTGGGCGCTTATCACGCCGTCGAGCACCTGCCCGTTGATTCCCAAATGCCGTGTGGCATATTTTCTGAAGTCGTTCATTTTTATCTTTAAATGTTGTTTTTAATGTTATCGGAATAAGGCACTAAAAAAGA
>ENA-UEOM01000193-UEOM01000193.1-human-gut-metagenome-genome-assembly--contig:-NODE-193-length-27900-cov-9.326744_pt1 | contig 27900 bp, 23 predicted proteins | sample MGYA00242993_ERZ507994 | MGnify/ENA primary metagenome ERZ507994 (study PRJEB26167, sample SAMN06115536) | human gut metagenome | host: Homo sapiens | place: China:Neimenggu | collected 2014-11-07... | reverse complement strand
TGAACAGGATTCGCTGATGAAGCAATTCCAACCTTATTATACTGTCAATGAATCCATCGGCAGCGAACAGGTGAGTCGTTTCCTGCACGACTTCAGCCAAGGTGTACCAGGTTTGCCAAAAGATAAACCAGCATGGTCATAAAGGCCTGCTTAGCGTTCAGCACATAGCCTGTAAGATTTACAATCAAAGTTTGCAATGCAAGCGGAGAAAGTGAAAACGGCAGCGGAATAATAATATACGCAGATACGCAGTTCATTGCTACCATCAGCGCCATCTTAGTCATTTCCGCAGTCTTGTTGACGCTTGCTCCTCTATGATTCTTATTGATTTCTGTACCAGAAGTTGTCATTTTCATACACCAGCCTTACTATAATTCTTTAATCACAAAAACATTTATTGCTCCCACATAAGCAGCAAGCTGACCTTCTGTCCTGTAGATGCACAGCTCGTCGCCTGCGTAAACAGGAGCGACAAAGGTAATGCGCCAGTCCAGCTCCGTCAGCGCCAGCTCACGCTGCAGCCAGGCAGCCATACACAGTCCCGGCACAATTGGATGCTCACCCTTATGGATGACGTTTTCGTCACCTGTATAAGCAACATAATCCGCTATCTCCTGTGTTGTGAAGGAGTGCTTTGTCAGCAAATCGCCCTTAATTGCTTCAGGCTCCAGCGGCTTCGTGCCTAATTTATGCTTAGGCAGTACCAAAAACACCCGCAGCTCCTTAGCCAGACTGCCATCTGCCGCAGTTCCCGCTACACGGATGATTGATTTGCGTTCCTTCGCCAACAGCACCTGATTATCCATAGCCTCCGCAGGCTGATGAATATGTGCTTCTGCTCCTGCCAGTACCCAGCCGCCGAAGAATTTGGCATCGCTGTCCGCCAGCTTATGTGCAAGCTCTAACATTTTTGCATTTTCCTTTCATCTGAGCAGCTTATTGTTATCTGCTTCACGTGCTTTATTATAATGCAAGTGATGTAAATAGTCAACTTATTATACAGTATTGGTTTACCATTGTGTCAAAAGAAATGCCGCAAAGCATTTCCCCGCTCACAGAAGGAAGTAAACCGCTCCTCCTATCAGCAGCAGGCCCAGAAAATTGTAGTACAAAAAAGTTCTTACATATTTTCCTGCCTGCGAGGGATGCTCTGCAGCATAAAGTTTATAGGAAATAACGCTCGCCATCGAAGCAATCATCGTACCCAGACCGCCGATATTAACACCTAAAAGCAACGCATCTGCTTCCTTAGTCAAGCCTGCCAGCAGCATAGCCGCCGGTACATTGCTGAGAAACTGGCTGGCCAGCAGTCCAGTTAAATAGGTGCCTGCCGCACTGCCCATCAGCGATTGATGCAAATAGCTTACCGCAGGACTGTGGCTGATGTTGCCGATGAATACAAAGAAACCGGCGAAGGTCACGAGCAGGCTGTAATCAACCTCCCGCAGGCGACGCCAGTCGCACAGGGCAACTACGCCTGCCGTCAGCAGCATGGCCCACAGCTTGTCGAACCAATGCAGCACTGCACCGATGTTTAACAAAAGCAGTCCCAAAAAGAGCAGCAATATTCCCTTGGGAGGCTGCTGCAGCTTAGGCAGCTCCAGCTTCAGCACGCTGTCCTTGCCATGGAATAATAACAATAGCAGATATGCCAACGAAATCACTCCCGGCACAGCCATTACGGCGAAAAAGCTGCCGGCGCTATAAGCATAATGCGCGTATAAAAACAAATTCTGCGGATTACCGGGCGGCGTCAGCATACTGCCAAGGTTAGCAGCCAGCGTCTGCAGGATAATAATCCGCTCCATATCCATTTTTAAGGTTTTGCCGATAACCAGCGCCAACGGCACAAAGGTCAGCAAAGCCACGTCATTCGTCACGAACATCGAGCTGATATAGGTAACTGCCAGCAGCACCAGCTCCAGCTGACGCTTGCTGCGGCATTTGTTCAGCAGCTCCACCGCCAGCCAGTCCAGAAAGCGTATCTCCTTCAGCTCCGCTACCACCAGCATCAGTGAAAGCAGTATCGCCAACACGTCAAAATCTATATAGGCAAGCTGCGGCCTGCTGTAAAGGCTGCTTACCGCAGCCAAAATAACTGCTATGCACAAAACAGGCTCACGCCGCCAATAATTCTTCAATTTCTGCATCAACAAAAAGTCACTCCCAATTAGCCTGCGCCGCGCACAGCGCCAACGCCGATACACGCGCCGCACCTGCGTCCAGCAGCACCTGTGCCGCTTCCGCAAAGGTGCTGCCCGTAGTATAGATATCGTCGCAAAGCAGTACATGCTTGCCGCTCACCCTGGCATGCGGCAGCATAGCAAAACAGCCTGCCAGCTCCTGCTTTCTCTCCTCCGGCTTCAGCTCGTACAAAGGCTCCGTGTGGCGCACCCGCTCCAGCAAAACCTCCATGCCCACGCTGCGTCCTTCCAAAAGGCCCGCAAACAGCTCCTGCGGCACATCAAAGCCACGCTGCTTGCGTCGCTCGGGCGCCGTCGGTACGCAGGTAATAAGGTCAAACTGCTGCAGCCAGCGCATTTTGGCCGCAGGCAACGCAAGCTCCGCTTCCTCACGCAGCAACGGCAGCCAGCCTGCCTCACCGTCAAATTTTATTTTATGCAGCGCATCCTTAAACACGCCATCATATTTATAGAGCAGCACCGCACTGTACAGAACATCAGTCGGCAGCGGTGCTGCCTGTCCCGCCAGATATTCCTCACGCGGACAGCAGGGCAGCTGACGCTGCAGCAGATATTCTTTGCGGCACTGCTCACAGACATAGCCGTTGTCAATATTAGTCGCACACACAGCGCAGCGACGGGGAAAAATAAGCTCCTTCGCTACACGCCCGTAATAAGCAAAATCTCTTAACAAACGATGCATCAGAACACCTCGCTGCTTTCCTGCAGACGCTCAGCCAGCAAGCTGTAACGCCTTTTTGTCTTGTCGTTTTCCACAGCGGTACGCACCGCGTTTTTGCTGCCGACAATCAGCACTTTTTCCTTAGCTCTGGTCACAGCCGTATACAGCAGATTGCGCTGCAGCATGATATAATGGCTCTGCACCATGAGCAAAATAACGTAGGGATATTCGCTGCCCTGCGACTTGTGCACACTCATAGCGTAGGCCAGCTGCAGCTCCTCCACCTCACCCTGAGCGTAGGTAACATAATCGCCCTCAGGACGCTCCGGGAAGGCTACCGTAACATTTTTTCCGTCTATTTTAATTACACGGCCGATATCGCCGTTGAAAACATCCTTTTCATAGTTATTGCGAATCTGCATAACCTTGTCACCCACACGCAGTACATTACCCGGTATGTTTACCTCGGGCTTGGCAGCAGACGGCGGATTAAGATATTTTTGCAGCAGCTTATTCAGATTCTGCACGCCGCAGGGATTCTTATGCATCGGCGTCAACACCTGCACCCTGCGCCAGTCACCGCCGGACGTAAGCTGGGCATAGGTACGCGCTACGAATTCCGCAGCATCCTGCTCATTGGCAAACTCCTCCAGCGCAAACTCGCTGTCGGCACCGGCAAGAAACTCCGGCATCTGGCCACGGTTAATCTTATGCGCATTACGGACAATCGGGCTGACCTCTGCCTGACGGAAAACATTTTCCAGACGTACAACAGGCATTCTGCCCGAACGGATCATATCCTTAAGCACCGAGCCTGCACCCACGGACGGCAGCTGGTCCACGTCACCGACGAAAATCAGACGGCAGCCGCCGGGAATTGCCTTAAGCAGATGATAGGTCAGGCTGATATCGAGCATCGAAGCCTCATCGATAATAATTGCTTCCGCATCCAAAGGATCGCTGTCATCCTTGCCGAAGCACAGGCCGTCACCCGTAGGCTGGTATTCCAGCAGACGATGCACCGTTGCCGCCGGATGACCGGCAGAATCAGCCAGCCTGCGTGCAGCGCGACCGGTAGGCGCAGCCAGCAGAATGCGGCAGCCAGCCTGCTCCAGAACGTTCAAAATACCCTTAACGACGGTTGTTTTACCTGTACCGGGACCGCCGGTGAGAACGAAAACGCCATGCTCCAGCGAAGCATAAATCGCCTGACGCTGTGCCTCTGCCAGCGTAATACCGGCATCACGCTCCCACTTGGCAATAACCTCATCCGCATTCACGCGCGTCACCGGCTTTGCCTGATCGCGCAGCTTCAGCAGACGGCGCGCAGTCTGCACCTCAGCCGTATACAGATATTCCGGATATATCAGGCGAATACCGCCCATTTCTTCAGTGCGCAGCAAATCCTGCTCCAGCAGGCTGCTGAAAACATCCTGCACCATGGAAGTATCTACCGCCAACGCTCTTGCCGTTTCGCGCACCAGCAGCTCCTCCGGCACGCAGGTGTGTCCCACGCCTGCGGCCTGCGTCAACGCATAAGCAATGCCTGCGCGCAAGCGTTCCTCGCAGTCATGCTCCATGCCCATAGCCATAGCAATTCTGTCCGCAGTTTTAAAACCTATGCCGGTAATATCCTCCGCCAGGCTATAGGGATTCTCCTTAATGCGGGTAATCGCCGTAGCGCCGTAGGTTGCCTGCAGGCGAGCTGCGTAACCGCTGCTCACGCCGTGCGCTTCCAAAAACACCATCAGCTCGCGCAGACCGGAAAGCTGGCTGTACGATTCACCGATAGCGGCAGCCTTTTTGGCGCTGATGCCGCGTACCTGTGCCAGGCGCTCGGGATAGCTTCCCAAAATCTCCAGCGTATCCGTTCCAAAGGCCTCCACAATTCTTGCCGCCGTCACCGGCCCTACACCCTTCACAGCGCCGGAAGCCAGAAAGCGTTCAATGCCTGCTACCGAAGTTGGCTGCAAAACCTGCAGTGCCTGTATATCAAATTGTCTGCCGAATCTGGCATGCTCAATCCAGTTGCCTTCCATAGCCACATTTTCGCCCATGTACGGCGCATTGCCATGATAAACGGCAGTAAATCGTCCCTGCGCCTTGCTTTCCATACGCAGCACGCTGAACATGCCGTCATCGCTTTGAAACACTATATCATCAACTATCGCTTCCAGCTTTTCCATTTTCTCACCGCCACACAAAACAAATGTTTTAACTATGGCTATTATTATAACATAGTTTTCTCAATTAGGATAGTAATTTGACTTTACAAGTATTATAATTTTCGCTATAATTGAATGAGATATGCACTATATATTGTTTCCGGCAAATCAGTGCCCTGCGCCTGAACCGGCTTTGTATTATTGTAACTATAAACATGAGGAGTTTTACACATGCAACCCAAAAAATTTACAGGAAAATTAATAGCCATAGATATGTATAACTGCGGCGTAAACGAAGTCAACGACACCGAAAAGGCAAAGACTCTGTTGCAGGAAGGCTGTGACAAATACCAGATGAACAGCCGCGAGCTGCTTGTTTGTCAGGAAGAAGGCCAGAGCGAATATTCCATCTCCGCACTCTGCAAACAAGGTCATGTAACTCTGCATGTATATCCTAAGCTCGGTTTTATTGCTGCGGATATTTTCAGCTGCTACGACGATGCCGACCCTGCGGGCATGGCACGCTATCTGCGCAGCGCTTTTGACTGCGACAAAGCCAAGATTACCCTGCTGGACCGTGGCGATTTCGGCAGCAAATACGATATGAAGCCTAACCACCGCTCCAACATCAAATTCATCCGCCGTACCCAGAACGTTACCAAAAACGTCGGCGCTCAACTGAAAAAAATGATGCTCAAGCCCCGTGGCATCTAAGCGGGACTATAAGATAAACTTTTCCAGGGGTTGTATGAACAGCCCCTGTTTTTTCTTAAACCAAAGGAGATTTTTCACATGAAATATTTAATGTGGGATGTAGACGGCACCCTCATTCTGTCCGGCGGTGCCGGCAAGGATGCCATGATTAAGGTTATCAAGGATTATTATTTTCTGGATGCCTTCGATTTCAACAAATCGCTGGCAGGACGCACTGACTCGGATATCATCAAAAGCGTTGTTACCCGTCTGCGCGGACGCTGCAACAGTGCGGAAGCAGCAGGTCTGCTTATACGTTACCATATGGAGCTTCCCAAACAGCTGCCGCTGCATAAGGGCCGTGTTTTGAAAAACGTGGAGAAAACGCTGCAATACTTCTGCCGGCCTGATAGCCGTTACTGCAACTGCCTGCTCACCGGCAACACCAGCACCGGTGCCCATCTCAAGCTGCAGCATTTCGGTCTGGACCAATATTTTAACCACGAACACAGCGTCTTCGGCGAAATCAGCGAAAACCGCGAAATGCTTGCTAAGGTTGCCTTCCACCGTCTGTATATGCAAAATGAAGAAGCTAAGCCGAACGAGCTGATTTTCATCGGCGATACGCCTAATGACGTGCGCTGTGCCAATGCCATCGGCGCACCCTGCCTGATTATTTTGGAAGGCTCCGGCTATAAGCCTGAGGATTTTTCCGAGGTTAAGCCTTGGAAGATTATCGACCGTCTGCCGGATGATCCCAAACAGCTGGAGCTTTTGCTGGATGAAACAGAAAGCTATGCAGGAGGCCAAAATGCGTAAGAATTTTTTCAAGACTGTGCTTACTCTCCTGGCTCTCGGCTTAAGCAGCACAGCCCTTGCTTACAGTAACAGTGATTTAAATGCGGTACTGAACGGAGCAAGCTGCCCCGGCGGTGACCTTTCCGGTGCCGATTTATCGGGAATGGATTTATCCAGACGTGATTTTACCAATACCGATTTTACGGAAGCACGTCTGGACTCTACCAAGCTGGACAAAGCCAAGCTGCAGGATGCCTGCTTCCAGAGCGCCCTGTTACCCAACGCCAGCCTGCGCGGTGCCAATTTGGCATATGCCAACTTCCGCTATGCCAATGCCTCCGGCAGCGATTTTACCAACGCCAGCCTGCAGGGAGCATATCTTAACCGCTGCCAGCTGCGTGGCGCACATCTGCTGAACGCAAATCTGCAGCAGGTCAAAGCACAGGAGGCCTCTATGGACGGCGTACAGGCTGATTACGCCGACTTCAGCTTTGCCAACCTGCCCTATAGCTGGCTGCGTCGTGCCAGCCTGAAAAACGCAGTTTTTCATGGCGCTAACCTATACAGTGCCCATCTGGAGCGCAGCGACCTGACGGAAGCAGACCTGCGCAGCAGCAAGCTGGGCCACAGCAATTTGAACAACAGTAAGCTAGATAAGGCGCTGCTGGATAAAGCCGTTTTGGAATACGCTGACCTGCGCGGTGCGGAAATGAACTACACGCAATTCGGCACAGCATTTTTGGATAATGCAAAATTGGATAAATAAATATAAATCACTCAGCAAAAAAGCTCCGGCAACCGCCGGAGCTTTTTTTGCGCAACTATTCAGGAATAATCCTGTTTATTAATCGTCAGTCCTGAGGATAAAACCCAGAAGGAGCATAACTGAGATTAATCATAATATTTTTCACTTGTGTATAGTGGTTCAATATCATCTTGTGAGTTTCACGACCGATACCGGAGGTTTTGTAGCCGCCGAAGGGAGAATGTTCCGGAATCTGATTGTAGGTGTTCACCCACATACGACCGGTTTCCACGTTGCGTGCCACACGGATAGCCTTGTTAATATCCTTAGTCCAGACAGCACCGCCGAGGCCGTATTCACTGTCATTAGCCATAGCCACAACCTCATCCTCATCGTGGAATTTGATAACTACGGCAACAGGTCCGAAGATTTCCTCCTGCGCCACACGCATATCGTTGGTTACATTGGTAATCAGCGTCGGCTTCATAAATGCACCCTTGGCCAGCTCGCCCTCGGTAAAGCGTTCACCGCCGCAGGCAATAGTAGCGCCCTCCTGCTTAGCAATTTCAACATAGCTCAGGATTTTCTTGATTTGGGTTTCGTTGATTTGAGAACCCATCTGAGTATCATCATTCCACGGCAGGCCCACCTTAACCTTATTGAAGGCTTTTACTAAAGCCGGTACGAATTTATCATAAATGGTATCCTGCACGAAGATACGGCTGCCGGCACAGCAAACCTGACCTTGGTTAAAGAGAATACCTAATTGAGCACCGTCGATGGCCTGATCAAAATCGCAGTCATCAAAATAAATGTTGGCACTTTTGCCGCCCAGCTCCAATGTTGCCGGGATAATGCGTTCTGCCGCCGCCAAACCTACATTGCGGCCAACCTCGGTACTGCCGGTGAAGGCCAGCTTGGCAAAGCCTTTGTGCTCCAGCATATATTGACCGGTTTTGCTTCCCGCGCCGGTAATAACATTGAAAACACCTGCTGGCAATACGCCGTCAATCAGACGTGCAAATTCCAAAATAGAAAGGCTTGCTTCCTTGGAAGGCTTCAGTACGGTGCAGTCGCCTGCTGCCAACACCGGCGCCAGCTTCCACGCTGCCATCAGGAACGGGAAGTTCCAGGGAATAATCTGACCGACTACGCCGATAGGCTCACGCAGGATGATAGACAGGAACTGTTCGTTAAGTACGGAAGCCTGACCTTCCTCCGCCAGGATGCAGCCGGCAAAATAACGGAAATGCTCCGCCGCCATCGGAATATCCACGTTCATGGTTTCACGAATCGGCTTGCCGTTATCCATGCTTTCTACCATTGCCAGATGCTCTTTGTTAGCATCAATAATATCGGCAATTTTATTCAGCAGAGCGGCACGCTGTGCCGGGGTAGTCTTTTTCCAGGTTTTAAACGCTTCCCAAGCTGCTGCGGAGGCTGCCTCTACATCCTCACGGCTGCCTTGGGCGCAAACTGCCAGATGGCTGCCGTCGGCAGGGCTTTCTGCATTATAGGTTGCGCCGTCGGATGCATTGCGCCACTCTCCGTTAATATATAAACCATATTGTGCTTGTAATTTTACTTTTTCCATAATAATGATAAACCTCCTCATTTGGCTCTTGCCCTTCACACCATTGTGACGGGACTTGTTTTTTTGATGTCACTATTGTATAATCAAAATGGTCCTATTAAAAGAATCAAAAAGGAAAAATATTTTAGAACCAAGGAGAAATATCACTCATGTTAACATATGATTTGGATAAACGCGGCAGCACACCGCTCTATGATTACTTATACCAATGCATCCGTCAGGATATCATCAGCGGCAGGCTGCAGGCAGGCGAACGCTTGCCCTCCAAGCGCACGCTGGCACAGCATCTGAGCGTGGGCATCATCACCGTGGCCAACGCCTACGCCCAACTGGCGGTAGAAGGCTACATCACCTCGCGCGAAAAGAAAGGCTACTTCGTAGAAGACGTCAGCAGCTACCGCGTGCGCCGCAAGGCTGCAGCAGCGATGCTGCCGGAGGCAGCGGAGCGCGAATACTTTGCCGACTTCAAGGCTAACCGCATCAGCCTGCAAAACTTCCCACTCGCTACATGGACACGCCTGATGCGCGAAACACTTTCCGTGCACAACGAAGAGCTGCTCAAAACCGTTCCCTACAAGGGCGTCTACGAACTGCGTAAGGCTATTGCCGACTATCTGGCACATAACCGCGCTATGCAGGTTGATCCTTCGCAAATTATCATCGGCGCCGGTACGGAATATCTTTACGGCCGCCTGCTGCAGATGTTCGGCCATGCCTGCACCTTCGCCATCGAAGAACCGGGCTATAAAAAATTCGCCTCCATCTCCGCCAGCTTCGGCAATCCCTGGAAGTACATCCCCATTGATGACAACGGCCTGATGATTGACAAGCTGGAGGAAAGCGGTGCCGACGTAGTACATCTTTCCCCAGCCAACCATTTCCCTACCGGTATTGTCATGCCCGTAACACGCAGGCTGGAGCTGTTTGAATGGGTTAACCGTATCCGCAAGCGCTATATAATTGAAGATGATTACGACAGCGAATTCCGTTACACCGGTCGCTTTATCCTGCCGCTGTACGCGCAGGATACGCAAAGCCGCGTAATCTACATGAACACCTTCTCCAAAAGCCTGGTTCCCTCGCTGCGCATCAGCTACATGGTGCTGCCGCCGCGTCTGCTGGAGCGCTATGAGCAGACCATGAGTTTTTACAGCTGCACCGTATCCAGCTTTGAGCAGTATACGCTGGCACGCTTCATTTCCGAAGGCTATTTTGAACGCCATATCAACAAAATGAAAAACTACTACCGCGAGCAGCGCCACAAAATTCTGGCTGCCATCCACTCCTCGCCGCTAGCCGCTGTTTCGCAGATAACCGAACGCAACGCCGGTACGCATTTTGTACTGCATATCAACACCAAACTGACGGAAGCAGAAGTACGCAAGGCAGCACTGGCAGCAGATATGTGCCTTTCCTTCTATTCCGATTACAGTCATAATACCGAAGAAAATAACGGCTGCACGCTTGTTATCAATTACGCTGCCATCGAGGCAGATAAAATTGCCGCAGTAATAGAACGATTAAGCAGCCTGTTCCCCGAATGCAACCAGATAAGCTGAATAATTACAGACCAGATTTAAACGCAAAAAAGCATGCACCGCTTCTCACAGCAATGCATGCTTTTTGCTTTAATTCTTACAGCTCGATTTTCTGTACGTTTGCAATAGCTTCTTTGGCTTCAGCAATAATACGCTCCATAACATCCTTGCAGGGCAGAATATTATTCAGCACGTTCAGGCTCTGACCGCACATAACGGTACCGTTGGTAACATCACCTTCCACAAGACCTCTGCGGTTGGTGCCTGTACCCATCGCCATCAGCTCCTCTTTGGGAGCACCGGCAATTTCACGTGCAGTATACGCATCGGTAAAAGCGTTCGCCAGGCAGCGTACACCAAGATTACGGCTATAGCCTGTTGCTACACTGTCAGTATCGGTTGCTTTGACAATTGCTTCCTTAGCAGCAGGATTTGCCGGGCATTCCTCAGTCAGCAGGAAACGGCTGCCCATCTGCACACCTGCAGCGCCCATCAGCAAAGCTGCAGCCAGCGCACGACCGTCGCTGATACCGCCTGCAACAAGCACCGGAACAGATTTAATCTGCGGCAGTACGTTTTCCATCAGCGCCATAGTAGTCTGCTTGCCGATGTGACCACCGGCCTCCATACCTTCAATAACCATAGCGTCAGCGCCTGCAGCTTCAATACGCTTTGCCAGCTTAACATTAGGCACTACCGGAATAACCTTGATGCCTGCAGCATGAAAAGCAGGAATGTGCGGTACAGGGTTGCCTGCACCCAAGGTAACAAAGGCTACCTTTTCTTCGCACAGCATAGCAATGATTTCCGCAATGTTAGGAGCCATCAGCATAACGTTAACGCCGAAGGGCTTGTCGGTCAGAGATTTTGCCTTGCGCACCTCGTCACGTGTCCATTCCACAGTACGGCCGCCGCTGCCGATGATACCGGCACCACCGGCGTTGGAAACTGCCGCAGCCAGCACAGCGTCACTCGTCCACGCCATACCACCCTGGATAACAGGATATTTTATACCTAAGAGCTCAGTTAATTTAGTTTTCATGATAATCACCTCGCAACAATTTTACACGCCTATTATATACTATTCTCCACGCAGTAATCGTGAATTATTTTTAAATTTTACCAAGTTTGTAAAGAATGTAACTAAGATGCAGTTTTTAAGGTGCAAGCTTACACTTAATTGTAGTTTTTTGTCCATAAAATTTGACATCAGGCTATAAAAATTGTAAAATTTTATGAGTACCCTGAAAGACTTCAGGACTGTTGTTTTTTATTTTTAACCGTATTGGCTGCAATAAAAAGCATTAAGGTCGAGGCGACTTGATGTATATGGTGCTTTATCAGCAGCTTGCTAAGTTCATTCTACGCAGGCTGCTCAGAAAGTGCCGGAGACGAAGAAGGTTGACGATGGCGTACATTCTGTACGTCGAGGAAAACCTGATGAAGTATACGGTGCTTTATCAGTAGCCAGTACGGTAGTAGTTATTACTTAAGGGAAAGAGGTCAAAGAAACATGCGCAGTACACAAGTAAAAAAAGGTTCAACCCGCGCAGCCCATCGCTCTCTGTTCTATGCAATGGGTTATACTGAAGAAGAATTAAAGAAACCGTTAATCGGCATCTGCTGTGCCGCTAACGAAATCATTCCGGGGCATATGCATCTGGATACCATCGCTAAGGCAGCCAAATACGGTGTGCTGGAAGCTGGCGGTACTCCGATTGAGTTCCCGGCTATCGGCATCTGCGATGGCATCGCCATGGGCCATGACGGTATGAAATATCCGCTGGCAAGCCGTGAGCTGGTTGCGGACAGCATCGAAGCTGTTGCTAACGGCCATGCGTTTGACGGCTTAATCCTGATTCCGAACTGTGATAAAATTGTTCCCGGCATGCTGATGGCAGCAGCTCGTCTGAACATCCCGACCGTTGTTGTCAGCGGCGGTCCGATGCTGCCCGGTCGTTACCATGGCAAAGATATCAGCGTATCTACTGTATTTGAAGCTGCCGGCCGTTTTGAGTCCGGTCAGATTGATAAAGCAGAGCTCAGAGAAATCGAGCATTGTGCATGCCCGGGCTGCGGCAGCTGCTCCGGTCTGTTCACTGCAAATACCATGAACTGCCTGACTGAGGTTCTTGGCATGGGCCTGCCTGGCAACGGCACTATCCCCGCTGCTTATAACGGCAAGCGTATTGCTTTGGCTAAGCACGCAGGCATGGCTGTTATGCGTCTGCTGGAGGAAAACGTTCTGCCTCGCGACATCATGACGCTCAATGCCTTCAAGAACGCTATTACTGTTGATATGGCTATCGGCGGCAGCTCCAACACCGCACTGCATCTGCCGGCAATCGCTCACGAAGCAGGCATCGACCTGCCGCTGGAGCTGTTCGATAAAATCTCCAAGAAAACTCCGTACCTCACTAAGATGAGCCCTGGTGGCAGCCACCACATCGTTGATTTGAACGAAGCCGGCGGCATCCCTGCCGTTATGCACGAGCTTGACCGTCTGAAGCTGATTAAAAAATCCTGCCAGACTGTCAGCGGCAAAACTGTCGGTCAGATTATCAAAAATGCGGAAATCCTGCGTCCTGAAGTTATTCACAGCGTAGAAAATCCGTACAACAAAACCGGCGGCATCGCTGTTCTGAAGGGCAATATCGCTCCGGAATGCAGCGTTGTCAAGGAAAGTGCTGTTGATCCTTCCATGAAGGTCTTCAGCGGTCCGGCTAAGGTTTATAATTCCGAGGATGAAGCTATTGCTGCAATTTGCGCACAAAAGGTTGTTTCCGGTGACGTTGTCGTTATCCGTTACGAAGGCCCGAAGGGTGGCCCCGGCATGCGTGAGATGCTGAACCCGACCTCCGTACTGGCAGGCATGGGCCACGACAAGGACGTTGCACTGCTTACCGACGGACGTTTCAGCGGTGCTACCCGCGGTGCCTGCATCGGTCACATTTCTCCGGAAGCACGCGAGGGTGGTAACATCGCATTGATTGAAAACGGCGATATCATTGAAATTGATATTCCGAACCGTACCCTGAATGTTAAGCTGAGCGACGAAGAGCTGGCTGAACGCCGTAAGAACTGGGTTTGCCCGCCGCCGAAGGTTAAGAGCGGTTACCTGGCACGTTATGCTGCTTTGGTTACCTCCGCTGCTACCGGTGCTGTGCTGAAGGTTCCCGGTCAGGACTAAAAGAATTATATAAGCTGAAAAAGCAACTCCCCATCTTTCTTACCGCAAGGTAAGACGGATGGGGAGTTTTTGCATAAGAAAAGAGGCTGAGATAAAACCAACCTCACAAATTATAGAATCGCTAAAGTTTAAGAAATTTTTTTACACTAAAAAACAGTGGGAATTTACCTGACGGTAAACCTCCACTGTTTTTTCTGTTAAAGGCTAGGTTTTATCACGGCATCTCAACAATTGATTATTAATACTCAATTTTGCTCCAGCAGATAGATATCGCTGATTTCCTTTACTGTGCGCACATTATTCGGCAACGGACCCGCCTTCTGCACGCGACGGTATTCCAAACCGCGCACCAATAGATATTTTTTGCTGCCGTCACGCAAAGCATCTGTCAAAGCACCTGTCTGCGGAATCATTTCGATACCGGGTTTGCCTGCATAATACATGAAGCCGGGGCGCAGGAACTTGTCTACATAAACAGGCGTCTGCTGCTCACATTGTTCCTTATACACGCTGCTCATAGTTTTTACACTGAATCGGTCGGCAATTACCGGCAAAACAAAAGCAAAGGCAACACACATCGTCACAGCGCCAATCATCACATGCAGCCAGGATGCCAGCTCGATATCGCGATAATACAGCAGAGCGAAAACTGCTGCTGCACCCAAAAGCAAGGTCAGCACACCCAGCATCACCAGGCTGAAGTCAGCCTCCGGCAGATACTGCGCACCGATAATCCAGCCCACGCCAAGCAGTACAAACATAATACCGCTGCCTGCCGCCCAACCGTAAAAGGTTGTATTATGGCGCAGTCTGCTTTGCATTCTCGCTATATTCCAGCCGATAATTACCGCCATAGCAGGGAACAACGGCAGAATATAGGATACAAGCTTTGTTTTGCAGATAGTAAAGAACAGCAGCACGAAAATCCACCAAACGTGGAAGAACAGCAGCTTGCGCATATCATCTATACGGCTTTCGCTTACAGATGCTTTAGCAGCCTGCCACAGCATACCTGTCCAGGGGAACAAGCCTAAGATTATTACAGGAAAATAATACCAGAAGGTCACGCGGTTAGCATGTTCAGCCGTCGTAAAGCGCGTTATATTGTGAAAGCCCAGGAAGGTATTGATAAATTCCATGCCATGCACGGTATACATAGCGTAATACCAGGGTGATGCGATGAGAAAATACAACAGCAAACCACGGATAACGTGCATGCGTAAAATCTCACGCAGCTGGCCCATAGCCACCAGATACAGAAAAATAATCGCTCCCGGGAATACGATACCGATAGGACCTTTGGTAACAGTAGCCAGCGCCATGCACACATACATCAGCCAATAACGCTTATGGATAAAGCTCAGCAACGCACCTGTCATAAAAAAGAGCAGCGTTGTATCTGTCACCGCCGCCTTGCCCATATAGAAAAATTCTACACAGCTTGTAAGAATCATGGCAGACCAGAAGCCTGCACGCTCATTGAACAGCCTTGTGATACCTACATACATCATCACAGAGGTACCACAGGCCATTAAAGCCGCAGGAAAGCGGGCCGCAAATTCGCTGTCACCGAAAATAAACTGAGCAACAGCAACCAGCCAATAATACATAGGCGGCTTATCATACCAGAAATTGCCAAAAATTCTCGGTGACAAAAAATCACCGGCAGCCAGCATCTCTCTTGCTGTTTCCGCATATACGGGTTCATCCGGATCCAGCAGCGGAATGCTGCCGATACCGAACATAATCATAAATAACGCAGTGCCTGCTACAATCAGCAGGCTGTTTTTTTCAATCTGATTCATCAGTTTCCATCCCTCAACATAACTTCAAAATTAATATACCAACTACTCATTTTTCTTACCCTCGGTAGTTTTGCTCTTAATCGAAGCCATATTCAGCACATCGCTGCCAAAAGCTCTGATTGTTACTACCGCTCCCAGCATAAAGGGCAGATATTCTGCCGTAAAGCGCCAGAGAACTGCCATGATGCCTTCAACACCGTTAGGCAAAATATTGGAAAACAGCACCAAGAAGCCTGCCTCCGCTACACCGCTGCCACCGGGTGTAGGCGAAAAATACAGTATTAAATTCAGCAGTACCATGCGTCCCATAACCTGCCCCAGGTCAAAATCAATATTCAGACCGGTAAAATAAGCAGGCACAGTGGCATAAATAAAGAGCAGGCTCACACCGGATTCGATAAACGCACGGAAAACCATCTTCGGATGCTTGCCCATAACTACAACGGCGTTCTTGAACTCGTTATACCAGATAAAGCAATTGCGCTGCGTAGTAAATGAAAGCTTACGGGTAAACCACATAATCGCCTTCTCGGGATAACGTGTTTGCAGCAAGGAAATTACGATGATCGGCAGTGATATAAACAGCACCGAAAGAATTGTCAGTACAGACGCAGGCATCCATTTTACTATATCCGCATCGCTGTGCAGCACCACCGGCACCAGCAGAATAAGGAAGATAATAGACATAACGGTGCGCACCAAAACTACTACCGTAGATTTGGCGACAGGCACCCCGGCCTTACGCATAAACATAACCTGAGCAATGGCGCCGCCGCTGGCACCCGGCGTTACCAACGCCAAAAAGTAGTTGCTCAGAACTACATTCACTATCTGATGAAAGGTCAGCTTCTCGTCTGTCACCGAAGCCAAGGTTATCAGGCGCAGGCCGTCAAAAATCAAGCCTATCGCAAGACATGACAAAGCCAGCAGAATACAGCGAGGCTCGAACATCGTAAGGTATTCCAAGGTCCGTATATCAAATGTAAAATAAATAACCGCCGCCGAAATCAACAGGACAAAGCCAAAAAGCAGACCTAAGCGGAACAATAATTTTTTATTCATCTAGCAGACTCCAAATGAGCTTATTTTTTTAGTACAAGAGCTTTAGCAGGCCGTAAAATTAACAGGCTGAATATGCTCCTGCTGCAGCAGCTTTTTATTGCCGCTGTCAAGGTACGCCTGCATTTCCTCCTGCCAATGATATTGCCAGGGAAATATTTTTCCCAAGGCAGCAGAATCAAGACCGGGATGCGTCATCAGTTCGCTGACGCCATCCGGAAGCTGATGCAGGATATTGCCTACAAGCTCCGCATTCAGATGACCGCCTGCCAGCATGCCGAAGAAATGCTGCGGATGCTTTAGCCCAAGGCTGTCAGCGCGCTGCGCCGCCATTTGAGCACAAAAGCTGAGCCCGCTGCGACCGATCATTCTGCCGATACCTGTATGAAAACCTCCGGTAAAGGTATATGCTTCCTTAGGTATACGTACCCTTATAATATTATACTCATTACAGAGCTTTAATACAAGTGCATTAATTCCCGGCAGCACATGCGTATGCTGATGGCTGTCGATATGCGTAATGTTTATTTTAGCTTCCAACGCCCTTTCGATTTGCGCGCGTAGCTCCGCTTCCAGCTCGCTGCGCTTGACGCTGCCGCTGTAAAAGCGCTTGGCAAAGGCAACGTAATCCGGCAAAAACAATCCCTGCTCATCCAAAAGGCTGCTGACCTTGCCTGCAGGCAGTACAGGTGCCACGCTGCCGACAAGCGTCAGATGCACACCTATACCGAGCTGAGGATTTTCCTGCGCCAGCTGCACCGCCTCCTGCCAGCAGGGAGCACTGGGCATCAACGAGGTGCTGGTAATAAAGCCCTCCCGATAGCCCTTAATAATACCTGCGTTAATCAAAGGATGCAGACCGAAATCATCTGCGTTAACAATTAGTTTTTTCATAATATCTACACTCTTTTGTAATTGGCAAAGTGCAGCTTTACATATTCACGCAAAGCATCTTTGCCATATTTTTCTGCTAAGCGGCGGGCACATGCCGTTGCCTGCTCGCCGCCGCCCTTCGGCAGCTCGCCTACGCCGGTCTGCTGCGCCAGCTCGTCCATCGTCCGCAAGAAGCGGGCGCGGGCCAGCACCGAGGCAGCGGCAACCGCCAGGTTGCTTTCTGCCTTAGGCTGCTGGCGCACGCTGCAGCCGGGGAAGCGCTGCTGCAAAGCCTTTAAATTTACCGTAGACTGGGTAAACTGGTCAATCAAAGCGCTGTGGCAATCCTTTTGCCGCTCCAGCACCTGACTGAGCGCCGCCACATGTCCGTAGCCTAAAAGCTGGTTGAGCTTGCCTCCGGCGGCCGCTACCTGCTCATAGCGCAGATTATAAATCTTCGGCTTCAGCTCCAGCACGCTGTAATCAACAACCGTAGCCTTGATAACATCCTCCAGCTCAAGGATTTTTTTATCCGTCAGCAGCTTGCAGTCCTTAACGCCTGCAGCCTGCAGCTTCGCTGCCGTTGTGTTGTCCACTACTGTGGCCGCCACAACCAGGCTGCCGAAGAAATCACCCTTACCGGATTCATCACTGCCTGCCCACAGACCGTTAGTTACCATTGCTCCTGCGGCTGCAGGCTGCAGCTCCTCAGACGCATTCTGCACGCCTTCAAGCAGCATCAGTAATCTTTGCTTTAAGGCACTGTCGCCGTTATAAACATGCGTCAGTCCTTTTTTGCCGTTATATATATTCACGGATGCCTTGGCCTCACAAAACTGTACTGCAATCTGCTGGCCATAATTAATCGGCTTATCCTTAACAATACTGAAACCATCCTGACGGATTTTTTCTGCAGCCTCTGCCAGATAATCGGCAAAGGCCTTAGGTGTCAACTGTTTCACGCCTATTCTCCTCTTTGCACATAGTTTTTCGCCTTCCACTCCTCAAAAAGCAGATAAATCAACGGAACAACCACCAGCGTCAGCAAGGTGGAGGTTGTTAAACCGCCGATAAGCACCACGCCCATAGACTGACGCAGCTCCGCACCCTCGCCGATGCCCAAAGCAATCGGCAGCATACCGAGTATCGTAGACAAAGTAGTCATCAGAATAGGACGCAGACGAAGTGAGCAGGCCAGAAGCACTGCTTCGCGGATAGACATGCCCTTTTCCCGCTCCTGGTTGGCATAGTCAATCAGCAAAATTGCATTTTTGGTAACCAGGCCCAAAAGCATCGTAAAGCCAATCATGCTCATCATGTTCGCCGTCTGTCCTGCAACAAGCAGGCCCAGGATAGCGCCGATAATCGCAAATGGCAGTGATACCATGATAATCAGCGGCTGCGAAAAGCTTTCGAACTGCGCTGCCAATACCATGTATACCACAACTATGGCCAGAATAACTGCCTTGTAAACCTCTTTAAAAGAGCGTGCCATGTTATCGGCCTGACCAATCATCTTATAGTTATATCCCGGCGGCAAATTCAGCTCAGGAATATATTCGTTGCGCACCTTGCTGATTAAATCACCGGGCGAAATACCTACTGTGTTGGCATAAACAACGATCTGACGCTGCTTATCCTCACGCTCAATGCGTGTAGGACCGCTGCCGTAGCGCACATCTGCAATATCACCCAAGCGGATAAACTGACCTGAGGAGGAAGAAATGCGCAGGTTCATAACATCATTGATATTAGTGCGCTGACTTTGCTCCAGCTGCAGGATAATATCATAGTCATTGTCACCGATGGTATAGCTGTTGTTGGTGCTTTTGCCCATAATTGCCATTTCGATAACCTTGCCGACCTCCGTAGCATCAAGACCGAATTCACTGGCCTTGGCGTGGTCCAGTTTGACCACGATTTCCGGCTGCTCTTCCGAATCGGATATATCAACGTCGGTCGCACCCTCAGTCCGGCGTATCATATCTGCCAGCTGCTGAGCGTAATTTTTCAGCTCCTTGATATTGCTGCCGCGCAGACCAATCTGCACCGGACGGCTGTCGCCACGGCCGCCGCCCTGGTTGGATACAACGGTAACCTTCAGGCCTTCAACATTTTGGAAGCGTCCGCGCAAATCATCCATTATCTGCTGCATACTGCGTTCACGCTCATTGCTTGGCTTCAGGCGGATATCCAACGAGCCCTGGTTAACAGGATTACGGCCGTTGCCGATATTAAGCGCCACGATTTTGACCTCCGGCAGCTGCGAAATCTCCTGCTGCAACGGCTTGGCCAGTTCTACAGTTTTCTGCAGACTGGTGCCGATGGGCGCTTTAACATTGACGCTGAATTCACCCGAATCATATGTAGGCTGGAATTCCGTGCCCACAAATGGAAGCAGCAGCAAATTCAGCAACAGCGAAATGATACCTACGGCAACAACCTTCTTAGGTCTTTCCAAAGCCCAGGCCATTAAGCTGTCATACATTTCACGCACGGACTGGAAGCCTGCTTCGAATTTATCAAGAGCCCTCTGCACAAAATGCGTGCGCTCCTTGCTGCTCTGCTCCTCGGTTTCTGCCTTAATCCAATACGCCGAAACCATTGGCGTAAGCGAAAAGGCTACGATAGTAGAGAACGCTACCGCAAAAGCAACCGTCAGACCGAACTGCTTGAAGAACTGGCCGATGGTTTCACCCATATTACCGATAGGCACAAATACAGCCATTAAGCTCAGGGACGTCGCCAAAATTGCCAGCGTCAGCTCCTCCGTCGCTTCCCTGGCTGCCGTAAACGGCGTCTGCCCCATCTCGATATGGCGGAAAATATTTTCAATTACTACAATCGCATCATCAATCAAAATGCCGACTGCCAGGCTCAAAGCCATCAGCGACATATTATTCAGTGTAAAGCCCATAACCTTCATCATAAAGAAGGTGGCGATAATAGACGTAGGAATACACAGGCCGCCGATAATAGTCGCACGGAAATTGCGCAGGAATAGATATGTTATCAAAAGCGCCAGAAAACCGCCGAAAAGAATCGCATTCCAGACATCCGCAATATTATCGCGAATATAATTAGATTGGTCGCGCACCTTATCAACAATGATATCGGGCGGCAGATTGCTGTGCTTCAGCTCCTCCATCTTGGCATTGACATTATCGGTAACATCAACAGTATTGGTTTTGGACTGCTTACGCACAAAGGTCATAACACAGGGAACGCCGTTAGCGCTGGCAAAGGTATCCTCATCCTCCCAGGAATCAAGCACATCGGCAATTTCACTGATATAAACAGGACGGCCGTTATGATTAGCAACTACCACCTGCTTAATATCATTGATATTGTTATACTTGCCCAAGGTACGCACAGTGATTTCCATAGCGGCGTTTTTAGCCTTGCCGCCGGGAGTATTATAGTTGTTGGCGTTCAGCTTACTGCGCACTGTCTGATAGGCAATACCGTATTCCGCCAGCTTTTCCGGCTTCAGCACAATGCGGATAGCACGCTGGCTGGCACCGACAACGGTAACCTCGGAAACACCCTCCACCATCTGCAGCTCATCCTTGATATTATCCTCCACAATGCGGCGGATTTCGCCACGGCTGCGCGAAGGTGAAGCAAAGGTATAGGCTACGATAGCGCGGGAGTTAAGGTCTACCGTCTGCGTTACAGGCTCATCAATATCATCCGGCAAAGCCTTACGCACGCTGGCAACCTTTTCACGCACCTCACTGGCCTTCACCTGCGGGTCTACACCGATATTAAATTCCAGAACCGTTTCACTGTAGCCTTCAAGCACAGTAGAAGACAACGTCTTGATACCCGAAACCTGGCTTACGCGGTTCTCAATCGGCTTGGTAACCAGCGTTTCCATTTCCTGCGGCGAAGCACCGCTGTAGGTAACACGCACGCTGACAATAGGCAAATCAACATCAGGATTCAAATCAACGCCGATTTCCGGATAGCAGCGGATACCGAACACAACCAACAGCAAAATAAACATGGTAGTAAAGACCGGCCGCTTGATAAATGTTCCAATCATCGTTATTTACCAGCCTTTTTCAAATCTATCCTGCTGCCTTCACGCAGCTTGTTGTGTCCTTCGATAACAATAGTATCCTTTTCATCCAGTCCGCTCACTATTTCAGCCAGCTTATCATTCGTATAACCGACATTCAGCACACGACGCTGTACAATACCTTTATCATCAACAACAAATACCGTCTGCTGGTCATCACGCATCACAATAGCCTGCACCGGAATGGTGAGAACGTTAGCTTTAGGCGAAGCTGTAAGCGTAACGTTGGCATAGACGCCGGCTAAAAGACCTTCGCTGTTATCCACACTCACCTCTGCCGCAAAGGTATGCGCCGGCAAATCCGCAACCGGAGCAATGCGGGTAATTTTACCTATCAGCTTTTTACCGGGATAAGCAGGCAGAGTAATGCTTGCTTCATTGCCGACATGTACACCGGCAATCTGGCCTTCGGGAATATGAATCGTAGTTTTCAGCATAGAGATATCAGCAACGGCAAAAATAGGCGTACCTGCCTTTGCATAGTAGCCCTCCTGATAATAACGCTTAGAAATAATGCCGTCAGCAGGCGCTGTCAGCACCGTGCCCTCGGATTTAGACTCCATCGCCCGCATGCTGCCTCTGGCAGCCTCCAGCTTGGCGGCAGCATTATCGCGCGCAAAGCGGTAATCATCTACCACTTGCTGCGAAACCGCACCCGTAGCATATAGCTTTTCATAGCGCTGCAAATCCGTTTCCGCTTTGCGCAAGCTTGTCTGTGCATCCAAAAAGCTGCCCTTGGCACTTAACAGATTGGCATCTGTATCAGCCTGCTCCAAAATTGCCAGCACCTGTCCGCGGCTCACACGGTCACCCTCACGGACGTAAACCTTTTCCAAGCGTCCGTCCACCTTAGCGGCAACTTCTGCCTGCCATTCCGGGTCCAGACTGCCGGAAAAGCTCAGGCTCGGGTCAATCGTCTGCCTTACGGGGTGAGCAGTAACGACCGCCACATTGCGTACCTGCGACAGCTTAGCAGCACGCGCCTTATCAGCCTGGATATTGCTGTAAATACGGTAGCCGATAATTACGCATACCGCCAGCAGCAGGCCAAGTGCTATCTTAACCTTGCGATTCTGTAAATTCACTTTCTTTCCTCCCTGCACCATGCCCTTTGGGGTAAATTATAATGGGGTAAGTTTAATTTTAGCTTAGTTTATTACGGAGTAATTATAGTTATAGATAATAATATTATACCCCTTATCAAGATAAGTTAGCAAGAGCAAAGCCACAGGCAGGCATAGAAAAAGCACGCTGCAAGCAGCGTGCTTTCGACAGTTTTAAATTAATCTTACAGGCCTGCCTGCTCGCGCAGTGCAGCAGCCTTTTCAGTATGCTCCCACGGCAGATCTACATCGGTACGTCCGAAATGACCATAAGCAGCAGTCTGCTTGTAGATAGGACGCAGCAAATCCAGCTCACGGATAATGCCGGTCGGGCTCAGGGAGAAGTTTTTACGAACCAGCTCAACAATCTTGTCCTCGCTGATTTTGCCGGTACCGAAGGTTTCAACCAGAACGGAAACCGGATGTGCTACGCCGATAGCGTATGCCAGCTGGATTTCGCATTTATCTGCCAAACCTGCGGCAACGATATTTTTAGCAACGTGACGTGCAGCATAAGCAGCACTGCGGTCAACCTTAGAGGGGTCCTTGCCGCTGAAAGCACCGCCGCCATGACGAGCCATACCGCCATAGGTGTCAACGATGATTTTACGGCCGGTCAGACCAGCATCACCCTGAGGACCGCCGATAACAAAACGGCCGGTCGGATTGATGTAGTATTTAGTTTCCGCATCCAGCATTTCTGCGGGAACAATCGGTGCAATAACCTTTTCGATAATATCTTTGCGAATCTGCTCGTTGGAAACTTCCGGTGCATGTTGGGAAGAAATAACGATAGTATCTACACGAACAGGTTTGCCGTCGTCATATTCAACGGTAACCTGAGTTTTGCCGTCCGGACGCAGGTAAGGCAGCACGCCTTCCTTACGAACCTTGGTCAGCTGCAGAGCCAGCTTGTTAGCCAGATATGCAGGCATCGGCATGTAGCTTTCGGTTTCGTTGGTTGCATAACCGAACATCATACCTTGGTCGCCGGCACCGGTTTCTTCCTCAGCAGCCTGGCCTTCCTTAGCTTCCAGCGCTTTGTCAACGCCCATAGCGATATCAGGGGACTGCTCGTCGATGGAAATCAGCACACCGCAGGTGTTGCCGTCAAAACCGAATTTTGCACGGTTGTAACCGATATTGTTGATAGTTTCGCGAGCAATGTGTGCGATATCAACATAGCATTGGGTAGAAATTTCGCCGAAAATGTGAACCTGACCGGTAGTAACGATAGTTTCGCAAGCAACACGGCCTTTAGGATCTTGAGCCAGGATGGCATCAAGCACAGCATCGGAAATTCGGTCTGCTATTTTATCGGGATGACCTTCGGTAACGGATTCGGAAGTAAATAATTTTCTCATTGGTAGCTCCTTTCATAAATAAAAAACGTTGTTGAGAGTGTTTAGATGGTATAAGAAAAGGCGTTCTCATTATGAGAACGCCTTAAATTATTACTCTTAGCATTCTCATCTTACAGATAAACTGCAGGACTTAGCACCGTTTTACAGCTGTCACGCTGCAATGGTTGCTGCGACTTCACAGGGCCATTCCCTCCATCGCTCTTGATGAGTTGTATTAAATTGGTTACAGATGCCATTATATAACAAAATCAAGATAATGACAAGTACTTTTTTTACGAAAAATATGTGAAAACGCCTTTTCCGTAATGGCAGATACTAAATAGAATTTAATTCTATTATACAGGGATTCATAATGCATACGTATCCTTGCAATCCCTACTCCAAAGAACGCGGAGAAGGCTGCAGATGCTAAATGATTGCGACGACGACGTACTTCTAGTACGTCGAGGAGCGGTCATGACGCAGATGCGGTCTTATACGCGCTCTATAAAGCGCGCTCTCTACGAATACGCAACGCCTCGTCCAAAATACGGTTCGCCACATCAACCTTCGGCATCTGCTCCAGCTCGCATACATCGCCGTTGGCGTAAAGGAACTTAACGATATTGGTATCGGAGTTAAATCCGGCACCGGCAGCCGTAACATCGTTAGCTACAATCATATCAAGATTCTTCTTGACTACCTTTTCGCGGGCGTTAGCCAACAGGTTTTGCGTTTCTGCAGCAAAGCCAACCAATACCTGATGCGTTTTCTTCGCACCCAAGGTTTTGAGGATATCCGGATTTTTATCCATAACTACAGTCAGAGCATCGTCTGTTTTCTTCTTAATCTTTTGGTCTGCCACATCACGCGGACGGTAATCGGCAACAGCCGCTGCCTTAATAACGATATCAACTGCATCGTAGGCTGCCAGGCAGGCATCCAGCATTTCATTGGTCGATTCAACCTGCACAGCCTTCACATTAGGCGGTACGGCAAGCGCAGACGGACCGCTGATAAGCAATACCTCTGCACCGCGCTCGGCAGCCATCTGAGCTACGGCATAGCCCATCTTACCGCTGGAACGGTTGCCGACAAAGCGAACGGGGTCAATCGGTTCACGTGTACCTGCTGCGGTAACGAGTACCTTCAGGCCACGCAGATCGCCCTCACGGCCGGCAAAAAAGCTGCTCATGAACTCCACAATCTGCTGCGGTTCAGGCAGACGGCCAGGGCCGCTGGTGCCGCAGGCAAGATGTCCGGAAGCAGGCGGCATTACAGTAATACCGCGGCTTTGCAGCTTAGCGATATTTTCCTGAGTTGCAGCATTAAGATACATACCGGTATTCATTGCGGGGCAGACAACTATCGGTGCCTGAGCTGCCAAAAGCGTAGTGCTCAGCAGATCATCCGCAATGCCATATGTCATTTTAGCCAGAATATTAGCGGTAGCAGGCGCAACTAAGAAAGCATCTGCCCAATTTGCCAAAGCAATATGCTCAACATTAAATTCCTGGTTGCTGTTCCACATGCTGGTAGCAACAGCATTACCGCTGATTTCCTTGAAGGTTAACGGAGTAACAAACTGCTGCGCATGCTCGGTCATGACCACACGCACCTCGCAGCCCTGCTTACGCAGACGGCTTACAAGATCTACAGCTTTATAAACGGCAATACCGCCGGTTACTCCCAAAACAATTTTTTTGCCCTTTAACAAGGTTTTACCCTCCCGCTGTTATACGTTTTTAGTACGCTCGTAGGTAATAATATCGTTAGCAATTTCCTTCAGCGCAGCGCTGACCTCTTTTTCCGCGGAATTTACACCGGGAATAGTGAGCTCGCGTGCTCTTTTTGCTGCCAAAATAACCAAAGTGTATTTGCTATCTACTTTTTCTGCCAAATAGTCAATAGACGGATCTACCATAGACATTATAGAATCACTCCTTTAAGTATTTCATGGTTCACACAGCAGACTGCTGCATAATGTAAATTTATTTTTTAGCTTTACAAATCTTATCAACAATAAAATATGTTCTGGCTACGCGGTAACGCTCAGCCTCCATAATTGTAAGTACCTTTTGCGCTGCCTTTTCCGCAATATCATTAACGATGATATAGTCATATTCCGCTGCGTAGGTCAGCTCGCTGGCTGCGGAAGCCATACGGCGCTTAATAACATCCTCGCTGTCTGTACCACGTTTATAAATACGTGCGGAAAGCTCATCTAAGGAAGGCGGTACGATGAAAACAAATACGCCTTCAGGGAAGCGCTTTTTAATCTGCAAAGCGCCCTGAATATCAATCTCCAACAGTACGTCACGGCCGGATTCCAACTGCTCTTCCACGTATTTGCGCGGTGTGCCGTAATAATTGCCGTATACTTCGGCATATTCCAGCAGCTCGCCCTTTTCAATCATCTGCTTAACATCGGGAATTGTTTTGAAGAAATAGCTTTCTCCGTCAACCTCACCCGTGCGCGGTGCGCGTGTAGTAACAGAAATAGAATAACCTAAATCCGGCAGCTGGTCTCTCAGCATCTGGCAAATAGTTCCTTTGCCTGCTCCCGACGGACCGGATACTACAAGAAGTACTCCCTTAGGAGTAACATTATCAATATCGTTGCTCATGATCCAATTACTCCTCTTCTTCAGAATCAGCAGTTTGTGCTACCAGACGGTTGGCTACAGTTTCCGGCTGTACCGCAGACAGGATGATGTGACCGCTGTCCACAACAACTACAGCACGAGTACGACGTCCGTAGGTTGCATCCACAAGCATGCCCTTATCGCGGGCTTCCTGGATAATACGTTTAATCGGTGCCGATTCCGGACTGATAATAGAAATAATGCGGTTGGCTGCAACAATGTTGCCAAAGCCGATATTAACTAGCTTTATATCCATAACTTCCTCCAGTTTTATTCGATGTTCTGAATCTGCTCACGGATTTTTTCTATTTCCGCCTTAATTTCTACGACTATCTGCGCCATAGTATAATCGTTGGCTTTGGAAGCAATAGTATTTGCTTCACGGTTGAATTCCTGAATAAGGAAGTCCAGCTTGCGTCCTACCGGCTGGTCGGAAGCAATGATAGTCTTGAATTGCTTGATATGGCTCTTCAAGCGGACTATTTCTTCCGTAATGCTGGTGCGGTCAGCAAAAATTGCTACCTCCTGCAGCAAGCGCTCCGGCTCAACCTTGATATTATTGTCAGCCAGAAGATTAGTCAGACGCTCCTGCAGCTTAGCCTGGTATTCTTCCACAACTAAGGGAGAACGCTCCTCAATCTGTGCCAGCTTTTCGGCAATCAGATCTGCACGGTAAATAAAATCACCGTAGATATTGCCACCCTCTGTTTCACGCATAGCTACCAAATTAGCAACAGCCTGCTCAACAGCCTGCTCAACCTTGGGCCAAACGCTTTCTACATCAAAAAAGCCTTCCTTAACGTTAATCACGTCAGGGCATTTTGATAAATAGAGAATTTCTGCAGCAGCGTTAATGCCTGCAGCGTCGGCTCCGATAGCAACGCCTACCTCCTGCAATGCCTTATGATAGGCAGCAGCAAGGTTTTTATCAACCTTCAGAGTACAGTTGCCGCTGACATTATAATCAGCAGTAATAAACACATCAATACGTCCACGGCTAACGGTTTTTAAAATAGTTTTGCGGATTTTATCCTCCAAAGGATTCAAAAATCGCGGTAAACGGATAGCAACCTCGTTATACCGGTGGTTCACGGTTTTCATTTCAATGTTAACAGAAAAATCTGCATCCTCGTAGGAACCACGGCCGAAACCGGTCATACTTTTTAACACAGGCTTCCTCCTTCATCCTCACCAGCAAAGGTGATATTATTTCAGCTTAAAAGATAAGTATTTTTTGCTTCAATCTTATCTTGAAAATTTATTATACCATATTTCTCTAATGATTTCAGCATTTTTCTTCGTTTTTCGTCGCTTAGATAAAGAAATGGCCCATTTTTGTTTTGCTATACTTGTTGCAGGTAATGGAGTATAATATGATAAATTAATAAATTGCATTGTAT
>ENA-UEOM01000186-UEOM01000186.1-human-gut-metagenome-genome-assembly--contig:-NODE-186-length-29126-cov-75.104410_pt1 | contig 29126 bp, 22 predicted proteins | sample MGYA00242993_ERZ507994 | MGnify/ENA primary metagenome ERZ507994 (study PRJEB26167, sample SAMN06115536) | human gut metagenome | host: Homo sapiens | place: China:Neimenggu | collected 2014-11-07... | reverse complement strand
ACATTCACCCCTGAATATAAAATCTCAGCTTAAAATGAAAATAATGGTCAAAACATTTGGATATTAACATAGAAAACGGATTTTCACAGATGTGACTTATACAAAGAACTCCCACAGAATTCACAGAATACACAGAAGTTTAGGTGCATTTATTGCAGTGTGAGTATGGCAGGAATGCCATACCATCCTATACATCTGTGTAAATCCGTGAAATCTGTGGGAGTTTTTCTCTATAAGTACTTCCGTGAATTCCGTGAAATCTGTGGGAGTTTTTCTCTATAAGTACTTCCGTGAATTCCGTGGAATCTGTGGGAATGTTTTGTTTTCCTCTATTCTGTGGGAGCGTTAGAACTTGAGTTTCACGCTTGCACCAGCCATAACCCAGATGCCCGGTTGCTTCACGTTGCCCAGGTCGTAGTAGTGGTGGTTGGTGATATTGTCGGCCTTTACATATATATTGTATGTAGGCGCAGACCACTGCAAGCGCACATCCACCTTAGTGTACGGATGATAACCGTTCATGCGCTCCTGCCAACGCAGCGCCCACGATGCCGTGAGCTGTCGCCAGATGCGATGGTCAACCTGCAGCGTAGCCTTGTGGCGCAGATACTCTAAGGCGTAGAGCGAACCGAAGACATCACCGTCGGTAGAGTGCTTCTGATGGATGAACGCATAGCCAGCCTTTATGCGCGTGATGAAGAACTTCGGCAGCAACTCCTGCAGATGCAGCGCAGCATCAACGGAGTAACCCATATTGTCGAGCTTGCCGATGTTCATAGCCTGATACTTCTTGCTCTCAGCCGTAGGGTACACCCAGTCGATGATGTCCGTACCCTTCGAGTAGAAGCCGCTCAGCACCGCCTCGAAGCCGTGCGTGCGGTAGCGCGTGCCCACCTTGAACGCCTCGTTCTTCTCCGGTCGCAGCGCAATGTCGCCCTGCTGCACCGAGTTGCTGGTATAAAGGTCGGTGTACGTAGGTACGCGCAACGCGCGGTTCCACGAAGCATACACCTTCCACTCGTCGTTCGGGCGGTAGCTCACGTCCACACCAGGGTAGAGGCGGAACTTGCCGTCGAGCGCCGTGTTGCGGTTGGCGAGCAAGCCAGCCGACAGCGTGAAGCCGCCCACGATGACGTTATGCTCAAGGAAGAGACTCGTGTTGGTGCGCTCGCCGAGTCGGTTGTACTTGCGGTCGGTACCGCCGATAGACACCCATTTGTCCTCCGGCTGCACATCGCCGTACGCCGTGCTGAGGATATGCTCGCGGCGCACGTCCACGCCAGCCGCCGTCTTGCCGAGCAGCCACGAGGCATGAGCGTTGAGCGAGCCGCCGTAGGTATCGAGACGGTGATAATTCTCACCGGCAGCAGCACCCTCCTTGCCCTTTATAAGCTGGTAGTGGTCGACATCCTTATGCCAGTAGACCATCGGCGTAAGCACGAAACGCTCGTCAGCCCACGGCTTTATCTCCGCCTGTGCCGACGCAAGGAAACGGCGTGTAGCCTCAAACTGATTCTTGAACTTCGCACTGTAGAACGTAGACGCACCGAAGTCCTGCGACGAGAAGCCGCCCTGCCACTGCATGTCTACGTAGCGCGACTTCCAGCTGCCCGTGTAGTAGGCGCGACGACGACGGAAGTCGCTGTTCTCCGTGCCTCCATCGCTCTGCGTGTAGCCACCGCTCAGCTTCTGGCGCACCGCACCCGTAGTAAGATTAACGCTTGCGTCGCCACCGAACGTGCCGAACGAACCGCCCTCGGCAGCCACCGTCACGTTGTTCTCGGCATCGGCACGCGTTACGATGTTGATGGCACCGCTGAACGCCGACGAACCGAACACACGTGCCGAAGCACCCTCGAGAACCTCGATGCGCTCAATGTCGGAAAGCGAAACTGGAAAATCGGCAGCGTTGTGACCCGTCTGTGCACTGGAAATATTCATGCCATTCAATAGAATGGTGATCTGGTCGAACGTGCCGCCGTTGATGGAGATGTCCGTCTGTACACCAAAGCCCCCGCGCTGACGGACATCCACGCCCGGGACTAACTTTAAAATGTCGTTGACACTCGCTGCCTCCGCACGCTGAATGTCGTCGCGCGAAATGACAGCCACAATCTTTGCCGACTGCAATGCAGTGAGCGGAGCACGCGAACCCGTTACGAGCACCTCGTCGAGCTTCACCTCCTCACGGCTCAGCGAGTCGAGAGCCAGAGCCGACGCTACCGGCTTCGTGCTGATGCCATCTGCCTTGGCGTTGGTGAGCGTAGCCACACTGAGCGTGCAGATGAGCACCTCGCGACCCAGGCAGCTGAAAAGAGCGTAGCTGCGGTGCGTGAAGTGCTTGAAATGCAATGCCACAGGGCGTGCGTTGAAATTGTTTTTGAACATAAAAAATATAAATTGTTAATGATGAAAGGGGCGTTTTGAGCGTGCAAAGTTAGTATAAACTCGGCAAATTACAAAATAAGCAGGTACGTTTTTCACCTACTCGTACACACCGTACACCATGTAGCTGCCGTCGCCATGCAGCGTAATGCTCTCGCCCGTCGCCTCGTTGAGCGTGCCTTGCCACATCGCTGCGAACGCATACGGCTGCCAGCGCAGACCGTCGCCCTCAAGGTGCGAGCACGTGAGGTTGAAGATGCTCACTTGCTGTCCGGCAAAGGTGGCAAGTTCCGTTGTGCCGGAAGCCGAAAGGAACACGCCGTTGTCGGTAGCCATCAACGCCGCGATGTGCATCTCGCGACGATAGAAGTCGAGCAGCGATATGTTGCCTAATGTGTGGTCCTCGCGCTTGCCCGTAGCTCCGACGTAAGCAATGCGGCGACATCCACGCTCCACGCAGAAGCGCGTTGCCTTCGTAAGGTCGTTGTACTCCTGCTCCTCCACCTTATATATAATGTTGCGGTGCGCTGTCAGGAACTCCTGCGACATCGAGTCGCAGTCGCCGATAATCGCCGTCGGCATGTATCCGCGTCGTATTAGTTCTTCGCCAGCCGAGTCGCACGCCACCAGCATCCGTGCCTGTTCGACGAGCGTGAGCGGCACGGCATGAGTGGGGAAGTCGCCACCGGCTACAACGACCGCATCGAAGCCGTCCGGCTGTAGCGATGCAAAGCTTTTGGGAGTGTGTGGTTGGTTGCACATGTTTATTATGTTTTAGTTGGCAGTGGTCGTTCGTCAACTGTACACTTTGTTTTGAGCAAGCAAAAGTACGCAATAAAAAGCACTTTCTATTGCTTTTTTCTTTATATTTGCAGCACCAAATCAAACTATTCATCTATTATTCTATTATGGCAGAAACCTCGAATGCTCAGCACGTGTTGAAATCGCAAGCCAATTGGGATGCGCTTTATTTCTATCAGAAGTCGGATGTGATATATCAGCTTGCGTTCGCCTTCTGTGAGCGCTTTATACATTTATACAAAGATCGCACGCGCGACCAAGTGATACAGGCAGCACGTTCGTGTAAGCAGAACATCGTGGAAGGCTTGGCGGACGGTGTCGCCTCTACGGAGATGCAGCTGAAGCTACTCAACGTGGCTCGCGCTTCGCTGAAGGAGTTGCGCGAGGACTTTGAGGATTATATAAAGTCGCGTCACCTACAGTTCTTTGTTAGCGGTGAACCGCGCTACGCTGATATGCTCGACTATTGTCGCTATCATAATCGCCTGTCCGATTATGAGCCGTTCTTCGCGCAGTGGACTGACGAGCAGATGTGCAACTATGCCATCACGCTCTGCCATTTCATCGACCGTATGATGATGTCGTTCTTGAAGAAACTGGAGCAGGAGTTTATCACTGAGGGCGGCATAAAGGAGCGTATGCACCGCGCTCGCACCGGATATCGCCAGCAGCAGGATGAGCGCTTGAAGCAGCTGGAGGTAGAGCTGCCACGTCTGAAGCAATCCCTCGCCGAGGCACAGGCGGAAGCTGCGAAGTGGAAGGCGGAGGCTGCGAAGTGGAAGGCAGCCTTCGAGGATTTAAAGCAAAGAGCGCTAAAGATGTATTATGAAAAGGAAGAGGAGATAAAGAGGCTGAAGGAATTGCTGGGGGAGGAGATGTAGATGCTCTAGACTTTCTAGATTTTCTAGATTTTCTAGAAGCTCTAGATGTTCTATTTGTTACATGGGCTTCGCCTTTTTCGCAAGCCCCTTCCACTTCCAATATCCCATGACCGCTATCACCACATACAACCCGTAGAGCCCAGCCTTGAACGGTATGCCCTTAACCACGTACAGATAACAGCAGACAACGTCGACGGCTATCCAGAAGAGCCACTGCTCAACATACTTGCGCGCCAAAGCCCACAAACCAACGAAGCTCAGAGCGTTGGTGAAAGCATCGAGCAGGGGAACCGTACTGTTGGTGTAAGCCACCAAGACATAATATGTGGCAGCCCAGGCAAGGAAGAAAAAACCGAGCGTGCGCAATATGAGGCGGCGAGGAAAAAATGTTACAGGAAGTTCTTCGGAAGAACTGCTAACCGCGCTTGCACCTTCTATCTTATCAGAGCTAACCGCGCTTGCGCCTTCTTTCTTGTCAGAGCTAACCGCACTTGCGCCTTCTTTCTTGTCAGAGCCTTTGCGTTTAATCATTGCCTTCCATTTCGCTCCGAACTTCCACACGGCATAGCCGTATATTGCGGCAAGCGTGTAGTAGACAGCCATGCCGGCATCACCATAGAGACCGTGGCTCCAGTAGAGGTAAATGTCCATGGCTGGCATCACGATGCCTACAACCCACAGCGCGATGCTCGCACGGTATTCGAGAACGAGATAGATGAGCCCGAGGATTGTTGTGACGATGTCGAGCCAATGAGTGGAGAGAAAATCTGTCATTTTATAAAAAAAAAACAGCCCCTCCCAACCTCCCCATCGGGGAGGAGAGAGAGGATTGAATTATTAATTACAAAAATGTATCACTCTGCCCTGCAACCTTTTAAAAAAGAAACAAAGCATATATAATTCTGCCCTGCGCCCCCTCCCCGACGGGGAGGGATGGGGAGGGCTTTTTTTTAGAACTTCAGTGTTACGGTTCCCATGCAGTTGAAACCAGCCATTGGGATGTAAGCCACGGTAGAGTTGCGCTTACCCTGGTTGTACCAGTCGTAGTAGACGTAGCCAGAAGCTGCATAGTGACGGTTGAAGATATTGTTGAAGTCGGCACCGAGCACAATCTGCTTCAAGCCAAGCATACGCTTCGCGAAGTTGAATGTGTACGAAGCGTTCACGTTAGTCTGCGAGTAGCAAGGCAGTGAGCGGTCAGAGCTCTCGGTGTTGTCGAGATACTGCTTGCTGACGAAGTTGGTGTGCCATGTGGCGCGGAAGCCAGCGAAGTGAACATCTACGAAGCCGTTGAGGATAGCCGACGGCGAGAAAGCAATGGTAGAGCTCTTGTATGTGTTCCATACGGCAGCACCATCCCAGCTCTCGACACACTCCTTGAAGTTATGCAGACGGTTGCGGCTCAGTGCGGCGTTACCCTCTACAGAGAGCCATGAGAGTGGGCTCCAGCCTGCTGACAGCTCAGCACCGAGACGATAAGAGTCCTTGATGTTGCGTGTCAGTGCCTCGCCGATGTCGCTCTTCTCACCAGTCATCACGAACTGGTTGACGTACTTCATGTAGTAGAAGTTGACACCTGCGAACCAGTTCTCACCCTGATACTGATAGCCCCACTCGATGTCGAGCAGGCGCTCAGGCGACGGATTGCCGTAGCCGATGTTGTCGGTGAAGTTGTTGCGCTCCGGTTCGCGGTTGGCGTAGGCGATAGAAGCGTATGCCTTGTGTCCGTTAGCATCGTAGCTGATGCCAGCCTTCGGGTTGACGAAGAAGTAGTTCTCGTTGATGTTGATGCTCTGGTTCTTGTAGTTGCCGTCGGCACCCTGCTCGAAGTGGTCGTTGATGCCGTCGGTCTGATAGTTGACATAGCGCATCTGCATATCGAGGAACCAGTTCCAACCCTTGCCGAACTTGCGGTTAGCCTTGAAAAACCAGCTCCAGTCGTTCTTATCTGCGTCAGAGTCGTAGTACTTGTAGCGACCATTAGTGAAGTACTTTTCTTCGAGAGTCTTGTCAGCGATGTATGTCACCTTGCCCCAGTGATTGCAACGGAAGAGCTGCATACTAAGACCGCCCGTAACATCCCACAGAGCATCCTTATAGTTCACGTTGTAGAGAGCGCCATAGTTGTTCTGTGTGAGTCCTTTCTTGCGGATAGCATCCGACTTAACCAGTTTCAGTTCGCCATCCTTTACGTACATCTCGTTGATGCCAAACTTAGAAGCCAACTTTGTGTTCTGCTTGAACTCGTTATAGTAGCCATAGCCGTATGTGTAGTGAGCCGTTATGGAGTGGCTCCAACGGTCGGTAGGCTGCCATGTGAAGTTGAGGATGTTGTGGCTCTGCTCGAAGTTGTCAGTAGTCTGATCCCAGTATGAGCCGTCGCGCATCTTGTAACGCTCTGTTGTAAGTGGCTGACTTGGGTCGGGTGCCCAGTTAGCGTCTACCGGGATGTTGAGCGACTCGTAGAGCGGGTTGAACTTGCCCAATCCATGCTTCCACATATCCTTATAGCTCTTGATGCCCCATGCCTTGAGGTCGGTATCGCCGTCGTAGTTACATGCTGGCACGCCGTTCCATGCCTGACCTGTGTGCTCGAAGTTGCCGATGTTCTTATACGAAATCTTGAAGCGGTCGCCGAACCATGTCAGTCCGCCGTAGTACGAACCTGAGCGTCCGCTTGTGCCGTGGATGTATCCGTCGGTATTGGTCTCGTGGTAAGCACCGTCGAGTACGAGGTGATCCCAGAGCAGACCCGTTGAGAACTTGCCGCCAAAGCGGTATGTGTTGAACGAACCGTAAGAGCCCGTAACCTCTACGGTTGGCTTCAGCGACGGTGCAGCTGTAGCAAGCGACACCGCACCACCGAAGGCTCCGTCGCCGTTGGTTGATGAACCGATGCCACGCTGAATTTGTGCGCTACCCATGAGGGCTGCATAGCTGTTCATGTTTGCCCAGAACACGCACTGGTCCTCAGGCGAGTTGAGAGGCACGCCGTCTACCGTTACGTTAATGCGGCTACCGGCAGCACCACGCATACGCATATAAACAGTACCAGTACCCACGCCGTTCTCGCTCCATGCAAGCACGCCCGGTGTGCGAGCGAAGAGCATAGGCAACTCTCTACCAGAGGTAGCGAAGCGCTCAAGCTCAGGCTTATTGATGTTTTCTACTGCAAATGGTGAACTCTTCGGGGCTCTTACAGCCTTTACTACCACCTCGTTGAGGTTGTTAACACGGGTAGTGTCGAGCTTGTTCTGCTCGCCAGCAGCTTGCGAAGGGCAAGTGCACGCAGCAGCCAAGGCTACTCCAATGATTTTCTTCATCTTTTTTAAAGTTGATGTTGTTATCCAATAATAAGACTATAAGGGCTTTTGAAATAAAGAAAACCGTTCGTATCTGTACCTTATCGCTACGCCGGTATTATCCGGATCAGCTCTGAGGGTATGTTCTCAGACGGTAAATATTCCGCCACCCCTTAGTCTACACTATATAAACTGGGTGCAAAGTTAACTAAATTTTGCATATTCAAACAATTTGTTTGTATAATAAACCCTAAAAAATGTGCGTAGCGGGCGGAATATGAAAAATTTGTAGTAAGTTTGCAACACTGAAAAGGCGAGCCAATAAAGGGTTGATGCGCCTTTCGATATTCACACATTATATATAATATAGAACGAAAATGGGGCGTCTGAAACTCATTTTGGCTTTGATAAGCCATTATAAATATGCCATAACCATAATCATCGGCGTGCTCACCGTGGGCTTTGTTGATGAGAATAGTTTCCTGCATCGTTTCCAACTCGAGATGCAAATCAGCGACCTGGAGGAGGAAATAGCGAAGTATAATGCGCAGAACGAAAGCGACCTGAAGAAGCTGAAGGAGATGCGACAGGGTCCGCAAGCGTTTCAGAAGATAGCACGCGAACGCTACTTTATGAAGGCTGACGACGAGGATATCTATGTGCTTAGCGACGACCCCCAACCTGAAAAAGCAAAAGAGTAAATTACAATGAAACAACTAAATACTATACAAAGCGCGCTATTCCTCATCGGAGGCGTATTAATGGTGATAGGAGCTGGCTGCTTCGTCTTTATGTTCGCACAGCAGATTGTATGCTGGATATTCCTTGTCGGAGCATTACTGTTTGCAGCGATGCAGGTGAACCAGGCATACGAAGGACATAACCCAACCATCAAGCGACTCAAGAAGATAATGACCTTCGCCGACATCTTCTTCGTATTGGCTGGTCTGCTCATGGTAGACAGTGCTAACATGTGGCTCAAGGACTACTTCGCCGACACCATTACTTACTTCAACGTAGTTTACAACAAATGGGTGTTGCTATTGCTCGCTGCAGCCATACTCGAGATGTACTCTATGCACCGCATAGCATCGGAGTTGAAGAAAGACGCAGTGGAGGACGAAGCCGACAGTGAAGAGCAGGACGATGCTCCAGCCACAGACAGACAATAAGAAAACAATAAGAACCCAATAAAAACTCAAGATAATGAAGAAGCTACTTTACGCTTTACTCTGTATAATAGCATTGGCATCATGCTCCAGCTCGTACAACATACAAGGCTCCTCGAACGTGTCCACACTCGATGGTCGTATGCTCTACTTGAAGGTGCTAAGCAATAACGACTTCAAGAAGATTGACTCCTGCGATGTCGTACACGGACAGTTTCAGTTCAGCGGAACGTTCGACACCGTGCGCCTCGCCAATATCTTCATGGACGACGAGAGCATACTGCCACTCGTAATCGAAAGTGGCGACATCACTATAAAGCTCGACAACACACAGCAGAATGTGAGTGGCACACCGCTCAACGACGAGCTCTTTAAGTTCTTCAACAAGTACAACCAGCTGAAAAATCAGGAAGCCGAACTGCTGCACACTCACGACCGCGCCATCATGGACGGTAGCGATATGGAGGCAGTGACACGCCACATCAACGCCGAGGCAGTGCGACTCATGGCAGAAGAGGACAAGCTCGTCACAACATTCGTCACCGAGAACTTCGACAATGTGCTTGGTCCGGGCGTGTTCTTCATGATGACCATCGGCTATCGCTATCCCGAACTCACACCGTGGATAGAGGATATCATGAGCAAAGCCACCGACAAGTTCAAGAACGACCCATACGTGAAGGACTACTATCAGAAGGCTCTGGAGAACCAAGCCATTATGAACGGCATGAAAGAAGTGAACAATGCGCCTGCCGACGCTGCTACCGTTCCTTCGATGCCCGACGGACCGACACCGAACGAGCTGGCACAGCCCGCTGCCAGCGAATAGCATACGCTAACAACGATCAGTAACTATATCTAAGAAATATGAAGACATTAGTATTTGGTGGTAAGCTTGTCAACGAGGGAGCTACGCGCGTAGCCTCCGTCGTTGTCGACGGCGACACCATTACAGACATTATAGAAGGTACAGAAACACCTCGTGGCGACTACGACAGCATCGTAGATGCCACGGGGTGTTTTGTTATGCCCGGAGTGATCGACTGTCATGTACACTTCCGCGACCCCGGACTGACCGAGAAGGCGGACATGGAGACCGAGAGTCGTGCTGCGGCTTACGGCGGTGTCACCACATACTTCGATATGCCGAACACCAAGCCACAGACCACAACCGAGGAAGCACTCAATGCTAAGTTTGAGGACGCTGCCACAAAGTCGCACGTCAACTACAGCTTCTTCATCGGAGCTACAAACGACAACATCGACTGCGTCACCGGTATCGACCCACACCGCGTGCCGGGCATAAAGCTCTTCATGGGGTCGTCTACGGGCAACATGCTCGTCGACAGACAGGACGTGTTGCACGAACTGTTCAGCAAGGCGACACTGCCACTGATGGCTCACTGCGAGGATACCGACATCATCAACCGCAATATGAAGCACGCACAGAAGCAGTACGGCGACGACCCTGCAGTGGAGCACCACCCTGAGATACGCTCCGAAGAAGCCTGTTACGAGTCGACAAAGCGCGCCGTAGACCTCGCTGAACAGACTGGTGCGCGTCTGCATGTGGCACACATGACCACAGCACGCGAGCTGGAGCTGTTCGGCTCTTCGCCACGCATCACGGCAGAGGCAGTCGTGGCTCACCTCGTATTCACACAGGACGACTACGCTCGCCTCGGCACACGCATAAAGTGCAACCCTGCCATCAAGACCGCTGCCGACCGCGACGCACTGCGCCACGCTCTCACCGACGGACGCATAACAACCATCGGCACCGACCACGCACCTCATCTGCTGAAGGACAAGGAGGGCGGATGTGCACGCGCTGCTTCGGGTATGCCTATGGTGCAGTTCTCGCTTGTCACAATGCTCGAACTTGTGGACGAAGGTGTGCTCAGCATGGAGCGCCTCGTCACACTGATGGCGCACAACCCTGCTACGCTCTTCGAGGTGTCGAAGCGTGGCTTTGTGCGCAAGGGCTACAAGGCAGACCTCGTCATCGTGAAGCCCGACGCTCCGTGGACCGTAACGCCGGAGACGATACAGAGCAAGTGCGGCTGGAGTCCAATGGAGGGTCATACCTATCAGTGGCAGGTGCGCACCACGATGTGCAACGGACAGATTATATATAACAACTGGGCGTTCGATGCGTCGAGCCGTGGCGAGGCGGTGCGCTTTAGAGAGTAGACCGATGATGCTGCAATACACCGATTATAACATTTCTACCCTGCGTCCGTACATCAACTGGCTCTACTTCTACTTCGCCTGGGGGCTCTCGGGCAAGCCGCAGGAGGCTAAAGACCGAATGCGGGCGGAGGCAGAACATATGCTCGACAGCTTGGAGACGCGCTACCAGACACACGCTGCCGTAGGCCTGTTCGAGGCTAACAGCGACGGCGACGACATACTCATTAGCGATGTGCGGCTGCCTATGCTGCGTCAGCAACATCCCACACGTGAGGGCGAGCCGAACCTATCGCTTGCCGATTTCATCCGTCCGCAGGCTTCGGGCGTGACAGACCGCATAGGAGTGTTCGCCACTACGGTCGACCTGGCGTTGGAGCACGACTTCCTTACCGACGACTATCAGCGTATGCTGGCGCAGACGCTTGCCGACCGACTCGCTGAGGCTACGGCTGAGGTGCTTCACATGGAGGTACGTCGCTCGCTATGGGGATATGCACCCGACGAAAATCTGTCCGTAGCCGAACTTCTGCGCGAGGATTTCCAAGGCATACGTCCGGCTGTGGGCTATCCGTCGATGCCCGACACGAGCATTAACTTCATCATCGACAGGCTCATCAACCTCAAGCAGATTGGCATCCGACTCACCGAAAGTGGTGCCATGAAGCCCCACGCATCGGTGTCCGGACTGATGTTCGCCCACCCGAAGGCGCATTACTTCGAGTTGGGGCGCATCGGCGAAGACCAGTTGCGCGACTATGCGCACCGTCGCGGACTGCCCGTGGAGCTCATACGCAGGTTTTTGAAATAGATGAAAACTCTGTAACAACACTATCGCAAGTTTATAAGAAACGTTTTCGTTAAGCCAAATGAGCAGAACCGAGCTTGCTCGAGTTATGCCATGGCGAGAAAACGTGCCATAAAATGGAACATAATGATTGCAAGGATATCAATACTCATACTGCTGCTCACGCTGCTGCCCGACCTGTACATATACCGACGCTATCTGCGCTGGCGCTTCGACATGACGCTATGGATGCGTCTGTTGTGGTGGGTGCCGGGAGCCGCCATGATAGCCTGTACCGCAGCCTATTCGATGATGCGCAACTTTGCGCCCGATAACCTCACGCTCTTCAACGTGTATCTGTTCATGCTCGGGTTGCTCATCGTGCCGAAGGTGGTCTTCACCTTGTCGTCGCTCGCCGGACTGGCTGTTAAGCGACTGCTGAAGTTGCGCACCAACTGGGGCAACCACACCGGACTGGTGCTTGTGCTCGGATGGTTCTATGTGCTGTTCATGGGTACGATGGTGGGCCCCGACCAGTTGCACGTGAAGCGCGTTACGCTCGAGTTCGACAGTCTGCCGAAAGCCTTCGACGGCTATCGCATCGTGCAGCTCTCGGATATGCACCTCGGCTCGATGAAGCAGGAGTTTGCTCAGCGCATTGTGGCACAGGTGAACGAGCTACATCCCGATGCTATTCTCTTCACTGGCGACTTACAGAATATGCGCCCACAGGAGTTGGTGCGTCATGCGCCCACGTTGGTTCATCTGCATCCAGTCGATGGTATCTTCTCCGTGCTTGGCAATCACGACTACGCCGACTATGTGAAGACAGCCACGGCGGAGCAGAAGCGCAGTATGGAGCGTATGACACGTTCGTTCGAGGCTTCGCTCAACTGGGACTTGCTGCTCAACGAGCGTCGCATCTTGCGTCGCGGAGCCGACTCGATAGTGATAGCCGGAACGGAGAACGACGGTCGTCCGCCGTTCCCCTGCAAAGCCGACTATCGCAAGGCACTGCACGGCATATCGCCCGAATCGTTCGTCATTATGATGCAGCACGACCCGTCGGCATGGCGCCGCCACATACTGCCACAATGCACAGCGCAACTAACGCTGAGCGGACACACCCACGGCGGACAGTTGTCGCTCTTCGGCTGGCGACCCACAAGTCTTGTCAACAGCGAGGATGCCGGACTGTATAGCGAGGGCAAACGCTTCCTCTTTGTGTCTACGGGCCTGGGAGGTTTCCTGCCGTTCCGCTTCCACATGAAACCGGAGATTGTGGAAATCACGTTAAAAGCCCCTCCCAACCCTCCCCGTCGGGGAGGGCTTAGCAAGGCCCAAGAAGGGTAAGAGCCCCTCCCAACCCTCCCCGTCAGGGAGGGCTTAGAAAGGCCTAAGAAGGCTTAGTTCGGCTTAAACGCCACCTCAAAAAAAACAAAACAAGCAATGAAATATCTGTATCGTATATACCAGCTCTTGATAGCTCTCCCCTTGATAGCTATCTACACCCTCATTACCAGCTTGATGGTTACAATCGGTTGCACCTTAGGCAACGGCCACTTCTGGGGCTACTACCCCGGCAAGTGGTGGGCGCAGTTCATCATACGCATACTCCTGCTGCCGGTGAAGGTGGAGGGACGCGAGAATCTTGTGAAGGGACAGTCGTATGTGTTCGTAGCCAACCATCAGGGAGCGTTCGACATCTTCCTCATCTACGGCTTCCTCTCGCGCAACTTCAAGTGGATGATGAAGCGCCAGCTACGCCAGATGCCGTTCGTTGGCAAGGCGTGCGAGTCGGCTCATCACATCTTCGTCGACAAGCGTGGCGCAAGCAAGATACGCGAGACCTACGACCGCGCCCGACAGACGCTGCAGGGTGGTATGTCGCTCGTGGTGTTCCCCGAGGGGGCACGCTCGTTCACAGGACACATGGGCGTATTCAAGCGCGGAGCCTTCATGCTCGCTGACGACATTGAGCTGCCCGTTGTGCCGCTCACCATCAATGGCTCGTTCGACATCATGCCACGCACTCGCGATATGAAGTGGGTCGTTTGGCATCCGCTCCGTCTCACCATACACAAGCCGATACTGCCTGTAGGCAAGGGTACGGACAACATCAAGTATCTTGAGCAGGAGAGCTACAAGGTGGTGATGGGCGGACTGGAGGAGCAATATCAGGGCTTTGTGGAGAACCCCGACCAGTAAAACTCCCGAAAACACGTTTTTTAACGCTACGGCGGCACTCGTATCGAATACATTTAGTATATTTGCATATTAGTTGACGAGTTACAAGTTGACAATGTAAAACCATTCAATAGCAAAACAATGAACAAAAGCGATAGTATAGTAATCATACCGACATATAACGAGAAGGAGAACATCGAGAAGATCATACGCGCGGTGTTCTCACTTGAGAAGTGTTTCCACATCCTCGTCATCGACGACGGTAGTCCCGACGGCACTGCAGCCATCGTGAAGCACCTCATCAGTGATGAGTTCGGAGACCGCCTCTTCATCCTCGAACGCAGTGGCAAGTTGGGTCTTGGCACGGCGTACATCACAGGTTTCAAGTGGGCGCTTGAGCACGGCTACGACTACATCTTCGAGATGGATGCCGACTTCTCTCACGACCCCAACGACCTGCCACGCCTCTACAGTGCTTGTCACGACGAGGGCTACGACGTGGCTATCGGCTCGCGCTACGTGAGTGGCGTGAACGTGGTCAACTGGCCTATCGGTCGCGTGCTGATGAGCTACTTTGCGTCGAAGTACGTGCGTATGGTTACGGGCTTCAAGGTGCACGACACCACAGCCGGCTTCAAGTGCTACCGCCGTTGCGTGCTCTCTTCTATCGACCTCGACAAGGTGCGCTTCAAGGGCTACGGCTTCCAGATAGAGATGAAGTTCACGGCTTACAAGATGGGCTACAAGATAAAGGAGGTGCCGGTCATCTTCGTCAACCGTCGCGAGGGTGTCAGCAAGATGAGCGGTGGTATCTTCGGCGAGGCGTTCTTCGGCGTGATGCGACTCAGATGGGACGGCTGGTTCAGAAAGTATCCTGAGGCGAAGCACTAAACTACCCCCCCCCCGATTCTATGGAAATAAGAAACATCAGCAACATTTATACAGCCCTGCCACAGTGCGGGGCTTTTTTGAAAGCTATCAGCGATGAGTCGGTGAGACACGTATTCCTCGGTGGACTACTTGCCTCATCGGCTCCTGTGTTTTTTTCCGCCGTAGCCGAACGACTTAACGGGAAGAAAAACTCAAAACCCAAAACTCAAAATTGCGCCGAATCGGCGCAACAATTCAAAACTCAAAATTCAAAACTCAAAACTCTTACTGCCGTTTTCATCCTTCAAGACAACGACGAGGCAGGCTACTTCTATCACGACCTCACGCAGATACTCGGCACCGACAACGTGCTCTTCTTCCCGTCGTCCTACCGTCGTGCGGTGAAGTACGGACAGCGCGACGCAGCCAACGAGATATTGCGCACCGAGACATTGAGTCGTCTCGCGGCTCTTACCTCTGTCGACACGCAGAAGGCATCAACGGGCAAGGGCGCAGGCAAGAATGCAGACAGTGCTGCTGAGGCTCTCTACGTCGTCACTTGCCCCGAAGCGCTCAGCGAACTTGTCGTGTCGAAGCGTCGCCTCGACGAGCGCACCATCAACATCGCCGTTGGCGACATCATCGACTTTGCCGACCTCGGACGCCAGATGCGCGAGTTCGGCTTCAAGGAGGTCGACTACGTCTACGAGCCTGGTCAGTTCGCAATGCGTGGCAGCATCATCGATGTCTATTCCTACTCGTCGGAGCTGCCGTTCCGCATCGACTTCTTCGGCGACGAGGTGGACACCATACGCACGTTCGAGGTAGCCGACCAGCTCTCGAAGGACGCGAAGCAGCAGGTGCGCATCGTGCCCGAACTGGCGCAGCTCACCGAGGAGAAGCAGCCGTTCACGTCGCTACTGCCCGACGACGCGCTGCTCGTGATGAAAGACCGCCTCTATCTCTGTTCTACCATCGAGCAGATATACAACGACGGCTTTTCGCAGCAAGCCATGGCCGAACGCTTGGAGGGAGCAACGGAGGTGGAGCAGCAGCAGATAATGCGCGATATGCGCAAGGAGAACAACCTCGTGTCGCCCACGCGCTTCCGCGAGGAGATATGCCGCTTCCGCCTCGTTGAGTTCGGCGCAAAGCCTACGGGCACACCGCAGGTGTCCATCGAGTTCCACATCTCGCCGCAACCGCTCTTCCACAAGAACTTCAGTCTGCTCACTCAGACCCTCGACGACTATCTCTTGCAGGGCTACCAGCTCTATATTCTCGCCGACTCGGAGAAGCAGACGCAGCGCCTGCGCGATATTTTCGACAGTGAGGAGTTGCAGCAGATGCGCAGGAATTCTCAACACCTCAACACCTCAACACCTCAACACCTCAACATTCAACATTCAGCACTCCCCTTCACTCCCGTCAACCGCACTCTGCACGAAGGCTTCGCCGACAACGATCTGCGTCTGTGCTTCTTCACCGACCATCAGATATTCGACCGCTTCCACAAGTACAACCTGAAGTCGGACGCAGCCCGAACGGGCAAGATGGCACTCACGATGAAGGAGCTGCAAGAGATGGAACCCGGCGACTTCATCGTGCACGTCGACTTCGGCATCGGTAAGTTCGGCGGTTTGGTGCGCGTGCCCGTCGGCGACTCCTACCAGGAGATGATACGCCTCTACTATCAGCGTGGCGACATCGTCGACGTGTCTATCCACTCGCTCTACAAGATATCAAAGTACCGCCGCAGCGACACGGGCGAACCGCCCCGACTCAGCACGCTCGGCACCGGTGCATGGGAGAAGCTGAAGGAGCGCACGAAGAAGCGCATCAAGGACATTGCGCGCGACCTCATCAAGCTCTACGCCAAGCGTCGCCACGAGAAAGGCTTCGCCTATTCTGCCGACTCCTATCTGCAGCACGAGCTTGAGGCGTCGTTTCTCTACGAGGACACGCCCGACCAGCAGCGTGCCACGCACGACGTGAAGGCCGACATGGAGTCTGCCCGACCGATGGATCGCCTGGTGTGTGGCGACGTGGGCTTCGGCAAGACCGAGGTAGCTATACGTGCGGCGTTCAAGGCGGCGTGCGACTCGAAGCAGGTGGCAGTGCTCGTGCCCACAACGGTGCTCGCCTTCCAGCACTACAAGACGTTCTCAGACCGTCTGAAGGGTATGCCGGTGCGTGTCGACTACCTCTCGCGTGCCCGCACGGCGAAGCAGACGCGCGAGGTGCTTGCCGACCTCAAGGCGGGCAAGATAGACATACTCGTTGGCACGCACAAGCTGATAGGAAAGGCTGTGGAGTGGCACGACCTCGGACTGCTCATCATTGACGAGGAGCAGAAGTTCGGCGTGTCTACAAAGGAGAAGCTGCGCACGCTGAAGACCAACGTCGACACGCTCACCATGTCGGCTACGCCGATACCGCGCACGCTGCAGTTCTCGCTGATGGGCGCACGCGACATGAGCATCATGCGCACGCCACCGCCCAACCGCTACCCCGTACAGACCGAGCTGGGCGTGTACGGACATGAGATAATAGCCGATGCCATCAACTTCGAGATGTCGCGCAACGGACAGGTGTTCTTCGTCAACGACCGCATCAGCAACCTGCCCGAGATTGCCTCGCTCATAACGAAGTACGTGCCCGACGCGCGTGTGGCTATCGGACACGGACAGATGTCGCCCGAGGAGCTGGAGAAAATTCTCATCGGCTTTATGAACTACGACTACGACGTGCTGCTCTCAACGACCATCGTCGAGAACGGCATCGACATCAGCAACGCCAACACCATCATCATCAACGATGCCCACCGCTTCGGACTCTCCGACCTCCACCAGATGCGCGGTCGCGTGGGTCGCTCCAACCGCAAGGCGTTCTGCTATCTGCTTGCACCGCCTAAGTCGGTGCTCTCCTCCGAGGCACGCCGCCGACTGGAGGCTTTGGAGAACTTCTCCGAACTGGGCAGCGGCTTCAACCTCGCCATGCAGGACCTCGACATCCGCGGTGCCGGCAATCTGCTCGGTGCCGAGCAGAGCGGATTCATGGAGGACCTGGGCTACGAGACGTATCAGAAGATTCTCAACCAGGCTGTCACCGAACTGAAGAACGACGAGTTTGCCGACATGTACGCTGAGGAGATAGCGCAGGGCAACAACCTCACGGGCGATGCCTTCGTAGAGGACTGCGCCGTGGAGAGCGACCTCGAGATGTACTTCCCGGATACCTATGTGCCGGGCAGCGCAGAGCGTATGCTGCTCTACCGCGAGCTCGACAACATCGACAACGACGACGAGCTCGATGCTTACCGCCAGCGACTCATCGACCGCTTCGGTGCCATACCGCACGAGGGCGAGGAACTGCTGCAGGTGGTGGCGCTGCGCCGCTACGGCAAGAGTCTCGGTTGCGAGAAGATAATACTCAAACAGGGACGTATGCAGATGCAGTTCGTCAGCAACCCCAACTCTGCCTACTACCGCAGTGCCACCTTCGGCAAGGCTCTCGACTTCATCGCCACCAACGCACGCCGCTGCAACCTCAAGGAGGTGAACGGCAAACGCTCAATGGTGGTGAGCGGTGTGCCGACAGTGGGCGAAGCGGTGAAAGTGCTTTTAAAAGTAAAAAGCCCCTCCCAACCCTCCCCGTCGGGGAGGGCTTGAGGATAATTCGGCTAAGGCTTAGAAAGGCCTAAGAAGGCTTAGTTCGGCTTAGTAAGTAACAACAACAACCACAATATGACAACACTTCTTCTTGTGCGCCACGGCGAGACCGTCGACAATGTGCGCCAGATTATGCAGGGGCAGACTCAAGGCGAGCTGACCCCGAACGGCATCGGGCAGGCACGCGCCCTCGCTGCCGAGCTAAAAGACACGCCCATCGACGTGTTCGTGTCGAGCGACCTTAAGCGCGCTTTCGACACGTGTGTGATACTGGCGGCTGCGCATGGCGTGACGCCCGACGCTATCGTGCAGACAAAGCTGCTGCGCGAGCGCGACTGGGGCAGCTTCACAGGCAGATATATCCCCGACCTAAAGGATGCTCGGTGGACCGACGACATCGAGTCGCTCGACGCTCTGAGGGCGCGTGCCGCTGCGTTCCTGCAGTTTGTGAGGGATAATTATGAGGGAAAAACCGTGCTTGCCGTGGGACACGGCATAACGAACAAGGCGATAAGAAGCGTGCATAGTGGCACGCCGATGAACGAAACGCCACGCATGGCGAACGCCGAAGTGGTCACGATGCAGCTATAAAAAGCGTTGTTGCACATCCCTAAGCGTACCATTTTTGAGTACTACCGCAGCAGTACTGGAGTAATCTCACCACAGTACTGGAGTAATCTCTCTGCTAAACTGGAGTAATCTTTCTGCGAGTACTGGAGTACTACCGCAACAAGTACTGGTAAGAGTAAAAGTAAAAAAGTAAAAAAGTAAAAGAGTAAAAAAGTAGGAGGTATGGGCATCTTGCCCATACCACGCAGCCAGATTTAAGAGTAAAAGAGTAAAAAAGTAAAAGGGCAAAAGAGTAAAAAGGCACTTTTGCCTCCTTACTTTCTGAGCAATTCGCGTGCGAACTTGATGATAGTGTCCTCACCGCGCAGCCAGTCGGCTTCTTTCAACGCAACATTATGGTCGGGCTCTATGCCGAACTCCGTTGAGTTCTTATCCTTGTCGTACATAGGGCAGGCAGAGAAGCGCACGCTCCAGCCGTTAGGCAGTTCGGTAGAGTAGGGCATACCCGCTCCACCGCCTGTGCGGTCGCCCACGACGGTCACGTTCGGGCAGCAGCGCATGTACTTCACGAACTCGTTGGCTGCGCTATACACCGCGCGGTTGGTCAGCACCACCACCCGTTTCTGCCATCTGATGCCTTTCGACGGCTTCAGGTATTGGCTCTTCATCTCCGAGAACGCCGTGTGCGCTTTTCCCGTTTTGTGCTGCATGTAGCCCACCAACAGTCGCTCGTTGGTGAAGCGTGCCGCCAACTGTTCTGCAGCCGTGAGCTGTCCGCCGCCGTTGTCGCGCAGGTCGACGATCAGTCCGTTGCACGGTGCGAGGTAGAGCATTATATTGTCGAGGTTGCCCTCGCCGAAGTTGTATGCGAAGGTAGCGCAGCGTATGTATCCCGTGTTGTCGTCGAGCACGCGGTAGCGCAGTCCGGCAGCGATGCGATAGTCGGTGCCGAGATACTTCGAGAGCAGCGTGTCGCTCACGTTCGACGGGTAGTTCTCGTGCCACGACCAGTTGCGTGCCACGTCCCACGCCGAGTACATGTTCACGTGTCCGTCGCGTAGCTCGCCGAGCATATTGCCTAACACCTCGAACAGCTGTCCCGTCGTCATGTCGTCGGCTATCTGTCGGCTGTATCGCTCGTGCACCTCGTCCCAGTCGAGTCCGTACTGCTCGTGCTTGTAGTCGAAGAAGCAGTAGTGTTCGTCGATGGCACGCCATAGGGCCTCGAAGTTGCCGCGCGGATTGTCGGCATACTCCGTTTCGTCGACGCACGCTGTGGTCAGCAGCAGTAGCGATGCAAACAGTATAGTGATTATTCTTCTCATTCGCATTTGTTTTTATTGTTATACTCTTTAGGAGGGTATGGCATCTTGCCATACCCACTCCGCCCTCTGAACATTCTAAAGGGGGTGCAGCGGTCTCCGCTGCACCAACCGAGATAGTATCGCCATCTTCCCACAGGTTTCATGGGAGTTTGGTTGCGTAAGTCCTCCCACAGAATTCACAGATTTGCACAGATGGCTTGGTTGCGTCTGTTCTCCCACGGAATTCACGGAATTCACAGAAGTTAGGTTGCATAAGTCCTCCCACAGATTTCACGGATTTGCACAGATGGCTTGGTTGCGTCGGTTCTCCCACAGAAGTATATACTGGATTCCGGAGACAGCGTGGGTATGGCAGGATGCCATACCCTCCTAATCTGTGCGCATCCGTGCCAATCTGTGGGAGGTATTTCTCAGCCAGAAGGTTCTGTGCGTTCCGTGGGTTCTGTGGGAATATAGTCTCCCACGGATTTCACAGATCAACACAGATGGTTTGTTGCGTTAATTCGCCCACGGAATTCACGGAATTCACAGAAGTTTTGGGGTGCTGTTGGCAGCGTGGGTATGGCAGGATGCCATACCCTCCTACATCTGTGTAAATCCGTGCTATCTGTGGGAGACTCTTCTCAGCCAGAAGGTTCCGTGCTTTCCGTGGGTTCTGTGGGAATATAGTCTCCCACGGATTTCACAGATCAACACAGATGGTTGGTTGCGTTATTCGCCCACGGAATTCACAGAATTCACAGAAGTTTGGGGGTGCTGTTGGCTGCGTGGGTACGGCAGGATGCCATACCCTCCTGCATCTGTGTAAATCCGTGCGCATCTGTGGGAGCCACTTCTCAGCCAGAAGGTTCTGTGCGTTCCGTGGGTTCTGTGGGAATATAGTCTCCCACGGATTTCACGGATCAACACAGATGGTTGGTTGCGTTAATTCGCCCACGGAATTCACAGAATTCACAGAAGTTTGGGGGTGCTGTTGGCTGCGTGGGTATGGCAGGATGCCATACCCTCCTAATCTGTGCGCATCCGTGCCAATCTGTGGGAGGTTTTTCTCTGCCAGAAGGTTCTGTGCGTTCCGTGCGTTCTGTGGGAGGTGTTTCTCAACCAGAAGAGTGAGTTCCGTGGGCGACTACAGTTTCTCGATGCGGAAGCGTCTGACGATGCCGAAGACGAGAGCATGAGTGTAGGTGTGCTGTTTGAGGTTGTTCACGCTTGCCTGGCGCCAGTCGCCGAGGTAGCCGATGCGCCACGTGGTGTGCAGCGCACGGAAGTCGAGCGTGAGCATCTGTCGGAGCGACGGCGTGGAGGCGATAGTCGTCGGCACGCAGTTGTGGTCGTAGTTGCCACGTGAGAAAATCTCGTAGTACGATTGCCCGTAGTTGGGCGAGAACATCAGACCGCAGAGCGGAGCCGATGCCTCGTAGTGCAGTGTGAACGGTCGTTGCTGGCGGCGGAACAATCGGAAGTCGAAGTCGGCAGCCACGGTAGGCTTCAGCTGCAGTGCCAGTCGTGCCTGTGCCGGGTTGTTGCTGCCCCGTGTGTTATACAGAAAGCCCACGCTCAGTTCCGCGGTGCCACCGGCGAGCAGTCGCAGATGACAACTGCCCACGGGCATCTGCCACTTGCGCAGCAGCGAGTAGGCAAAGGTGTATCCGCCCCCTATCTCCCCACCATTGCCCGAGCGGTTGTCGGCAGTGGCGATGCAGCCCTCGTGCAGCAATTGGTGCACGAGGCTGGTGGAGTCCTTCTCGCGGCGCGTGTGCGACAGAAAGCGCAGGTCGGTGCCGCGGTATTTCTCCGGCGAGAGGTAGGTGTCGAGGATGTCGGTGTAGCCGATGCCAAGCATGAGGGCATTCTCCCTCAGGGGGTGCTGCTTCAGGGGGGACTGCTTTAGGGGGTGCAGTTGTCTCAACTGCACCAACGTATCTGCATTTAAGTAATCTGGTGCAGTTGAGACAACTGCACCCCCTGAGGCAGCACCCCCTAAGGTACACCATAGCATGGCGAGCAATAGACTACAGATCCTCATGCTCGGTGAAAATATTAAGTTGTCCGGTCATTTCGTCAATCACCTGCTGCTGACTCTTGCCAGCATCAGGGTCGAGGTTTACCTCTTCAGCTTCCTCCTCGTTCTCCTCCGCTTCGGGTTCGGGGAAGCGTGTTGGTTCCAGCTCCTTCACCCCCTGCACGTCGAACGTGGTGACACGCTTGCCCTTCGCCTTGAAGCCCTTCACGGCGATAAACTCCTCCGCGTCTATCTCCAACGACGGGCGTTGCGTCTCGGAGCCGTCAGGCGCAGTGGTCGGTGCGAAGTCGACCTCTATGCGTGGGAACGGCGTGTCGGTGAGCAGCAGTAGCTCGCTCTTCGAGTTCTCGCCGATGTAGTTCTGCCAGCGTTTCGTCGCCTCCATGCGGAAGCGTTTGAGGTAGAGGTTGTTGGCGTTGTCGGCATCGAACAGTGCTGCTGTCCACACCTTGTCAGGATCCCACTTCTCGATGAGCTTTATGTTGTCCTCATAGTGGTTGTTGGCATCGAATGTAGAGATGTAGAAGTTGCCGTCGTCGAGCACCACGAGTATAGAGTCGTCGTCGAAGAACTCGCCCAAGAGTCGTCCGTGCTCGTCGTAGTTGAGTCGGTTCACGTCTGGGTCGTACCACACCTTTCTGCCACCAAGCGTAGAGTGGCCGTGACTCTTCAGTCCGATGCGGTGGATAGGGTTGCGTGTGAGCAGGTTGCCCTTCGAGGCGCGTCCCTTGATGGCGATTTCGGAGAAGTCCTTCTCGATGAAGATGCGCTTCAGGCGCGGGTTCGCCTCCAATGTCACCTTTATCACCTCCGCCTCGCCGTTCGGGTTGGCGGTGAAGTAGAGTATGCGTGAGCCGGCAGTGCCCTGCGTGCAGTCGTACTCGCGGCCGGCAGTCATCGTCGGTACGAAGAAACGCTTGATGTATGCCGCACCAGCCTTGCCGTCGCGGTATACCACATTATATATAGTGCGCTTGTCGTTTTTCTTGAACACCTGCACGTGCAGGATGTTCTTGCCCACGAATATCTTGTCGGCAGCGTGCACCATCTTGTACTTGCCGTCCTTGAAGAACACGATGATGTCGTCGATGTCCGAGCAGTTGCACACGAACTCGTCCTTCTTCAGACCCGTGCCGATGAATCCCTCGGCGCGGTTGATGTATAGCTTCTGGTTCGCCTCCACCACCTTCGAAGCCTCGATGGTGTCGAAGTTGCGTATCTCGGTGCGGCGCGGATGGTCCTTGCCGTACTTCTCGCGCAGAAACTCGAACCAGTGTATCGTCACGTCGGTCATGTGCGCAAGGTCGTACTCTATCTCAGCCAGCTCCGCCTTGATGCGCGCTATCAGCTCGTCTGCCTTATCCTTATTATATTTAAGTATGCGCTGCATCTTTATCTCGAGCAGGCGCAGTATGTCGTCGCGTGTTATTTCGCGGTGGAACGAGTACTCGAAGTCCTGCACGCGGAACACCTGGTTCTTGAACGGCTCCAGCTTCGAGTCGATGAAGTCGACCACCTCGTCCTGCGACTTCGCCTGCTCGAACTTCTTCTCCTTGTAGATGCGCTCCTCGATGAAGATACGCTCGAGCGACGAGAAGAACAACTGCTCCTCCAGCTCCGACTGGCGTATCTGCAACTCGCGGCGCAGCAGACCCATGGTGGAGTCGGTGGAGTGGCGCAGCACGTCGCTCACGGTGAGGAAGCACGGCTTGTTGTCCTCTATCACGCAGCAGTTGGGCGATATGTTTATCTCGCAGTCGGAGAAGGCGTAGAGCGCGTCGATCGTCTTGTCGGACGATACGCCCGGCGCCAAGTGCACCTGTATCTCCACCTCGGCAGCCGTGTTGTCGTCAACCTTCTTCGCCTTTATCTTGCCCTTCTCGATAGCCTTCAGGATGGAGTCGATGAGCGTAGACGTGGTCTTCGAGAACGGTATCTCGCGGATGACGATAGTCTTCTGGTCGAGCTTCTCTATCTTCGCACGCACCTTTACGGTGCCACCACGCTGTCCGTCGTTGTACTTCGCCACGTCGATAGAACCGCCCGTGGGGAAGTCGGGGTAGAGGTGGAACTCCTCGCCACGCAGGTAGGCGATGGCAGCATCGCATATCTCCACGAGGTTATGCGGCAGGATTTTCGAGCTCAGACCCACGGCAATGCCCTCCGCGCCCTGCGCTAACAGGAGCGGGAACTTCGCCGGCAGCGTAATCGGTTCCTTGTTGCGTCCGTCGTAGGAGAGCTGCCAGTCGGTGGTCTTAGGGTTGAACACCACGTCGAGCGCGAACTTCGAGAGTCGTGCCTCGATGTATCGCGGTGCAGCCGCACGGTCGCCCGTGAGGATGTTGCCCCAGTTGCCCTGACAGTCGACGAGCAAGTCCTTCTGTCCCATCTGCACAAGAGCGTCGCCGATGGAAGCGTCGCCGTGAGGGTGAAACTGCATGGTGTGTCCCACGATGTTAGCCACCTTGTTGAAACGGCCGTCGTCCATGCGCTTCATCGAGTGGAGTATGCGTCGTTGCACAGGCTTCAAACCGTCCTCGATATGAGGCACGGCACGCTCTAAGATTACGTATGAGGCGTAATCCAGAAACCAGTTTTGGTACATACCACTGAGGTGATGCACAGCTGAAGCGTCGAAACGGTTGACAGGTTTGTAGTCGGAGTGATCGCTTGGCATGATGTCTTTTTTCTCGTCGTCCATGTTTTTTATTTTTTTTAGTTGACAAGTGTACGGGTAAACGGGTACACGAGTGGATAAGTTGACAAGTAGACGAGTAAACGAGTGTACAAGGCGTCTATTTTTGTTCAAAAATCTTGTCAACAGGCAAAAGTACAAAAAAAAAAACAATTATTGAGTTATGCTCCCGTCTTTTTGTCAAAAATGCCGTATTTACGAGGGTTTTTGCGTCCTATGACACAACGAAATGGGGGGGTAAATGCGCTTCTGCAATAAAACATTAATAGGGGTAAGGTGAAAAATTAAGTCTAAAAATTAGGTTTAATTGAAAAAATAGTTTAACTTTGCAGCCGTGACATAACTATTTTTTAGTTATAATTGATGAAATAGAGTTGTTATAATGAAAATCAATGCGGTTTTCGACATGCTAAAAGCTTGTCGAGACGGCAATTTTTAAAACCATCAATAAAAATAACGTGACTAAGACAACAAAAACTGGCTTTACGCTATTTTTGCTAATTGCGGTACTTTTCCCGCAAATCGGCAAGGCTCAGATATTCGAGAGCAAGACCGGTGTGGATATACCGCTTACATTTGCTGAGCGTATCTCACTGCGCACCAATGCTGTCGATTGGACTTTGCTGACTCCTAATCTGGGTGTAGAATTCGATGTGAAATCGACCAACTGGAACCGCTGGGCTGTTGGACTTACGTTAAAGACAAAGTGGAATACACCAGCAACATTCAAAAACCGAGTTTTCTATAACATTACGGAGGTGCGTGCCGACTTCCGCAACTATTGGCGTACCCGTCAGATAAATAATAAGGTACCCGCGCATACCGGCTTCATCGACCGTCTCTTCTCATGCCGTCGCCGTGTGGTGAAGCATCCGAAGACTACATATTATAGAGGTGCGTACATGTCGTTCAGCGATTTCTCGATAAAGTTTGGCAGAGAAGGACATCAAGGCAAAGCATTGTCGGCTGGTATTACATACGGTATAATAAAGCCTCTCTACGCTTTCCGCACAGGTAATACTCTCGACCTCGACCTCGGCTTCGATGCAGGCTTCGTAGCGGTCAACTCGGAGAAGTTCACATACAATCGTGCCGACAACTGCTACACACGCACCAAGCAAGGTTCGTGGAAGGTTGTTCCGTTCCCGATGCCCACTGCGGCACGTGTAGGATTCGTATATCGATTTGGCAGCTATCCAATCACGAAGAAATATCGTTGGCGTTACGATGCCGATGCACAATATCAGTACAGAATTGACAGTATCGCTAACCAGCGCGTTGTCGATGCTATCAATCAGCATAACAGAGACTCTGTTGAGTCTGTCATCTATAAGGAGTTCTGGCAGGTTTACGACTCTGCGGCTGTTGTCAACAGTGCTAAGGCTGACTCGATGCGCATAGTGAACGCTAAGCTGAAAGCAGAGGCTGACCGCAAGCAGGCAGAGATTGATCGCCAAAAGGCTATCGATGAGAAAAAGGAGAAAGAACGTCTGAAAGCCGAAAAGAAGAATAAGGACAAAAAGGCGAAAGAGGAACCAGAGCCAACCGAAGGTGCCGAGGCTACCGAGCCGAACGCAAACACAGAGCCTACTGGGGAACAGACCCCAGTAGAGGGCGAGGCTCCGGCAGAGGGAGGAACTCCTGCGGAGGAGCAGCAGGCCCCTGCAGAGGGAGGAACTCCTACTGAGGAGCAGCAGGCCCCTGCAGAGAGTGAAGCTCCTGCAGAAGAGCAGACACCTGCAGAAAGTGAAGCCCCTGCAGAAGAGCAGACCCCTGCAGAGGAAATCTCAACATCTCAACAGGCAACATCTCAACCTGAATCATCTCAACAGGAAACGAATCAGCCTTCTGCTGAACCAGGAAAGGAGGCAAGCAATGAATAATAAGAAACTATTATACACACTCCTTCTTGGAGCAACGCTCACCTCATGTGCTGAGGTAGAGATTTGTGAAAGAGATCACCCACATCAGGGCGATGTCAACTTCACATATACATGGAATAAGCCAGAGGACAAGCCGAATCGAATGGGTGTGCTCTGCTATCGTGTCGTGGGACAGTGGAAGCAGGTGGCAGAGGTGAACACCGACGACCTCACACTGCGCCTCATCGGTGAGACGACCATCACACCCGAAAACCGTCCGAACGAAAACCCAGACGAGGGTGACAACACAGGCGGTGACAACACAGGCGGCAGTGACAACACAGGTGTTGCCGAGCCAAGCGAGCCGACTGAACCGACTGAGCCAACTGAGCCGACCGAGCCGACTGAACCAACTGAGCCGACCGAACCGACAGAGCCTGGTACTGGAACGACTCCCCCTCAGTTTACACCGACTGTAAGGATTCCGCGCGGCTACTATAAGTTTGCGACATTCCCGCTCGACAACCCATCCATCGACTACTCGGAGCTTGAGCAGTTCATGAAAAATGATGCTAAAGACTACCCGTTGCAGAACGTAGGCTTGAGCTATAAGGTGTATGATATAAAAGACCCAAAGCTCAACAAACCATTAGCTTGGCAAGACTTCAACCCGTACGCGAAGTACATACAGCCCGATGTGGAGCCACTCTATTACGACTCAACAACAGTGCAACAAGTACGCGCCGACCGTCAGACAACCTTCGAGTTCAAACCGAAGATACTCTCGCAGAATATAGACATCAACTTCAACATCGTAAAGAATACGGACGAGGTGGAGTTTAAGGTGACGGAGGTATGGGCAGAGATAAGCGGCGTGCCTACTTATATAAAGATGAACACAGGCTATCTTGACTTCCTCAAATATAAAGTATATTGATAATCAGTTAGTTACTGTTATCAAGATACAAATGATATGCAAATGTAAGTATAAAACCATATAGAAAAAGTACAAATGGACATTACTTTGTATGATAACATCCTTTTCTACAGATTAAGGGTTAACACAATGTTATACTACTGATATTCAGCATATTGAAGCTGTTCTTCCTTGCATTCAACAAAGAGTGTTAAATTATATTAAATCCTACAGGGCAATTATGATTCGTGCAAAGATAATATTTTGCAGTCAAAGGAAGAAAGACTTCTTGAACCACTTCTATGGTTCTATACTTCTGTTTCTGACGTAAGCTGACCCGTACGGTTTTCGGGTTTTAGACGGACATATATACAGTTTACTTTAGGTTAGCATATATATAAGAGCTAACCAAGGTAAACTAAAGTGTTTTTGTCCTGTAGATACTGCACTTTGTGGACTCTTTTCTCCTTTGACTGCAAAAACCTCTTATAGCCTTATCTCCACCTATAACGTCACTTCACACTGCTGTACCATGCAGTCTGCCATGTACCACCCCATCGGGCTTTGATAAGAATTGTGTTGCAAAGGTACCTGTCATGGCGTTCATCCTGCAAGGTCGGTGCCTGTGGTTTGTCCGTGAAATCTCCACGCTCTGATTGTGGCAGAGGTAGTATTTGACGGCAAAACCTTGCATTGATGAGCCATAACACCTTTTGGGGCAACATAATTCTTTAATCAATCCCGATGGTAGTTGGTTCTACATAAGGGAAGAAAATAAAAATTTTATCTTATGGCTAACATTTGCGACACTCAGTACAAGGTGACAGGCTCACGCAAAGCCGTGGCAGACCTTTGGAACACACTCCAAGAGTTGGAGGTGAACAGTAATAATGTGTATCTGTATCTCTTGGCAGAACACTATGGCATTGACTACGAGAAGAAAGGCATCTCGGTGAGAGGACACATCTATTGGGCAGAGTATGAGGAGAACGTGGAAGACGATTATGCCCTCTTGTCCTTTGACACCGAAAGTGCTTGGTCTTCATGCGACTTGTTCTTTGAGGAGGTGAACAAGGCACTTGGCGATGAACTTTCAATCAGTTGGCGAGAGGTTGAGCCAGGTTGCGACATCTTCTATACGCACGATGAGAACGACTTCTTCCCCGAAGAGTGCTACGTCACTGCATACGGAGAACTCTTTGAGGATTGTGAGGGTGCTTACTCCACCTTTGGTGATGCTATCAAGTTGTGGTGTGAGAAGACTGGTGTCTCACAGGACGGAAGAAGCGAACAGAAGATGATTGACTTCATCAATGAATACGAGTATGAGGCAGAGGACACGAATTTCTGCATCAATCCAATCACATTCGGCTAACAAGGAGGAACGGATATGGCAACGATAGACATGGAGCAGTTGGACGGCGTTGTAGGGTGTTTCTGCACCTTGCTTTATCCCCGAAGAGGTCAGACAGAGGGAACGATTGTCGAGGAC